>Ga0181568_10000504_pt1 | contig 34902 bp, 24 predicted proteins | sample 101ome_20_FD_133758 | JGI IMG/M metagenome (GOLD analysis project Ga0181568, IMG submission 133758) | Coastal salt marsh microbial communities from the Groves Creek Marsh, Skidaway Island, Georgia - 101404AT metaG (megahit assembly) | ecosystem: Environmental > Aquatic > Marine > Intertidal...
CGATATTGATTTTGCTGCTGGTGATGATTTAGCAACTATTGTGACAAAAATAAATACTGCTTTTAACGATGCCGGTGGTTCAGGTACTATTGTTGAAGATGCAGGTGGCTTTTTAGCTTTTGATACTGCTGGTGTAACTGGTAATGTTGAAAATTCTGCAGCTATGATTGCTGTTTCTCAGGGTCTTACAAGTCCAGGCAGCTTAGCAGATTTAGGTTTAAATTCAAGTACAAATTATGGAGTCAGTAAGGATTTAAGACAAACACTTGGCGAGCTTGATTCTGCATATTTCTCTGGAGATAATCAAAGACTTAGAAATTCTTTAGCAGATATTGAAGCTAATATGGATAGATTAATTTCAACAATTACAGAAATTGGTAATTTGCAAAAACAATTTGATGAAGGTACAGAACGTCTTTCTGAAAAACAAGATTTAAAAGAGGTCGAGCAGGCTGATATAGTTCAAATTCCTGTTGCTGAAGCAATGCAAAATTTAAATGCTGCTCAGCAAGTTTATAGTTTAACTTTACAGTTTAGTACAAGGGTAATGCAACAAAGTTTATTTGACTTTATTTAAGGAGTAGTTCGTGTTAGATCGTGTGAGTACCAATTTATTGTTTAGCTTATCCTCAAAAACTATTAGGGATAATCAAAGTTCTGTTTATGATCTTGCTAATAAAGTTAGTCTAGGTAAAAAATATGTTAATTCTTATGAAGATCCTCAGTCTTTAATGGCAGCAAATACTATCAAAGCTAAGCTATTAGCTAATGACCAAGTTGTTCGTGATAGACAAACTTCAATCTCTGATTTAAATGCACAAGAAATAGCCTTGACAAGTATTCTTGATATTACAGATAGAATTCATGAAATTACTGTTGCCGCAGGTAGTGACACGATAGCTGCTGAGGAAAGAATTATTTACAATAATGAAATTCAAAAATTAGGTGAAAGTATAGTTCAATTTGTAAATTCCAAAGTTGGTGAAAGATATATTTTTTCTGGTCAACAATCAGATTTGCAAACTTTAAGGCTTGAAGACAATGCTAGTTTTGAGCAAGCAATTTATAAACACAACCAAGATAATGGTTTAGAAAGAATGATAGACGCGACTCCAACCAGTGTTTCTTTAAAAGATTCACTGCTTGCTGAAGCTGGTTCTGCAAAGCTAGTTAGTAATGTTATAAATCCGGTGAGTAGTAAAACAGGCGATATAGATTTTGAAGTTGATGATGGCAATGGCACTCTAACTAATTTTTCTGTAACAGTAAATGTTGGTGATGATTTAAATACAATAATCACTGCGATTAATACTGCTTTTACTGGTGCAGGTGGTCTTGGAGCTATTGCTCAAGAAAGTCCGTCAGGTTACTTACAAATGAATACAGATTTAGTTACTGGCAGTACAAACAATAAACAAGCAAAAATTTCCGTGCAAAGTACTTCAGACCTTAATGTAACTAATGAACTTGGAATAAGTAGGCAAGATTTTTATGGACGTGAAATGGGTTTGCTAAGATCGATATCAACTTTACAAACAGCTTTAACTGCCAATGATGCACCGACTATTCGTAATATGATCGACCAATTTAAATTTAATATGGGTGAATTAAATGCATCAAGAAGTATGGTTGGTCTATATCTTTCTAATGCAGAGCGTTTAAATAGTGCTTCTGAAGATCTGGATTTAAAGTTGCAAACAGATCTTTCTTTAAAAGAGGATCTAGATATGATAGATGCAACTGTGAAAATGAATAATTTGCAAGTTGCTTTGCAAGCAGCAGTGCAAACAACAGCAAATATGTTTTCAATAAGTATAGGAAATTTTTTATAAGGGTAGAATTTTATGGGTTTTAGTGGTTTAAATATTAGTATCAGTGGGCTTCATGCTTCGCAAGCAGGCCTTGAAGTTACTTCTAATAATATTGCTAACGCTAATACAGAAGGCTATACAAGAAAGATGATTCATTTTTCTGAGTCTTCATCAAGTCCTTTTAATCAACATGGAATATCAAGACTTTTAACTGGTGTTCAAGTGAGTGCCATTGATAGAGTTCGTAATGCTTTTGTGGATAATCAAATAAGACAACAAAGTGAAAATTTTAATTTTGATAGAGTTGTTGCTGAAATGTCAATTGCAGCAAATGATATTTTAGGTGAACCAAGTGATTCGGGTTTGAGTGCCAAATTAAATCAATTTTTTCAAGCGGCAAGTGACTATGCTGCTAACCCTGAAATTGTTACTGCAAGGTCTGTGTTTATTAATTCTGCAGATGCTTTAGCGAAAGCTTTTAATCAAATAGATCAGTCTTTTGATACCTTTCAAAACAATATTACTTCACAGCCTGATGGTATGATGGCTGCCAATGTTAATCAAATTAATGACAAATTAGCAGAATTGTTTGATGTTCATACCGCAGCATTGGTGCAAACTTCTATGAAAAATCCTGCTGCTGATTTGCAAGATAAACGTGATTTGTTATTAGATCAATTAAGTGAAATGATGGACTTTAATATTGAACGTGAAGGTAATGGTGATTTAAATAGATTATCAATTGATGTTCATGCGACAGAAGCAAGAGCTCAAGGTACAGTAAGTTTTTTAAATACTGATAGCCCGATTGGTGCTATTGTCAATGGCTCTAATAGTCTTGAACTTAGTGTTAATGATGGTAATGGTAAGGTTATTGGTCCTTTTACTGTGAACTTAGAAGAAGCTTCTACTCCAAGAGATATTGTCAAAAAAATTAATGATACTTTTAAAGCGGCAGGCGGTGTTGGTGAAATTGCATCAATGGATTCTTTGGGCTATTTAAATTTATCAACTTTGCAAGTAGAGGGTTCTGTAAATAATTCTGATTCTGAAATTAATATTATTGGTGGTTCTGGTACATTACTCGATACATTAGGATTAACCGCTGGTGCTTATAATGGCACTGATGCAACAAAAAAAGTAGTACTGGATAATGAAGGTGTACATTTTAAACTTGCTTTAGATGAAGGAGACTTTATTGCAGGTGTGAATCCAAGTCGTTTAAAACTTGTTACTAATGATGAGATTTTAACAAATAGTGGTTTTATTGATAAGGGTTTGAAAAGTGAATTGGGAGGACTTTTGTATTCTTCAAATACTTTGATACCAGCAATGCAAAATGAATTGTCTGATTTTGCTATGTCTATCAAAGATTCAGTCAATAAAGTTTTACAGCTTGGCAAAACTAGTACCGGTAATCAAGGTGCTGCTTTATTTGATGGTAATAATGCAGGTGATTTTTCTGTAATTGCAAGCGTGGTTTTAAATCCAAGTTCTCTAGCTCAAGGAAAAACAGGTGCTATTAGTGATGGCTCAATAATGGCAGAAATTGCAGATTTGTTTACTGGTTCAAAAGCAATTATTGGTGATATGTCTGTTAGTGAAAAGATTTATATAGATTCACCAAGTACAAATGCTGTGCAAAGTAGAATTGCTTTGATTCCTGGTGAAACTCTTACTATACATGCTGATGGCTTAATTGATGATAATGGTTCAAAAGTTAATGCTGGTCAAAATGGTTTTGGAACTGGAAGTTTAGTGCAAATTCAATATCGCGATGCTGATGGTAATTTATTAGGTGCGCCAGTTGATTTTCCACCTTCGGCTGGTGCTCCAGAAACAAGAGTTAGCTTTTCAGGGACTGTACCTGCAAATGCCGCTTTTGTGGAAGTGGTAATGAATCCTGCCTTTAATGATGCTAATCTGGCAAACAATACAGGGCATTTTGGAATTCAGGTATTACAAGGTTCAGATCCTGCTGTTACAGCTAATTTTAATACTAAGATTGCAAATGTTATTAGTGATTTTGGTACTCAAGGTAGTGCGGCAATTTCTTATGCTGAAAACTCAGAAGCTTTATTATCATCGCTTACAAATCGAAGAGATTCTATTATTGGTGTATCTGTTGAAGAAGAAGCATCAAATATGTTACAAATGCAAAATGCTTTTGCCGCAAATGCACGTGTGATTAGAACTTGGGATGAAATTTATCAAACAATTATAAATCTGTTTTAAGCAGTGATCATTTTTTTATTCGTTTAGGTTTTCTTTGCAAGCTCCTGAATAAATCATTTGCGCTTCTTCTTTTTGCATTTGGCATCTGTTTTTATAGGTTTTATAGATTGTTTTTTCTACACAGTTTTGTCGCCCTTTATGGCAAGGCTTGATAACAGAAGCACAAACTTCATTACCACTGTCAGAACAAATTATAGATCTAACAAAAAACTTTGCTTTTTCAAAAACTATATTATGACCCTGTTCTTTTTTGAATAAAGTAATTAAGATTTCAGCTGATTGTGTGTTATTAGTGCCTGCTTTTAAGTCTTCTAATTTAAAACTAAAATCTATAGAATTATCATTTTTAGGTTTCATTAGTCTTGAACCAATCAAAAATACTTTCGGCTTATTTTTTTTGTGTGTGCTTGAAAGGGTTATTTGTGAAATATCATTAGGTAAATTTCTGAGTTTGATTTTTATTTGTGCACCAGCATGGTAGTACTTAACTATTGATTTCTGGTAGTCTAATGTTTCTTCTTTGATATTTGCAAAGGCAGAATTTATTTGTAATATTAAACAAATAATTAGTAAGTTTTTAAGCATTGTTTTAATAACTCTATTATATACAAATATTTTTAATTTTTAACAGCAAAGAATTAACATTGTCTAAGTTGAAAATCTTCGTTTATTAAACTATCTTCTATTAGTGACATTTCTTCAATAAATTCAGTGATAGAGTTGATTTTTTTAAATATAGACGCGTATCTTAAGTAAGACATAGGATCAATTTGTTTTAATTCATTCATGACCATTTCCCCAATTTCTGCGGATGGCAGTTCACGTTTGAAATCATGAAAAAGCGTATTTTCAACTTTATCTATGATTTTGTCGATTGTCAAAGCTGAAATTTGTGATTTTGAACATGATCTTACGATGCTTGAAACTAATTTTTCTCTTGAATAAACTTCTTTTGAGCCACTACGTTTTATAACTAAGATCGGAGAAAATTCTATTCTTTCATAAGTTGTAAATCTTTGACAGCAATCATGGCATTCACGTCTGCGTCTAATGCTAGCTTGATCTTCAGAAGATCTACTCTCCAAGACTTTGAGTGATTCAGAGTGGCAAAACGGACAACGCATCACTATTTACCTAGACGTTTTTTCTGTTCTAGAGTTCCTTTTAGCCCATTTTTGTTCTTTGTTTTCGATCATAAACTCGACTTGTTTTTTCAGATCTAAGATTTCTTTTTGATATTTTATACTTAACTCTTTTTCTCTTTTTTCTAAAAGAGCGTTGATATCAATTGCTGATCGACTACGTTGTGTAGCTTTTGGCTGAATTTGTGGCATCATAGTTTTTTGTTTTTCTAGCGCTTCTTTATAGTTATTGATTTCATAGTGTAAGTCTGAGTTGATATCTTCAAGTTGTGAAATTTTCATCTCAAGATTTTTTATGTATAATTTCTTTTCATCAATTTCTTGCCTAAAGATTGCAAATTCACTTTGGTAGTTATTGATTCTTTGTTCAAGGACCTGCACACCATCTAGTTCTTTATGTAATTTATCAATCTTTACTTCAAGTTGAGAAATATTCATTTGATATTGTTCTTCACGATTAGAAAGCTCTTCAAAAATTTCTTGGTAACTATCTATAGTTTCTCTTAAATTTATACTTTCTGAGAGTTGCAAAAACTCTTCTAGCTCGGGAACTAAATGACAAAATTTTTCAGAGCAATGAACTAAATCTTTTACGTCATTTAGATTAAAACCTTTTTCAATAAGTTCGTGTAACTTAAATATTGCGCTGTAGAGATTTTCTTCGAAAAACTTTGCATTTGGCTCAGGGTAAGCCATGAAATTCAAATATTCAATCAGTGTTTCTGAGTCAATATTTAATGTTTGGCAAATTTCATTTCTGCTTTTCATTGTTATTGTCCTAGATCTTCCATGATTTCTATATCATAAGGATTAAATGATTCGTTGTCATTAAACATGCCAGCATCATTGACATTAGCTGGAGCCATTTGGTCGTAATAGTCGTTTGGGTTTTGCATTTGCGGATTTTGCATTTGCATATTTGGATTATTCATTGTCGGGTTAAATCCTTGTTGATTAAAATTATTTTGTTGAAAATTCATATTGTTATTCATTTCTGGCTCTACTGGTGCCTCTGGAATATAAGGTGCTTCGGGGCTTGTTGCTTCAGAATGTTTTTTCTTTGGCACTATAATATTTTTTCTTGCTGAACTGACAACTTTTGATGTAGCACTGCCTAGTTTTTTTATATCGTTGTAAGTTCCTTTTACTAAAGTATCTACAAACAAACCTTTATTTTGTAATTTATCTAAGTTATTTTCGAGTACATTGAGTCTTGCTCTTAAAGCTTCTTTTTCAGTATCGTTTGGCTCTATCTGGCTCTGTGTCTCGTATTCTTCGCCTAAAGTAATAGCAATCTCATTGATTTCATTTACTATTTGTTTTTGTTCATCTAAATTACTAGATACAGTGCTTACTTTATCTTCAAGTACCTTAAGTTCTTTTTGAAATAATTCCATAATAGAAACCATATTTTCAATATCTTTGCGATCAGCATCAAGTTCGCCATTATAATATTCGATCATGCGAGACATTGTTTTTGCAAACTCATAACGCGTTAGAGATTTATTACCACCAAAATATCCGTTAGGGTCGCCTTGCATAAAACCATAATCGTTCACTAATTTATCAACGTCATTTTTTGCCCAATGGCTATTTGGAACATCTCTAACAGCAGCAGAACTTGTATTCAAACAAAGAACAAGACAAAATATAGCTAGTAAAAATTTTTTCATTTTAAGATAAACTCATTCATAAGTCTAAACTAATTTTTCAATTTTATAAAGTGATTTTAAAAATTAAAATTAAGTTTGGATTTTAATTTGTGCTCATTCCCTCTGAGTGCTAATATTATTTTGATGAGAATTGGCCACGGCTATGATGTTCACAAACTTGTTAGCAAAGAAGAATATTTGCAAATCTACCCTTCTCGTAAGGAGCCACAATTAATCTTAGCTGGTGTTGTTTTTGATCACGATAAAGTTTTATTGGGTCATTCTGATGCAGACTTAGTGATTCATGCATTGTGTGATGCTTTACTTGGTGCAAGCGCGCAGCGTGATATTGGTTTTCATTTTCCCGATTCTTCTGAAGAATTTGCTGGGCTTAATAGTTTTGTACTTTTAAACAATGTGCAAAAACTCTTAGAAAAAAAATCTTTCACTATTGTCAATATTGATATAACTTTAATCGCTCAGGAGCCAAAAGTTGCAAAAAAAGTTCCAGAGATGATAGAAAAAATTGCGCAAGCTTTGAATTTAAAATTAGATCAAGTCAATGTAAAAGCAACAACAACAGAAAAACTAGGTTTTATTGGACGTGGCGAGGGAATGGCTTGTGAAGCAGTTTGTTTGCTTGCTTGAGCACCTAACTATTTATTTTATTTTGTAAACTTGCAAGTTCATCTTTTGCAAGTGCTAGTAGGGCTTTATTTCCCGGGTTTTTATCTAAGCTCAGTTTTATAATTTCAATTTGTTTTTTTTTAATTTCTGTTTTGAGCTGAGGTTTACTTGTATTAGTTTCACCTTGTGTTAGTTTTTGTGCTTCTAAAACTGTTTTTAAATCTTGATTGATATCATTTACTTGAGTCAAGGAGCCAGAGTCAATAGCTTGATCTAACTGACTTTGTAATTCTTGTTTTGCTTCATTAAGTTGTATTTGTGCTTGATTTAATTCTTGTTGTAACTGAGCAATGGCATTATTCGGCATTGGCGGTATTTGCTGCTGTTGTTGTTGAATTCTTTCTTTGTTTTCAGTAAAATCAGATTTTCCAGAAACAGAAAAACTTTGTGTTGATAAACCATTTTTTCTTGAATTTTCTATTAAGCTGCGAATACTATCTACTCTTGCACCTAAAGCTGTTACATTTGCTTCTTGCGCGTATGTTACATTTTGATTTTGTTTCTTTTCTTCAAAATCAATTTTACGCTGTCTTATTTGCTTTATTGAGTTAATAGATTCTGAACTCATGACTTAATCATAAAAAGCTAAAGTTAAGTAATAGTTAAGGCTAAAGAGAAATCAAGTTTTTGATTTATTTTTTTAAAAAAAGTAAGCTAGCATCTACAATTCTTTGTGCGGCAAGCCCATCGCCATAGGGCTGTAAACCTATTTCTATCATAGAATTATAGGATTTTTCATTTGTTAATAAATCAAGGATAGCTCCATGTACAATACTTTCTTGGGTGCCAATTAATTTAGCTAAACCAAGTTCAAGGCCTGCTATTCTTTCTGTGGATTCTCTAAAAACTAATACTGGTTTTTTTAAATATGGAGCTTCTTCTTGAATACCGCCACTATCAGTCACAATAAAATGTGAATTTGCCATTAGTTTTAAAAAAGCTGGATAACTTACACTATCAATAAATTTAATTTGTTTAAGATTATTTTTTTTGCAATCCTTGTAAAAATTTTTAAAGATTTTTTTTACATCAGGATTTTTATGCACCATAACGACAAATTCATATTCTTGAGTAAAGCGATTATTTGCTAATCTTTTGATGGCATTAATTAAATTTTGGATATTGTTTAAGCCATTGTTATTGAGATAATTTTCTCTTCTATGGCTGGTAAATAAAATATATTTCTTTGCTTTTAGATTTTTAAGATATTCACTAAGGTCAAGTTTTTTATTATCAAAAGGGTGCTCTAAATAGTTAGAATTTTGCCAGTTGAAATCATCAGCTAAGATTTTATTCATACTGTAACTTAAGGCATCTATTACAGTATTGCCGGTATAAAAATTAAATGATTTTTTTTTGAAGATTTGTTTTTCAATATCAAGGTTTTTTTTGGCTTTTAATTCTGGTGCAAAATTTAAATCGGAAATTTGAGAAAGAATTCTGCGCGATAATTCTTCTGGAAATGGATTATTGATATTCCAAGTTCTTAATCCTGCTTCTATATGGGCGATTGTAATTTTTTGGTAAAAAGCCGCAAGTCCGCAAGCTTGAGCTGTGATGGTATCCCCTTGAATGAAGACTAAATCAGGTTTTTCTTGCTCAAAAAGTTTTGTTGCTTGTTTTAGTATTTCACTGTGTAGGTTTGCTAGTCTATTTTTGCTTTCAACTGCTTTACTCAAAGGAAAATTATAATCACTAGTGATACCAAAAAATTCTTCTAGGTCTTTGAGTAAGTCTTTGTGCTGAGAACTATTTATCCATTTTATAGTCAAGTCTGCATTTGTCTTAAGCTTTTCTTGTAAAACTTTATAGACAGGAAACATCTTAATGAATTCAGGTCTTGTTCCGACTATACAAAAAATTTTCAATTTAAATTTCTACCTCTAGGTTTTGCCATTCTAAGCTTTTTTTGTTGAAATACAAAACTTGATTAGCATTTTGCTCAAAAGAAACTAATTTAATTGCTGGACTATAAATTTCTTGTAAGCCAAGATTTTTACTAACAATAGTAGTTGGGTATTTGCCCGCGTTCATAAGTTCTAAAAATGTTTGTGAGAAACTTTGCAAATAATGTGTTTTTCCTGAATCTAAAATTGCTAATAGAATTTTTTCTTTTTTTATATCGTAAACTAAAATTGCATAATCAATGATGCCATCTAGATTCAGGTCCTGTTGTAAAACTTTTGGAAACTTCGATTTTGAGATATATTCAAGTTCTTTGCGAGCATAGTTGTAATATTCTAAAAGTGCTATTTTGCTTTCTTCAGAAACTTTGTCTTTGATTTCTAGTGGAAAAAAATCAAAGACATTTGCTCTTCTGTAGTTTCTACCTAAAACAAAATTTATGGTTTTTTCAATTTCCAAATCAAATTCTGTTTTAATGAAATTTTCTTGATAATTAATTGATTGATATTTGTGTTTTTTTTCTGCTTTTATTTTTGCAAACTCAGATTTTGCGTAACAAAAATCATTTGTTAGCATAAAAAAAAACAAGAGCAAAAGCATTAAGGCTCTACTGTTCATGCCTTAATTGTAGCTTTATTTTGTTTTTAGAGATTTATTGTTTTTTTTTTCTTGTAACTTAGTTTGAGTTTCGTTAAATTCACCAAAAGAATAAAACTTTTGAGTTTTTTGTTCCATGATTTGGGCTTTACTTAAACTCATTAATTCTTTGAGGTTGCTTGTGATAACTTCTCTTAGGTCATTTGCAATTGCTTCCCAATTGCGGTGAGCGCCACCTAGTGGTTCATTAACAATTTCATCAGCAATACCAAGAGCTTGTAAATCTTTAGCTGTGATTTTAAGTGCTTCTGCAGCTTCTGGAGCTTTATCTCTAGTTCTCCATAAAATTGCGGCACAACCTTCAGGGCTAATTACTGAATATACCGAATTTTCTAACATGACAATCTTGTTTGCAACTCCAATGGCAAGTGCTCCACCTGAGCCACCCTCACCAGTAACAATTGACAAGACAGGTACTTGTAAAGATGCAAGAGATTTTAAATTTTCTGCAATAGCAATAGATTGACCATTAGCTTCTGCATTTAAGCCCGGATATGCTCCAGGTGTATCTATAAAAGTAACAATTGGTAAATTGAATTTGTTAGCATGTTCAAAAGCTCTTTTAGCTTTTCTGTAACCTTCAGGTTGCGGCATACCAAAGTTACGTTTTTGGTTGTCTTTAATATTACGCCCCTTTCTGGTACCAATTGCCATAAAAGCAATGCCATCCATTTCAACTAAGGCTGTTAAAATCGCTTGATCATCTGTTCCTGCACGATCACCATGCATTTCTATCCATTTATTTTCACCAATAAAACAATTTAAGTAATCTTCGATATTAGGTCTATTTGGGTGTCTAGCGATTTTTGTAATATCAATTGCTGTTAAATTTTTGTATATGTTTTTTTCAACTTCACTATATTGTTGATTCAATTTGTTGAGTAAAGCTTTATCATCATTTGATGAAACTGTTTTTTCAAGTTTTTTGATTTCATCTTGAATCTTTTGTAATGGTTTTTCAAATTCAAGCGCAATTTCTTTTTTTGGTTGTAATGCTTTTGCGCTAGGTTGTTCTTCTTGTAAGGCAGCTGGACTGTCTGGAATTGCAACGTTCTCTGGTGAATAACCATGAATTCTTAATAAGCTGGTTAATTTATTTTTTAAATCTTTTCTTTCAACAATAAAGTCAATTTGTCCATGTTCTAATAAATATTCTGCAGACTGAAAATCGCTTGGTAATTTTTCACGAACTGTTTCTTCAATTACTCTTCTACCGGCAAAGCCAACTCTAGCTTGTGGCTCAGCAATAATTAAGTCACCAAGAGTCGCAAAACTTGCAGAAACTCCACCATAAGTTGGATCTGTCAAAATAGAAATATATAAAAGCCCAGCTTGGCTAAGTCTTTCAAGAGCGATACTTGTTTTTGCCATTTGCATCAGACTTAAAATACCTTCGTGCATTCTTGCTCCACCAGAAGCAGACACTGAAATAACAGCTGTTTTTTCTTGTATTGCGGCTTCAACAAGTCTTGTAAATTTTTCACCAACAACACTGCCCATGCTACCGCCAAGAAAATCAAAATTCATAACTGCAAGTGCAACTTTAACACCATCTATTTTGGCAAAGCCAGTAATTAAAGCATCATTTTGTTGTGTTTTCTCTTGAGCTTTTTTAACTGTTTCGGTGTATGCCTTACCATCATTGAATTTCAGTGGGTCTGTTGATGTTAAGTTTGCTGTTATTTCTTGAAAACTATTTTTATCTACTAGGCTTTCGATTCTAGCTTGGCTGCTAATGCGACCATGATGGTTACATTCTGGGCAGACGTTTAAATTTGTTTTGTAATTGTTTTTGTAAATTGTGGCACTACAGCCTTTACATTTATGCCAGTTGGCAGCAATTTCCGCATCTGATAAACCATTAATAGTCGAATCAGTATTTGCTTTCAGTGAAGAAAACTTTTTTTCTCTAACCTTTTTAAAAAAATCTCTTAAAGTCATAATAGTGATTATATAATAGTAAATACATATTAGTCAAGTTTTTTTATATAAAAAGCATCAAAACAGCCTATTTTTTGGGTGTTTACCAGTAAAATATGCTTAAAATGCATTGACCAATTAGGTGTATTTGGCTATTTTATTATTAGTGTTTAAGAAAAAATATTTAATTCTTGAACTAGATGCTTTTGAGGCAGAATTTTATCATTTGCCTCAGTTTGTGCCGTATTTTGAAAAAGATCAAAAAAAATTAGATACTCATGGTTTTGATTGGAATTCTTGTGTTGAGGCGATGAAATATTTATTAGAGGAAGATGCTTGTGATGAGTATCGACTTTATAAGTTGTTTGTAAAAAAATGGGATTACTACAAAAAATTAACTTCTTATATAGATAGCAAAAATTATACAGAGGCACAAAAAATTGTTAATCAAATTCTTTCTGTAGATATCCTTGACCCTTCTGTATATTTAAATTTGGGTAATATTTATTTTTGTCAATCACAGTTCTTGAAAGCTCAACAAGCTTATTTAAAAGGTTTAGAGATTGTTGATTTTAAAACACCTTTTTTGGCAGGACTAGCGAAAACTTATGAAGCAATTGGTCATTATGATGATGCTATGTTTTATTGGTTTGAAGTTTTTAATTGGAGTTTAGCTCACAAAGAAATTGAAGAGTTAGATTTGCTTAATCAGGTTTTTGAAGATTCAATAAGTTCTTTGTTGCGTTTAAAGGTTTTTGATAAATTAGTTGAAGGCAGTGAACAAGTTGCACAGCAAGATCAGTTGGTCATTCCAGATGCTATTCCAAGGTCTTTGGTGAAACTAGACCAAGACTATGGAGCTGAATTTGTGCCGGGGCATAATTTCTTGAGAATGATGCGTAGAAGTTTTACTATGAATTATAATCAGCAACAAAAACTTAATAGCTTGGGAGTAAAATTGGTTCACCATAAGTTTACAGATTTTGCAGTTAAAGTTTTTGAAAGGGTTTACGAACTTTCTCATTTTAAACAAAATCAAGAATTAGTTTTGAATTAGCTTGATTGGTTTTTTTGTTTTACGGCTTCAGTTATATAATAAAAATTTGCCATAAAGCAAATCAGCTTTTCTAAATCTTTTACTTCAGTTATATGATTGCGCAGATTGCAAAGCTTACCAAAAAAATTACTTTTGTTTTTTTGATTATTGTTTTTATCAAGTAAAATAATTATTTCGCTAGGGTTCAAGCGAAAGTGGTTGCCTAATTTTTTTTCACTGATAAAGTTATTATATGTACAAACTAATGTATTAAAATTAGGTAGTTTGCTTATAAGCTTTAATTCTAAATTAGAATAAAATGTGTTCAAGCCAACAGCGTTATTAATTAAGGCTCTATTGATATCTTTTTGTGCTAAATCTTTGAGCTCTTCAATAATTTGTTGATTTTTTTTTTGTGAGTACCATTCTCTATTTCTTAGTAAAGCATCTAAAGCCTTATTATCATCAAAAGCTGCCTCTTGCATTATGATTGTATAGGTTTCAAGAACAAGTTCATGAGTTAGAGCTCTATTTAGCAAGCGTATATTGTTATTTGTTTGCTGTGCATCATTTTGGTCAGCTTTGATTAAATCAGGAGAATCATAGCCGATAATTTGATGAGGAAATAATAGACTAAGCCAATTATTTCCAATACGATTAATCATCTGTTTAACAGTACTCCTTAAAGAGGTTTCATTGTTGGAAAGGCTATAACATCACGAATAGAAGCTGAGTCTGTTAAGAGCATAGCAAGTCTATCCATGCCTAAGCCCATGCCAGAAGTTGGTGGTAAACCATATTCAAGTGCAGTAACAAAATCTTCATCCATAACATGAGCTTCATCGTCACCATCTTCTCTTTCTTGTGCTTGCGCAAGAAATCTTTCTTGTTGATCTTGCGGGTCGGTCAATTCACTAAAAGCATTTGCTGTTTCTCGACCATAAATAAATAATTCAAACCTTTCTACCATACCTGCTTTTTCTCTGTGTTTTTTTGCAAGAGGAGATATTTCAATAGGGTAGTCATAAACAAAAGTTGGTTGAATCAATGTTTCTTCACAATGATTTTCAAATGCTGTATTTAACTCCTTGCCAGAAAGTTCTTTTCCTGTTTTTTCTTTTACAAGTTCTTGCATTGAAATTTTTCTAAATGGTTTAGAAAAATCAATTTTAGTTCCTTGATATTCGATTTCTAAGTTGCCACAAACTTTTTCAACAGTAGCTCGAATCATGTCTTCAGTTAAAGCCATCATGTCGTATAAATCTGTATAAGCCCAATAAATTTCTATTGTGGTGAATTCAGGGTTGTGCTTGACACTCATGCCTTCATTACGAAAGATTCGACCAATTTCATATACTCTTTCAAAACCCCCTACAGCAAGTCTTTTGAGGTGTAACTCGGTTGCGATTCTTAAGTAAAGGTCAACTCCTAAAGTATTGTGATGAGTGATAAAAGGACGCGCAGCTGCACCACCAGCTTCTGTGTTTAAAATTGGAGTTTCTATTTCAATAAAATCTTTGTTGTCTAAAAAGTTTCTAATTTCTCTAAACATCAAAGCTCGTTTTTGTAGATTGTCTTTTGATTTAGGGTTAACAATTAAATCTAAATATCTTTGTCTATAACGTGTTTCAACATCAGCAATTCCCAGTCTTCTTCTTTTGCCTTCAATAATTTCTGGCAATGGTTGCAAAGTTTTTGAAAGTACGGTGACGGTTTCCATATCAATAGTAAGATCACCTCTTGGAGTTCTACGAATTTTTCCAGTAACACCAATATGATCACCTTTATCTAAAAGAGGTAACAGTTTTTTGAGTTCTTCAGAACGAGTTTTAGAATCTGAAAAGAGTTGGATTCTTCCTGAAACATCGTAAAGATCTACAAACATCCAATCGTTTCTTTGGTTATGTACTCTACCAGCGACAGTGACGAGATCTTCTGTTCTTTCTTCATCAGCTAGATCTTTATATTTTTCTTGTAGCTCAGCACATTCATGACTGCGTTTAAAATTGTAAGGATATGGATCAATGCCCATTGCTTTTAACTCATTAAGTTTTCTGAGTCTTTCTGCTTGTAAATTTCCTAAATCTTCTTTTTCCATGGTGTTATTCTGCGCCATATAAATATAATAGCATTCATGAATGCTAAAGCTTTTTTGATTTCCGATGAAAGATTTTAGCCGTTGTCTAAAGCAACAATTATCGCTGGTTCACCTTTGATAATTCCAAGACCAGTTACTACGTAACCACCAATCATTGGTTCTAATTCAGGTTCTGAATCAATACCAGCTCTAAAAGGTCTAGCTAAAGTTACATTTGGCTCATAGCCTAAGGTACCCGGCATATCTTGGTCAGGATCAACGATACCTTCAATAAGCTCTACAGGTTGTTTGTTAAAAGGATTTAAAAGTTTTTTAGTTGATCCAAGTTCTTCAACTTCATAAACAGATTCTGGAATAATTCCACCTGTATCAACTGCTGCAATTTGAATATTTGATGTAAGGGCTTGTGCTGCCGCAATGACATTTGCATTTTTTGCTTTATCTTGTGCCTCCATTAAATTTGGAATTGCGATGGTTGCTAAAATACCAATAATTACAACAACAACCATAAGCTCAACTAAAGTTAAACCTGATTGACTTCTAAAACTTCTATATACTTTTGAGTTCATAATTTTATTTTAGCAAACACTCAAGTTTTGGCAATGTTTAACTATCTCTAGAAGCATAAATTTTTGTCTATTATGAAAAACGTACATACTTGCTTATAGTCGGTGTTTTTTAGAAAAATAATTACCAAGTGAATTAAATGCAAAAACAGTAAAGAATATCATTAAAGCCGGAAAGATTAATAAATGTGGGTCGGTATAAAGATATTGCCAAGCATCACCAGTTAAAGTGCCCCAGCTAGTATCTGGCGGAGATAAGCCCAGACCAATAAAGCTTAAAGTACTTTCAGCAAGAATGGCTCTTGGAATTATAAAACTTAATGCAACAAAAATAGAACTTAAGGCGTTGGGGTACAAATGTTTAAAAATTATTTGAAGATGATTGAGCCCTAAAGTTTTTGCGGCTTCACAAAATTCATAGTTTTTGTATTTTTGAATTTCTACTTTTGTTAATCTGGCAACATCCATCCATGAAATAAAAGCAAGACCAAAAACAATACCGCTTGTTGATTGTGAAACACAAAGTGCAATGATACTCAATACTAGTAAGTCTGGTAAAGAATAAATAAAGTCAATTGCTCTTGAAATGATTTCATCTGCAATTTTGCCACAATAGCCAGCAATAATTCCAAGTACACTGCCAATTAACCATGCATTAAAGGCTGTTGCAAATGCAATCGCTAAGCTCATTTTTGCCCCATGGATAATTCGAATAAATAGATCTCTACCGAGTGCGTCAGTACCAAACCAATTCTCTAATGATGGTCCTTGCAAAATAATGTCAGTATTGATCTCGTTGTAATTAAAGTTAGATATGTGTAAGCCAAAACTATAGAGTAGTGTTAAGCCGAGTACTAAGAAAATAAAACTAATACTTAAACGCATGCGCTTTAATATTTAAAACCATCTTTTCTTATGTGGGTAGCTGCTTCAAACTCAGTGTTTGTCAGCTCTCCATTTATAACCTCGCAAAGAACTATAATGTGGTCATCACTTTGCATTTCACTTTTGTATTTGCATTCTAAAAAACCAATTGAATCTTTTAGTATAGGAATTTTCGTTTCTTTGCTAAAAGTTTCTAAATCAGCAAACACTGATTTACCTTCTTCCGGACTTTTAAAAAAAGCAGACATAGTTTTGCCATTTTCTTTTGCCATAATATTGACTACTAAATGTCCAGTGCTTGTTAAAAGTTGAAAATGATTTTTTCTATCTTTGTTAAATGCAATTGTTATATGTGGTTTATCAAAACCTGCTTGCGCCACCCAACTTGCTAAAAATCCCGCTTCTGTATCTTCATTTTTAAGACTAATAATATAAAGACCTGAAACTAGTTTGCCTAATACCGGTGCTAATGATTCTTTGTTCATAAAAACCATTCTAACAAAGGTATATATTTTTGAAAATTGAATACTATTGTAAATCTGAAATTCTAAAAAGCATTTCTATTGAATCCATTTGTACTTTAAGTGCTTTTTGATTTGCTTCATAATCTCTTTGAATTTGTATCATATCAGTAGAAGCTTCTATGGAATTAACATTTGATTGTTCCAGAAAACCTTGCATTATGGTTGAATCAATATCGCTATTGAGAATTTCACCTGCGTTGCTTGGTTTATATTTTCCTTGTGCGAGTTTGAGTATGCCTTGATCTTTTTCAAATACATATGCTTTTAATGTAGTGGTGTAATCTCCATTGACAATTAAATTGCCATTTCTCAAAAAATCAATAGTGCGTACATTATCAATGCCAATAAAAATTGGTGCATAAGAGCCATCTAAAACTTGGTCGCCATGTTGGGTTACTAAAAATCCTTTGTTATCAATATTAAAATGTCCGTTGCGTGTATAAGCAATTTCGCCTTGAGCATCAATTACCGCAAAAAATCCTTTACCATTTATAGCTAAATCTAAGGGATTTTCAGTTTGTCTAAGTGCACCTTGAGAGAAGTCAAAACTAGTGCCGTAAGCTTCGGAGCTAGTTAAGTCTTCTGAATTCTCAAGTGCTTTAAGTTTGTGAATAATGTTATAGGACTTGTAGCCGGTTGTTGATGTGTTCGCTAAATTATCTGCAAGAATTTCTTGCATTTGCTTTTGGTTTTCCATACCGTCAGCAGAAATATTGGCTCCACGAATCATGTATATATTATGAGAAAAACCCAAGCTGTTTTATCTAGGCTAAGAGTATGAGTAAACGCAATCCGTATCACTCATTGGGCTTATTTTGAATCCTGAAGAAATCCTTAACCCACTTGCGTTTAAATAGTTTATCTTGCTACTATTCTTTTATATGTCTACAGCTAGTATATCAAATGAACAAATTCCAACTTATAGTAATTCAGATTTGCTCGGAAATAGTGTTAATGATTTTTCTACCGTGAGTGAAAAATCAAGATCTGCTGTAAAAAGAATTTTGGGTTTTTTGAACCATGTATTTAGATGGTCAGGTAATACTATTTTTAATGACGAAAATACATCTGAAACAGTTAATGCTCATATCCGCAGTACAGCGACTACTTTAAATGACTTAAGTAACTCGTTGCATGAGATTAATCTTGAGGGATTTGATTCAGATCTCATGAAAAAACAAATTGATTTCATTAACTCTGATACTTTGTTTATGAATCTTTTACATGACACTGATGAATTAGTACTTGAATCTTTTACTGCAGATGATCAAAGTACAGGTGCTTTAAAAGATGCTGCTGCTAATCTCAATATAAATAAAGTTGCAGATTTACAAAAAGACGTTGCCATAACAGCTTTTTATTTAGCTTTAGAAGCCATAGGTGATAATGATAAATTCCAAGCCTTTATTAAAACAATTAGAGAGCTTAGAGAAAATTTTGCTCGTGAAAATCAAGAGGCTTTGAATAGTTCTGAGCCTTTAACATTTGAAAAGAGAGTTCAATTTTGCGAGAATAAATTAAAAGTTTTACAAAAATTTGCAAAACAAAAACCGCAAGATGCAAGTAAATATAGTCCAGAGCTTGTTGAACTAATTAAATTTCATGATAGAGTTGAAAATCAATTAGATTTTTGGGGTTCTTTAACAAAATTTTATGAAGCCTTAGACGGCAATGAATTTTTGGTTAAAAATAGTGATCAGTTAGTAAAACAAAGTATAGAAATTAATAATGGTGCTGTTAGAAGGTGTATTCAGGGACTTAAAAACCTTGAATCTTTTTGGGTTATTCAGACAAAAGCTATGATGAAAGCAGCAGAAAAAGCCTATGATTGGATTGCTAAATTTGCTAAAAAAAATAATCTCACTGATTTAACTAGTTTTTTACAATCCCATAACAATCCGGGGCAAGACAATAAGAAATTTAATGCTGCAGAATATTTCAAATCTTTAATTGATAGAATTGCTAATTAATTTTTACTTATTATTAAAATACAAAGTTTTATTGAATGTCAATTAGGTGTAAGCCTTGCTTGCCTTGGCAGATTCCAGCGTTATAACTACATGGACTGCAGTTTTGTGCTGTTATATTTTGTTGAAAAAATCTTTCTTGGGAAAAATTAGGCTGATTTATACTTTGCCACATTTCTTTGATTCTATGTTGCAAATTGATTAATTCTTGTTTAGTAAATTTAAAAGTTTTTTCTTCAAAGCGACCTTGATTATTTCTATCTAAAAATTCTACTCGTGCCTCAAAGTTAATTTCTTGATTATCAGTGTTTTTAAACTTGAGTTCTTCTTGCGGATTGTCTTCAAGCTCTGGTGCTTGAAAATTTAAATTACCAATTCTTGCATCCAAATAAAGTAATAGACTATAAAAAAGTAACTGATTGTAAATCTCACCATCTTTTTTAATTTTAGCTCTATTGTCTAAAGCAAAACTTTTATAATCAATAATTCGTAGTGTTTTTGTTTTTGGATCAAATTCTAATCTATCAATAACACCATGCACAGGCACTTGGGTTCGCTCATCAAAATTTAAACTAAATTGATCTAAACGTTTTTCTGTTGCAAGAATTTCTTGTTCTTGAATTTTCTTTTTAGCATAATATTGATTCCTCGAGCGTGCCTGAAAGAAATTACTAATTATCTCTTTGATTTTTTCTTTTGTTTCTGCATCAGGTTCTGTCTTAAAAAAGCGAAGTGCTTCATCTTGTGCCCTTTTAATAAGATCTTTAATGCGAAGATCTTTTGTTTTTTGCTTTTCTTGAAGTTCTTTTACATAATTAAATGCATATTCAAGACCTTTGTGAACTGCGTTACCAACTCCTATTTTCTTTTCTTCAAGCATTGAGAGTGGTAGTTTCAAAATATATTTCAAGAAAAATTCGCGAGGACATTTTAGAAAAGTATTAAAATTTGTAGGAGTAATACTAAAGCCATTCAAAAGAGAGTTTTGTATAAGAGCATTTAATTCTTGATCATCTAATATTTGTGCATCTGCTGTTGTTAAGTTTATTAATTCACGATCACTATTTAGTTTTGAAAAATCTTGAAAACTTATAATATCCTGCAGTTCTGAGTTGTTATTTAATTGTTCAAGAAATTCACTAACTTGTGCTTGTTTGCCTTGAGCATCTTTATAGTTACTACTAATTCTCAAATCTTTTTTTGCTCTGGTACATGCTACATAAAAAACTCGACGTTCTTCTGCTTGATCTTGTCTTTGTAAGGCTTCTGCTTCATTTGCAAAAAGCCCAACAGGTAAAGGAAAATCTCTTGCTTGTCTATTTGCTTTTGCATTATCTGTTTTTTCACCCCACTTGCCTTTGATACAATTTGCTATGAAAACATGATCCCATTCTTTGCCCTTTGCTCTATGTGCTGTAATAAGTTCAATATCATTTTTTCTTTGAAAGTAAGGTGCTGTAAAATTAATTTTTGTTTTTGATTCTTGCAGTAGTCTTAATTGCTTTAGTATAGTATCTAGGGCAAATGGACTTGGGTTTGCCTTGAGAATATTTACTAGTAGCTCTTCAAACTTATTTATTTTTGCTATTAAATGTGGGTTTTTAATATTGAAATCATTTTGACTTGGCAATATTTTATCGATTCCAGAAGCGATAAAATTAAACTCTCGTAAAATCTTTCTAAAGACAGTTCTTTTTTCTGGTTCAGCAACAAAACATAAGCTACCATCATTTGCAGTTTTTTTTGCTTCTGCAAGAGCTTCGAGTAATGGAGTAAACTTGGAATTTGTTTTTAAAGCCTCAAAGCAAGTGCTCCTAGATTGTATCTTCTGGATTACTTGTTGAATATCTTCAGAATTGATATTTTGCATATACTTACTTTCTTTGATAAATTTACTTGAAAGAACGCTTAAAAGTGCATTGCTGTTTTCTTGTGGATTTTGAATTGCTTCTAATAAATTAATAAGTGATTTTATATCGTAATCATCAAAAAGGTTTTCGCTATTTCTTTTTACATGGCTAATATTCATTTTGTTTAAGATTGCAGAAATCTCATTTAGATCAGTATTCTCTTTACAAATAATGGCAATGTCTTTGCCATGTGTGCCTTCTTCTTGAAGCTTCTGGATTTGTTTTGCAATTGCATAAATCTCATCATGAAAACTAGCATGATATTGAATGGCAATTGGAGAACTTGTTTGATTTTGTTTATTTGCTTCTAAGTCTTCAGTAAGTTCATGCAGTCTTGAGTTTTCTTGAGTCGCTCTTGCAAAAATTTGGTTTGAAAATTTGATTATATTGGCACTGCTACGGTAGTTGACATTAGAGTTTATAACTCTTAAATCAAAATCTTGCATTGCTTGTAATAAATTTTGGTATGCAGCTCCTTGAAAAGTATAAATTGTTTGTCGAGGATCTCCTACAAGTAAAAGATTTTTACCTTGTGCAAGTAAGCTTACTAGCTGGTATTGCGCTCCATTGGTATCTTGGGCTTCATCAACTTGTATATAATCGAATTTATTTTCTAATACTTGTCTAAAATCTGGATGTTCTTCTGCGGCTTTTAAAATCTGCATAATCATATCATCATAATCATAAAGTTTTTCTTGTGCTAAATATTCTTGGTATTTTTTATAAACATCATGAACTAGATCCATTTTTCTAAAATCATCTTGTCTTTGTGCTGTATCTGCTTTTGTTTCTTTATCTACTCTTTTTAATTTACAAAACTTTAAAAGCTTGTCTTTAAAACGTGTTACAGCTTTGGTTTCACCTTTTGACTGAGCTTCTTGTTGAGCTTGATCTTTTAGCGCCCTGATTAAAACTCTATACTCATGATTTATATAATTTGGGTTAACCTCGCCATTGTCATTTAAATAATTTTGTGCATCAAGGTCATACAAGAAGCTTGATAGAGAGTAATCATCAAGTTTAGCTGTTGCTGAACCCGGGTTTTGTGTGCTTAAAAAATCAGCTATTAAAGTATTGTTTTGAATATTTTGTATAAACCTTCTTTCTTTTTGAATACGTGTTTCTATGTCTTTAGGTGATAAAGCTTCTTTTTTTAAAGCGGCTATTCTGGATAAAAGGTTTTTAACAAAGCTCCAGTAATTTTCTTTGTTGTTGCGTATGGCTTTTATTGCTTTTGCTTTATTTTCCCAAAAATGTTTTACTTTAGGCTTCTTAGCTAACTTTGCTTGATCTTCGTGTTCTAATTCTAAATTTTCTAAGATCGTATCAATGATTTGTAGCTGTCTGCTTTCATCTATATTAGTTTCTAAGTGAGAAAAATATTTTTCTTTATACTCGGGATCTTGAATGATTTGGTTAGCAAATCCATGAAAAGTATTTAGGTATAGCTGTCTTCTTTGTTCATAGCAAACAAAATTTTCTAGTCTTTTTTTTGTACTTTGGGTTGCATCATTTGAAAAGCTAGCAACAAAAATTTTTTTTGGCTCTATTCCTTGTTCTAAAGCATTTACGACACGCATTATTTGAGTATGTGTCTTTCCAGCACCTGCTCCTGTAATAAGAGCCATTGAGTCAGTTAAATTTGTGACAACAGCTTGTTGATTTGCGTTTAAAAGCCTGTATTCTCGTTGAAAACTATCCTTAAAGTCAATTGGGTTTTCAACGGCTCTTTGTAAGCCTAAGATTGCTGAGTTATTTTCTATTCTTGAAGCAGGAGCTGTACTTTCACTTGAATCTATTTTCCTATTTCCTGAAACTCCTGAAGTTTCTGGCGCAACATTATTTGTTCCAGTATCACTACCATCAATACCTGTCATAGTGCTTTTTTCTCCTCGGTAATTTTTTTCCAGTCAATAATATTTATTTGAACTTTATTGTCTGCGCTGTATGGATCTTCTTCTATGCTAAATAAAAATTCTGCTTTGTCACCCACTGAAAGTTCTTGTTCAAGTTGGCGAGCTTTACGCCATAGCATTGCTTTTACCTGTATGCTACTACCATTATCACTTTCTTGTAAAATTAGATTTGCATGGCTTTCTCCAAAACGTTTTGCTCTAGTGATATTTATAGCTTTTATTTTTAATTCTTTTGATCTAAAGCTAGGTTTTTCAAATTCATTACCATAAGGTGCTGTTCTTTCCAGAGCGCTTCTGACATCATGTTTTAAAGCCAGATTTTCATTGATAAAATCAAATAATGATAATGAGCTGTCATACTCAAAGATTTTTTTGACTTGGTAACTTTTAGGTGAATCATATAAGTATTTTTCTACATATCGCTTAAAATCTTGCCATTTACTTATAGCTACTTTTCCGCCTGCGGCATATTTGTGCCCGCCAACATGTACTAAATCTTCACCTTTTTCTTCTTTGTATCTTGCATTAATTGCTTTGAGACTTTCTGCTAAATCAATACCAAAATATTTTGAACTTCTCGCAGAAAATTTAACGTAGTCACCCTGCACAGAACCTAAAATTACAGGTACTGGTATTGCTTCCATAACTTGACTTGCAATAATGCCGACAATTGAATGAGGCCATGTATTATGGGTATCTAGGTCTTTATCGCAAAGTACAATAGATTTTTTTTCGAGCGCTTGAATATTGCTGTTTTCATATTGTATTTGATCTAAGATATATTGTGAAATTTCGTCTTGTATCTTTTTTCTAATTTCATTATAAGTATTTATTACTTGTGCTAAATCTTGAGCCTTTGCCTTTTCTGTATCTTCCAAAAGTAAAAGTCTTAAAACATCTGTTGCGCTATAGCTGAGTGTTTCTTGATATTTTTCTTCATAGCTTTTAAAAACCTGTCTCTGTCTATCATTTGCCCATTGTTTGATGATGTCAGCACTCATTCTACCTGCGGCGTTTATTTTTGGTCCTAAGTCAAAAGATATATCTTCAGCACTAAAAAATCCTTCATCAAATTTTTTCTTGTTTATACTTGAGTTTATTAGACTTTGTAAGCCGGTATTATTAGTTGAGAGTAAGGTTTTCAGTCCTTGATGTGTTATAACTCTGTTCTCTCCAAGCTGTGGAACTAAATCAGCAACTGTACCTAAGCTACTTAGATGCCTGAGGTTCTTTGGAACAGAATTGTCTAATAACATTTCTACTAGTTTATAAACAACTCCAACGGCAGCTAAGTTTTTTAGCGGATGATGACTGTCTTCAATTAAACTTGGATTGGTGTAGGTAATGTTTAAAGGCTTGAGTTCCTCGAGTTCTTGATTGGAAATGCTGTGGTGATCTAATATTGCCAGATCAATATTTTGGTTTTGCAAGTATTTAAGTTCTTCAATTTGCGTGTTACCACAATCACAAGTAATAATTAGATCAGGCTTTTGTTGTTTTGATAAGAGTTGTTTAAGCGCATCTTGGCTAAGTCCGTAGCCTTGTTCTCTTGTTGGAATAAAATAATTTACATTTGCTCCTAGTTTTTTGAGTGTTTTATACAACAAAGCTGTAGAACTGACGCCATCAACATCATAATCCCCATAAATAGTGATTTGTTTTTGCTCGTTTATAGCTTTTTTTATTTTATCAAAGACAGCTTTCATGCCCGGAATTTGCTTAGAGTCTATATGATTTTGTGTGTCTAAGTCTAAAAAATATTTGGCGCGATCTTCTTTTAAAGTTATATCGCGATTGATAGTTATTTGCTCTGCTAAATTTTGAGCATTTTGCGCGAGATGATTTAGAGTTCTATTTTGCCAAATTATTGGTATTAAACTACGTAAGTCTTTTTTTGTTTTGAATTTGGCATAATCTAAGTTGCTTGCTAATGTAAGATGAGTTCTTGAGTTTTCTTGCAAATGAAAATAAAAACCTTCGTTGGGATCATTTTTTTTTCTTTCAAAAAAATTGATTTTCTCGTTTTCATTTAATTTGATAGAAAATAGCATTGAGTTCTGGTTTTTTGTAATTGCAATAATATTTCTGGAATTTACATCTTTTCCTTGACTCGATATAATTTGTGGAACTAATCCAAGAGGTACTTCAAAATGAATAGTGATTGCGGATTCTTGTTTGGGGCTTAATTGCTTAAACCACATCAAAACAGGGTAGCTTTTGTATTCAAAAGATAAAACCGTATCTTGTAATTTTTCTTTTTGTAATTGTTGACTTGAATCAAATGCTAAGCCTTGATTTTGATGCCAGACTGTAAAATCTTGAGCACTAAATCTAAATGAAGGAAGACACCCTCTAAGCCAAGATGCTCGCGCTCTTGGTAGTGGTTGATTTTTTGGGGGGTGATCTGTTCTTTGAATTTTTCTATTCATCTAGATAAAAAATAATTTTAGCATTATCTTAATGTGTTATTGCGAATTAGTGTTTTATTGCCTAGCTTCCATGATATTATGTTAACAGTGGCTAATCGAGGTAATAATTTTGATGTAAATGGTGATTACGACAATTGGCGTAGGAGTAGTCGTAATCATTCATTTCGAAAAAAGACTAGAGGTCAAAGCTCTCCTCGTTCAGCCCACCGCGCTAATTATTCTGATAGAAGAAATGTAGATCGAAATGAACGACTAGCTAAAAGGGGGCAAAAAGACGATCCAAATGTACGAGCTCGTAAACTTGGACGTATTTTATCTAAAATTAATATAAATCCTAAGAAATTTGCTCTTTTCAAAGAAGCGATTGAAACAACATTGAACGATTTTGCTCATGATGTTAATTTCGTTAATTACGCTTTAATATTAAGCAAGTTTTTTTGTTCTTCAGGGCAGAATTTAGGTCGCTTTGAAAAATCACATACTTTATCACGAGAGCAACAAGATTTTATGGTAAGTATTTTGGGGCGTGCGGCTCATAAAATGAAATTTGATAATACTAAAAATATGCAGGCATTAACAAACCTCATTTATGCCTTGGTTTATATTGACTACGACTCATTAAGTGAGCAGCAAAAAAATAATATAAATGATTTAATGTATCAGGTAGCCAAAAAGATTGAGAAAACTCCAGTTCGAGATTTAAAGGAGATGGACTTTATTTTAGCTTCAATTGGTTGCTCTAACTTACCCACAGAACTTGTTGAAGATTTTTTAACTTTATTGAATGATAAGTTAGCTGAATCTAACATAAAATTAGCTCCAAAGGATTTTTGTAGTCTGTTAATGTCATATGCTTGTCACGAAGACTTATTACAAGGTTTTTTTGACAAGAATATTTATAAATTAGATACAGAAGGAAAATGGTCTTCAAAAACTTTAATTTTAACGTTAAATAAGTTGTCAAAGATTCATAACAATAAAGCTTTTTTTAGCTTGCTAAATACTCTTAAGGATAAAATTATTAATTATCCAGATAATTTTAATTTTGAAGATCTAGCCACGGTTTTAAAGTTAGCTTCTTCTATAGGTCCAGATTTTGTTCAGGAACTGCTTCCTAGAATGAATAAAGATTTGCAAGAGACTAAAGGGTCTTTAAATAGAAATCAACTTGGACCAATTTTATTTTCTATTGCTCAGTGTGATCCTTCCGATGAAATTAACAGCTTACTTAACACAGTAAGTGAAAAACTCCCAAAGGAACAAGAGCCAATGATAGATAGAGAAATCTCTCAGTCTTTTGGTGGTTTACGAAATCATGAGTTTGCAGTGCCTGATAAGTTGTGGAGCTTTCTAAAAGATGAGTTTTTGTCTTTGAAAGATAGTTTAAACAAAAGATCCTTGAATTCTATTTTATTAGCTACTCAAAATCACAAGGAAGAATTACCTAAATCAATCTTTAGCGAGGCTGCAAAAATATTGTTAGAAAAAGTAAAAACAAGAGATTCATTAATTGATCAGTCAACGAAATATTTTAGTCAATTAGCAAGAATTTTAAGATCTCCTCAAATAGATACTCAGCAAGCAAAAATTGTAATTGATTACTTCAAAAACATTCCATCAAATATAGTTTTAGGTATAGGATTTAAACGAGAGTTACACTTGTTAGCTTTTTTAAGACCTGAGTTAAAAGATGATCTTGCTCCATTAATAAGTCAAAAAGAATTTTTGGATGCTTTGTCTGAAAAACAATCTACCGCAGAACAACTTGCAGGATCTGCCATTAGTCAAATATTGCCAAATATAAAAGCTGGTCAGTATATTGATGGTATCGAGTTGGATTTTTATGATGAAGAATCAAAAATTAATATTGAAATAGATGGTGTTTTTCATCAAGGTTGCCACAAATTTGAAGATGCTATTCGCGATAAATATCTAAATAAAGTGTATGGTGTTCAGGTATTTCGAATAAAGCTTCCAAAAGATTCTGAGATAGACCCAGGCGATAATTATCTTGAGGAGGCGAGTAAAGCTATTGATTCACAGTTGAGAGAGTTGGGGCTTAAAGAATAATATTTTAGTGAATGGCTCAAATAAACCTTGTAGCAAAGCATCTTGCTATATAATAAATCATCTATTAAGGGACTGATTCCAAACCCCATTTTGAATTTTAAAATACAGTGAAATGTTAAAATCACTAGCAAATGGGGTTTGGAATCAGTCCCACAAACGACCTTACGCATAGCTTGTTTCACTGCGTGAAACTCACTAAGCGACGGTGTTTGATTCTTTTGTTAGGCGTGTCTAACCAAACCCTACTTATGCCCAAATCTAAAGACTCGAGATACTTATTACGGGTTTGCAAGCACGCCCATTAAGAGCAACTAAGAAGCAAAAAGCAATTAAACTTTTCTCGTTTTTACACTTAGCTGTTCTTAACAAATTTCGAGAACAAGTCTTTTTAGTGGATCATTAAAAAAGTGCCTAGCCAATAGCTTGAACTAATTCTTCTCTATCGTTATCAGTTGCTTGTAATGCCTCGTCACCATCTTCAGCAATCTCAAAACCAGTACCAGATGGAATTAAACGCCCGATAATGATGTTTTCTTTTAAGCCGTGTAACCAATCAACTTTACCTTTAATCGAAGCTTCAGCTAAGATTCTAGTAGTTTCTTGGAAAGAAGCCGCAGAAATAAAGCTTTCTGTGTTTAGAGATGCTTTAGTCAGACCAAGTAATTGGTGTTCATATTCAGCAGGCACTTTACCATCAGCTTTAATTTCTTCGTTAATTTGATCAACGTTAAATCTTTCATGCATTTCACCATGAAGCAAATGAGTATCTCCCGGATCAGAGATTTTTACTTTACGAGTCATTTGACGAACAATTACCTCAATGTGCTTGTTTGCAATCTCTACACCTTGAGAAATATAAACACCTTGAACTTCATTTACCAAGAATTGTTGAACTTGATCTAATCCTTTCAATTCAAGTAATTCAGGTGGAGAAGGTTGTCCATCAGTAAGGGCATCTCCAACTTCTACTTCGTCCCCAGAATCAACAATTACATTTTGTCCCGGAGTTAAAGCGAATTCTTTACGTTCATCTTTACCCTGTACATATACTGTAAATGTACCTTCGTCATTTACAACTTCAACCTTACCAGAAATATCCGTAAGCACAGCTGGATCTTTAGGTTTACGACCCTCTAATAATTCTTCAACTTTTGGAAGACCCTGAACGATATCACCAGTCTTTAATCTTTCATAGATGATTGTAGCTAATTGGTCACCTTGTTGTACCAATGAGAAATTATCAGCGTGTAAACGAGTTCCTAAGCTAACTAAGAAAGGTTGAGCTTTTCTAACAGTGATTGTTTTACCATCAATTTTAAGTACTCTACCAGACTCAGGGACAACTGTTGACTTATCTAAGTTATCTCCCGCTAAGATATAGTCGCCTTCTTTGACTTTTGCAGAAGATTCAAGAGTAAATGTATCTTCATTGGTTTGTACCAAAATTCTATAAGGATCAGATTCGCTATAGAAAACTTCACCTGAAGATTTCGCAATAGTTTGAACTCTAGCAATTGGGCTTTTAGCTTTTATGAAGTCACCCGGCTTTACTAAAACTTCTGTAATAGTACTTGGTGAAGAATCTGATCTTAAAATGATATTTTCTTGGAAAATAATGTCAAATTTACCATCTTCTATTTCGACTAAACCTTTTGATTCTTTGTATTTTTCCTTGCAATACATCAACAAAGAAGTTTTTGTAAGAGCACCACCATTGATGTTTCTCACTCTATCACCGTCTTTGAAGTTCATTTGTGTAACAGGAATAATACTAATATCAGCATCAGTAGTTTCTGCTTCAAAATTTACTCCACGAGGAGAAATATCAAAAAGTTGAACTTCTCTTAAAAGTAATTTTGTTTCACCAGTCTCTTCGTTAGCAAACAAAGTGATCATGCTTGCTTGTTTCGTAGAGATTCCAGGAAGAACCTCAACGCCTTTTTTAACGATATCTCCATCTTCAAACTTTAATTCGCTTGGATCTTCAATATCATAAAGTTCACCCGGTGTAATGGTAACTTCATGAACAATATTGTTTTCAATAACAACTTTGACGATACCATCAATAGTTGTATGAACGTCTTTAACAATCTCTGTCCCAGCTGTAACAAAATCACCTGTTTTGTTATTAACCAAAGAAGAATCTTTAGACAATACATGAATTTCTTCAGGAATAAAAATGATACGACCATGCTTTGTAACAATCTTACGATCATCAATTTCTAAACCATCAAATCTCACCTCACCTGAACATGGCAACATCGGAGTTTGATCATCATCAACAAGCTCACACAAAATCTTTCCAGATTCAATTAACTCACCATGAACAACTTTAATTTGGTATTTTTCAGATTCGTCATCTAAAACCCAAACATTGTTACCTTGTTGGTTTTGTTCTACTTGCGCATTTGCCGCACCAATTGATGCGTTAATTACATTAATCAAACGACCACGGTTTAATTTCATGATTTGACGATCACCAATCTGAGTTTTCTCAACTAATAAATCAGCTGCATATCTTACTTCACCATCATTTTCACAATTAATAGTGCTTTCAGCCAGAGTATCACCTTTGTTGATTTGTTGACCTTTTTCAACAATGATATTTCCGGCAGTTGGTAAAGGTAAAACCTCACCAGCTTGAACCCAAATAGTACCTTGCTTATTAGCTTGTTTTGAAATGTTTCCTTGTCTATCAGTTATTTCGTCAGCTTGGAAATTTTCAAATTCAACTAAACCAGACCCTAAAGTAATTACGTCCTTAGAAGCTTTTTCTGTTAATGCTTGTTTTGATGATAATTCTGGAGCATCACCTAAGTATTGTCCAGCATTAACTTTCTCGCCATCTTTGACTGCAATCCTTGCACCTAAAGGCATTTTGATTGTTTCAGAACCAATTTTTAAGCTACCAACTTTTGTAACTTGGAACATAATGTCCCCGTATTTAGTTCTAATTTCACGAGTATTAACATCGTAGCTCACAGTGCCATCACAAGGAGCTTTATAAGTTTCTCTTGACTTACCAGAACCAGCAACCGCACCACCTGTGTGGAATGTTCTCATTGTAAGCTGTGTACCCGGCTCTCCAATTGACTGTGCCGCAATGATTCCGATAGCTTCACCAAGGTTTACTGTTTTGTTATCAGTAGTTGACCAACCATAACATTGTTTACAAACACCGTATTTAGATTCGCAAGTTAAAACAGATCTGATTTTAACTTCTTTAATTCCAGCTTCTTCAATTTTTTCAGCTAATTGAATATTGATGATATCTCCCTTAGCAACAATAACCTCGTTTGACTTAGGATCTAGAACATCTTCAACAGCGATTCTACCAGTGATTCTACCTGAAATGCCAAGTACTTCAGCTTCACCATCCATTAAAGGATTCATCGTAATATATCTAGCAGTACCACAATCAATATTTCTAATAATTACATCTTGAGCAACATCAACTAGTCTTCTGGTTAAGTAACCAGAGTCAGCTGTTTTTAGTGCCGTATCAACCAGACCCTTTCTTGCACCATAAGCAGAAATCATATACTCAGGTACAGACAAGCCTTCTTTAAAGTTTGATTTAATCGGAAGGTCAATAATCTTACCCTCAGAGTCAGCCATCAAGCCACGCATTCCAACTAACTGTCTAACCTGTGCAATCGAACCTCTCGCACCAGAGAAAGCCATCATATAGACTGGGTTCAAACGATCAAAATATTCAACAACAGCTTCAGTAACTTTTTCGTTAGTCTCAGACCAAGTATCAATCACCTTGTTATAACGCTCAACTTCTGTAATTTCACCACGCTCAAATCTATCAGTAGTTGTTTTCAATTCATTTTCAGCATCCTGCAAAAGATCTTTTTTCTTTGGTGGTACTGTTAAGTCTTCTATTGAAATTGTTACCGCCGCTTTGGTTGCATATTTAAAACCTAAATCTTTTAAATTATTACCAAGTCTTGCTGCAACAGCGTTTCCGTGATTTTCATACACTTGTGCCAATAATTTACCTAAAGCTTTTTTATCAACGTTTTTGTTGATAAACTTTGGTAATTTTTGGTTTCTAAAAGTTGCCGCTTTGTTGTTTTCTTCTGTCATTTTTTGTTTCCTTGAAAATTTTTTACTAATCCCTTTGTTGTTGACCTAGGTCATTACAATCTCTTTACCTTCAATTGAATCAACAATAAGTTTATTAAGCATTGCACGCCCAATAGTTGTTTCAACGATCTCAGGTTTGCCGTCTTCAGTCATTGTTGTTCTGATTTTCACTTTTGCAAAGAGATCAACTTTATTGTTGTAGTAAGCACACAGTGCATCTTCTTCGCTTGCAAAAATATTTCCAGCTCCCATGAATTGTTCAGGATCTTCACATCCTGGCTTTTCGATAGTTAAGTAATAAATACCAATAACCATATCTTGTGAAGGAGTAATTGTTGGCTTACCACTTGCAGGAGTCAAAATATTGGTGTTTGCCATTATTAATGTTCTTGCTTCAGTCTGTGCTTCAATACTAAGTGGTACGTGAACCGCCATTTGGTCACCGTCAAAGTCAGCGTTAAAAGCTGAACAAACAAGAGGGTGTAATCTAATTGCTCTACCTTCAACAATTACTGGTTCAAAAGCTTGAATACCAAGTCTATGCAAGGTTGGAGCACGGTTAAGTAGTACAGGGTGACCTGTCACAACTTCTTTAAGAATATTCCAAACAATAGAAGGTCCTTTCTCAATTAATTTTTTCGCCGCTTTAATGTTTTGGCAAATTTGACGATCAATTAACTTGTTGATTACAAATGGTTTGAATAATTCAATTGCCATTTCTCTTGGCAAGCCACATTGATGTAACTCCAAAGAAGGTCCTACTACAATTACAGAACGACCAGAGTAGTCAACACGTTTTCCAAGAAGGTTTTGTCTAAATCTACCTTGCTTACCTTCGATAATATTAGAAAGTGATTTTAGTGGACGTCCGTTTGTACCTGTAACAACACGACCTCTTCTACCGTTGTCAATTAAAGCATCAACAGCTTCTTGCAACATACGTTTTTCATTTCTAATAATGATTTCTGGAGCACCCATATCAATCAAACGAGCTAAACGAGAGTTTCTGTTAATAACTCTTCTATAAAGATCGTTTAAGTCTGATGTTGCAAAACGTCCACCATCAAGTTGAACCATTGGTCTTAAGTCAGGAGGGCACACTGGCAATACATCCATGATCATCCAAGAAGGATCAGTCATAGACTTTAATAGCGAGTTTACTAATCTAAGTCTTTTAACACACTTAGTACGTTTTTGTTGAGAACCACCAACTGTTGCTAGTTCGGCTTTGAGGTTTTCTTTTAATTCTTCTAAACCCGGTAAAGCTAAAAGCTGACCTTTTTCAGTTCTTTTGTTTTCAGGGAATTCATATTTTGGCTTAGCCATTTCTTCTAAAATAAGTAAAATAGCTTCAGCACCGATACCAACCTCAAATTGGTTGTTTTCATCATCTAACAACTTATCGTATTCTTCTTCTGAAACAATTTGATTTTTCTTGAGACCTTCAACATTACCCGGATCAAGACAAATATAAGAGTTGAAATATACAACTTGCTCTAAATCTTTTAAGGCAATCTCTAAAAGTAAACTTAAATAAGAAGGAATACCTTTTAAAAACCAAATATGAGTAATAGGAGCGGCTAAAGTAATGCTACCCATTCTGTGACGACGAACTTTTGATTCAGTTACTTCAACACCACATCTCTCACAAATGATACCTTTATGACGAATTCTTTTGTATTTTCCGCAAGCGCACTCCCAGTCTTTTACTGGACCAAAAGTCTTTTCACAAAACAAGCCATCTTTTTCCGGCTTTAAAGTTCTGTAGTTGATAGTTTCTGGTTTTTGTACTTCACCATGCGACCAACCTAAAATTCTTTGCGGTGCGGCAATTTGAATTTTTAAGCTATCAAAAACAGCATTGTCTTCAATAAGACTCGCCATTTCAAGATCGTCAGTAAAATCTTCCAAACCATCAGACATGTCAACAGCAGCTGCCATCATGTCTAATTTTGTATCATCTATTGCATTTTCATTGAATTCGTTCATTTTTATACCTTTTAAACTTCTTATAAACTAGTTACCTTCTATTTATTGAAAACTAAAGCTAGCGTCAGCTTGCTCACTATCTTCAGTCTTACTAATATCAGTTAATTCCTTAATAGTTTCTTCGAGGTTTTTCGTTCTTAAATTTCTTGACTTTAACGGATCAAAGCTATCAGCATACAAATCTACTTCTTCTAGAACATCTTCATCTTTGTTTTTCTTCAATGCATGAATATCAAGACCGATTGATTGAAGTTCTTTCATAAGTACTTTGAATGACTCAGGAACATTTGCAGGTGGAATATTTTCACCTTTTACAATTGCTTCGTAAGCTCTAGATCTACCAATAACGTCATCTGACTTAATTGTTAACATCTCTTGTAGAGTATATGCTGCACCATAAGCTTCAAGTGTCCAGCACTCCATTTCACCAAGTCTTTGTCCACCAAACTGTGCTTTACCACCAAGAGGTTGTTGAGTCACAAGTGAATAAGGACCAGTAGATCTTGCGTGGATCTTATCGTCTACTAGGTGAACTAGTTTCAGCATGTACATAACTCCAACTAAAGCTGGGTTATCAAACTTCTCACCAGATCTACCGTCGACAAGTTGAACTTTTCCAGAAAGGTTTAACCAGTCGTAGCCACTTTTTTCGATAGCTTGAGTCATTTGTTTTTTGACCAAAGTGTCAGAAGCCATTTCTCCAAACATTTCATCAAATGAAGGTACTTCATAAGCATGATCAAGCATAGTTGCCGCCATACCTAAAACACATTCATAAATCTGACCAACGTTCATACGAGAAGGTACACCTAGTGGATTTAAAACCATGTCAACAGGAGTTCCATCTGGTAAATGAGGCATATCCTCGATTGGTAAAATTCTTGAAATAATACCTTTGTTACCGTGACGTCCTGCAACCTTGTCACCAACTTGTACTCTACGTTTTTGTGCGATAAACACACGAACAATTTTATTTGATACAGGAGGTAATTCATCACCTTTATCACGATCATAAACTCGAACTGCAATAACTCTTCCTTTGTCACCGTGAGGTACTCTTAAAGAATTGTCTTTAACGTCACGAGCTTTTTCACCAAAGATTGCTCTTAGTAATCTTTCTTCTGGTGGGTTATCAGATTCACCTTTTGGAGTAATCTTACCAACTAAAATATCGTTTTCTTTAACTAAAGCACCAACTCTCACGATACCGTTTTCATCAAGGTGCTTAAGTGCATCTTCACTTACGTTTGGAATTTCACGAGTGATTTCTTCAGGACCTAGTTTAGTTTGACGAGCATCAATCTCATGTTTTTCAATGTGGATTGAAGTATAAATATCATCATAAACAAGTCTTTCAGAAATTAAAACCGCATCCTCAAAGTTGTAACCTTCCCAAGGCATAAAAGCG
>Ga0181568_10000505_pt1 | contig 34881 bp, 36 predicted proteins | sample 101ome_20_FD_133758 | JGI IMG/M metagenome (GOLD analysis project Ga0181568, IMG submission 133758) | Coastal salt marsh microbial communities from the Groves Creek Marsh, Skidaway Island, Georgia - 101404AT metaG (megahit assembly) | ecosystem: Environmental > Aquatic > Marine > Intertidal...
AACACTTAATGTTAAAATATAATTTAGATAAAAAAGCGGCAGATATCGTCGGTCCTAATAAAAAAAATAGTACATTTGGGTTGAAATAAATTATTTCTTTTTTTTTTCAACAACTTTATCACATATTTCAGGTAATAAATTTGTCGTTTTATCTTGATTATTTTCTGTAACTTGTTTTTCATCAGATTGTGTTTCACTTGCCTGTGTTTCATCATTTAAAGTTGATATAACATAAGATAAACCGATTTTTTCACTTAATGACGCATTTTTTTTTAATAGTGTTTTACCGTCATCATTAAATTTTCTTTTAAGTAAAAAGTAGGTATATGGAATATTTAATTCTTTTAATAAAGTAAATTCTTCTAATGTTACTTTATCGCCATTTAATATAAAAATATGTTCGAATTGTTGTATTTTATTTAAATTATACCAAACTTTCGTTGCACCTAATGGTTTGCTATTATTAGAATTAGTACCGCGAGTTTTTTTATTTTTTTCCGTATACCATAACTGATAATTTACAAATTCAGGAACTTGTAATAATTCATTATTTAAACTCATATTTTCAATCATAATAATATCAATATCTTCACGTTTTCTCTTTAATTCATTGTAAACAAAACCTAAATTCATTTTTTCACTATCATATAATTCGCCAAAATATAATAATATTGCATTTTTTTTTATAGTTTTTGCTAACGTTTTAACAGTGTTATTAACTTCAGTAGAACTTATATACTGATTATTGTTATTAAAACCAAATAACATATAAACATTTTTATTTTTTACAATTTTTTTTAAATCTTTAAATTCAATAATATTACTCATTTTATATATTTAAATAGTATATTTAAAAAAGTCTTTTTTTCACGCAACATATATTGTATTTTTATGTTTATCAATAAATTTTTTATATTTTAAAATATTTTTATAACACTTAACAATTGTAACTTCAGATACACTACAAACTTCCGAAAATTGTTTTTTAGTAAATTTTAAATCATTTTCTTGAGAATAGTAATATAAAATACCCGCTGCCGATGAAGTAGGTGAATTATCATTTAAAATTTCATTATTTTCTAAAAATTTAATTAAATTTTTACAATTATTTATATCAGAACATTTCATATTAAGACGACTACCAAATCTTGAAATAAAATCTTCAGGATTAGATGATAATACATTAATTTGAAGTAATTGCTGAAAACGTGCATTGCCTTTATTTAAAGTTACAGCACTAATATCAAAAATTTTAGCAATTTCTTTAGAACTTCTAGGTATACCATTAATTAAACAGGAATGGTAAATACAAGAAGCTATCAACCCGTCTTTATTTTCTCCTCTTGATATTTTTTTTTCTGATGTTTTTTTATAAAATATTTTTGCATCCTCTATAACTTTTTGTGGAATACCATTATTAGTTGTTAATGATTCTAATTTATCAAATATATTCCATAATGTTCTTTCATCATATGGCATCGCATTCCACATTTGATACATTCTTATTCTTTTCATATCAATATTATCACTTCTTGACCCACCAATTACTGAACCTAAAGAGGATTTAGGTAATAATGAATTAACGGGCATACCACATCGTGACGGGTCACCGCCTTCACGATTATCGTCAGTACCATAAAATCTCCATTCAGCACCAGTATCTAAACATTTATTAATAATTGCATTGCAATCATTGCAAATTGTCATTGAATCTGATTCGTATGTATTATTGGAACCACAACTACATTTTGTTTTTAAAGCATTTTTATCTTCCTCATTTAAGTCACTTTTTATACTATCATATAAAGTCCATAAATCTATATCATCAGTTGACATAATAATCTTTATACCATTTTTTTTATATATTAATCATTTTTTATATTTTATCCAAGATTCTAATAATTTTTTTAGTGTTATATTTATTAATAAAGATATTTTCAGTTTTTTGTATTTTACCAACAATATAATTATGATATAATTCTTTATTAGTAGGTGGATATTTATAAAACCAATCTATTAAAGTATTTTTATCAATAATGCAGTCTATTTTTAAATTATATGTGTAAATTATATACAATATTGCTCTTGATATAAAACCTTTCGAACTATTATTTGGAATAAATAATTTACTTTTATTATTAACATAATTGTTATTTTCTAATTGTATCCAGTTATTTTTATTTGATATATTATCGCAATATTTATAATTTGAACGATATGAATTAATAGTTTTCGTGGTTTTAATTAAATTATGAATATCATATTTAGCATTTGTGGGTAAATATGAATAAGGGTAAATATGTTCAATTGAGTATAATTTTTTTTTTAAATTATTATTACTAATATCAATATTTGTATATAATGTAGGCATATCGTTATCTAAAATTAATATATTTTTAACATAATTTTCCAAATGCGTACATTCCAAATTATAAAATCTTTTTAAAATGTATGGATTTTTAATATAACAATATATTTTCATAATATTTAAAAATAATAAAAATATAAAAAACATTTATATTTAATAACTGTGTATATTTTTATATAAACAAATTGTAATATAATGTTATAATGGATACATAATGCATAAAAGAAAAAGACTATATGCTGATTGTAATAATATAAATAAAAAACATAAATGTAATTATAAAAGAAAAAGAAGTGTAGATGATTATGATATTGAATATTATAAAAAACAAAAATGTAATAATTGCATAAATTATATTATTACAGATATTTCATTGATGTTACTATATGGATTAATTTAGAAATAACAATAATTTTTATCTAGTTTATAACAATTAAACCAATAAAATAAATATTTATCATTATAAATTGGATATGTAACAGTATCTTCAGTATATGGTAAATATGGAATTGGTGCAATATACAATTTTTTTTGCAAAATTCTTAAATAATTAAACATTCTAATAATAATTATATATTTAAATCATTTTTTTATATAATTTCATCAAACTTTCTTTTTATACCACAGGATGGTGGTAAATAGTTAATATATATTTCTTTATATTCATCTGGGATTTCATTAAAAGATTTGTATCTATTAATAATAATTTCTCCCGCTTTTTGTTGTAAGCTTTTGATACCTTCTAAAGTCATTAATATTTTTTATATAAATAAAAAATCATTTTTTATATAAAAATTAAACATATTATAAATAATACGATATGAAGTTTAAAATATGTGTTTTTGTGTTGTGTGCATTATTTAATATGTCACAACAATTTTCTATAAGTAAAATGTGTAATTTAAAAAATGAAGATAATATAAATAATAGTGTTAATAAATTTCGTAGAAATATTTTATACAGTACTATTTTATTAAATACATTAAATATTAAAAAAGGCAATGCTTATACATCAGCATATACAAAAAAATATATACCAGAAAATGATAGTATTTTATCTTATATTGAAAAAGAACAACAAAAATTATTTAAAGAAGCTATTTCATCTGTATGTTTTATAACTACAGAATATACATCAATGGGTGAAAAATTTAATTTAGATAAAACAGATTTACCAAAAGGAGTAGGTTCTGGATTTATATGGGACGACGAAGGACATATTATAACAAATTTTCACGTTATAAATAAAGTTGATAATGCAAATGTTGTAATAACAGATAAAAATAATGTTAAAAAAACTTATGTTGCAAAATTAACAGGAATTGATCCAGATATTGATTTAGCAGTTCTTAAAATTGATATTCCAAAAAAAGATTTACATATTATTAAATATAATAAAGAAATTAAACCAGAAATTGGACAATTTTCATATGCAATTGGTAACCCGTTTGGACAAGATCATACTTTAACAAGTGGAATTATATCAGCGGTTGATAGAGAATTAACTGCACCGACAGGTAGAAAAATATATAATGTAATACAAACAGATGCAGCAATAAATCCAGGAAATAGTGGAGGACCTCTACTAAATAGTAAAGGTGAATTAATCGGTATAAATACTGCGTCACTTGGCTTAGGCGTATCTTCTGGTGTAGGATTTACAATACCAATTAAGAATTCTATTAAATCAATTACAGATATTATTAATACAGGTTATGTGCAGCGTGCAATTTTAGGTATATCTTATATGGAACGTAATCCATCGGCAAGTGAATCGGAAAAAAGTGGTATTCCAATCATTAATAAAGGTATATTAGTATTAGAAGTTCCAGAAAATTCACCGGCACAAGATGCAGGTTTAGTTGGATTAAAAAAAACGAAAGAAAATAAAATAGAACAAATAGGTGATATTATAATTGGAATTGATAAATATGAAATAAACAATCCAGATGATTTAAATAAAGTATTGAAAAAATATAATCCAAATGATATTATTAAAATAAAATATCTTAGAAATAGTAAAGAATATGAAACAACACTAAAATTAGGTAATTATAAAGGAACAACATTTACTAAATTAGAAAATGAAAGAGGAGAGGATTTTAGCAATGATGGGCGTAAAATAGATATACCTTTACAAAATTTAGAACCTGCAATTAAACCAAAATTATAAAATATTTAAAATAATAATATAATAGTATATATAATGATAAATAATAGTATAAATCGTTTAAGAACAAATGAATATTTAAATAAAAAAATAAACTTTGCAATAAAAAATATAAAAATAGTGATATATAATTTAACAATACGCATAAATAAATATAAAGAAATATTTACAAACAAATATAGTGTATTTAAAAATAGTTTAATCAATAATATTAAAAGTATATAATTTTTTTTTTAGAAAATGAAAATAAATTTCTTGAAAAAAGGTACTTATTCAAAAGAACATATACAAACTATATTAAAAAGTTGGGTTATAGAAGATGATGCAGGTGATTATTTTGAATATTGGATGGAAAAAATGGAATTGACTAAATATACAACACAAGATTTAAATAATACTGAAATCATAGAAAAAATAGAATTAAATATGAATAATTTTTTAGATTTAAATTATAATATTTTATCTGAATTACAAGATTTAAAAGAATTATTATATAGTAAAAAATTATGTAAAATATCATTTAAAGAAATAAAGAAATCAGTAGATAATTATAGTTATTTAAAAAAATTAATTAATACAATTGACGAATATGAATATATAAATGATAATAAAAAAAGTATTTTACTATTTTATATATTTAAAAATTTATTATATAATGTTGTAAAATTAAGTGAAAGCATATTTAATCCAAGTATTTTTTCAAAAATAAGTTATATAAATTGGGCGGAAATAACTAGAAATTATAGTTATTTAGAAAGACCTACTAAAATGCAAAAAAAAGAATATGATACGTGTATTAGTACTCGTAATGTTAAATTATCTCAAATAGAAAATACACAATTATTTAGAAGTTGGAGAAAACAATATCAATTAGATAATATGAAAAAGCAATCATTATTTGAAAATATTCCAGGAATAATATTAAAAACAGATAATTTCTTATCAACATCGCGTAATAAAGAATTTGCATTAAAATTTTATAGAGATGCATCTATATCATATAAAAATGATAATAATAAATATTTTACTATGTGGCAAATAGATATACCATATGGTAATTATCCATATTTACACGTTGATAAAGAATTAGATGAAATATTATTACATATCGCTTCAATATTACAGTATAATGGATATACATATGAAACATATACTTTAAATGATAAAAAATTTAACTATAAATTGGAAAAATATACGTATATGGGTTTTGATGAATATAAATATAAAAATTCTCTAAGTAAATACTATAAAATATTAGAAAATACTATAAGTAATTGTAGTGTAGACAAAAAGATAATTTTATAATGCTTGATAAAGTTTATTTCCTTTATCGTTATCATGATCCATCCAAGGTGCGTCATTATCTCTTGATTCTTCCAATTCATCTATAGGTCTTTTATTTTTATTATAATTATCAATATATTTTCTAATTATTTCTTCTTGTTTTTTTATTGTATCAGCATCTTCAATATTTTCTTTTAATAGTTTTGGATTGCTTGATTCAACGGGTTGTGGTTCGACAACTGGGTCTGTTTGTATAATTGCCATATCGTTATTTTGTATTTCATTATCATTTTTTTTACCAGATTCTTTTATTTTTTTTTCAGTATAATTTTTTTTACTTAATTTCTTTATTTTTTCTTTACATTCTTCTGAACTCCAGTCATTGCATATTTTGTTATCACTGGGTTTATCACTAGGTTTATCACTAGGTTTATCAGCAGAATTTTCTTCTTTTAATTTATCTTTTTCTTTTTGAAAATATAGTGACATTCGATTATAAAATACAATTAAAAATAATATAATCATAGATAATCCCATATAAATTATTAAATATATATTTTTATTTGTTATAGTTGTTATTAAATATAATATCAAAATATATGCAATATAAAAAAGCACTATTTGAAATATAAATTGCTGTATATCTTCAAACATAATTTTATATTAATCTATTATATATAAATAAAAATAGTTATAATATATATAAAGAATATTTATATTATTAAATAAAAAATGTTTTATTTATTATTAGAATTTTATAAATTTAAGTGTTTTACTCATTATCATAAATTAACAGGCGAATGTGTAAAAGATTATTCAAATACAATTGATACATGGGCTGTAGTTAATAATGAAAAAGGATTATCAGCTAATAGACCGAAAGATTCTGATATGCCAATACAATATGATATTGTATCTGAATAATAAAAAATGATTTTTTTTTGTTTAATATACATAATTATAATTATGTATGTAAGTAAATTAGATGCAGTAATTGTTAATAAAAATGAAAATATAATTTATGATAGTGAGGGTGAAACACGTCCAGTCAGGCCAGTGTTAAGAAAAAAAAAGAAAAAAAAATGAATATTCCATTATATTTATATTACTAATGGAAGAAATTGGTAGCATTGAAGATGAATTAAAACTTCTTTCAAAAAAAGAATTATATCATTTAATAAATTTAGCAAAAAATATATTAAAAAAATGTGATTGTAATACAAAATTAAAAGGCGTTTTTAAAAATATTGGTTCGTGTAAAAGTTGTACATTAGAAAAAATTAAAGCAAATAAATTAATATTTGCTAATACAGAAAATTCAGATTTTAATATATTTTTAGAAAAAAATTTAAGCAATTATGTAAAAGATCATCCAAATAATACAATAAAAAAAAATATAAAAGAATTAAAAACAAAATGGGAAAGCAAAATGGTATAAAATTATTTATTTTGTAATAATATAAAACATATTTCATCAAAATATATTTTTATTTTATTTGTAATACCATATTTGTGAGATATTCTGTTATAAAAAAACTTATTTTTATTTTTTAAACCCATACAAAAGTTTAATATAAATATAAACTTATATAATAATCATATTTTTTTTATTATATAATAATATTTACTGGTTTATAATATAAAAATATTTTAATTAGTCCACCAATAAACATAACAAGTAATGAAAAAATACCAATTAATATGTATTGGTCTTGTTTAGTTTCTATTTGATATGTAGCATTTGTTAAATTCATAACTGTAATATTTTACGTAAATATTTTTTTTTCTATTTAAATATAATTTTATATTAATATATTAATAATGAGAAACTTAATAATATTATTATTTATTAATTTAACATATGGTTTTAATTTTAATAGAGGTATAAATAAACCATTATTTAGAAAACCACTATTAAAATGCGAATTAATAAACAATAATAATTTAATAGAACATACTAAAAACACATTTAACGCCAATAAAATTGAAAATATACGTTATTCCGAATTTATTTATTCTGCCGAGAATGGTTATATAGATAAAACATATTTTGTAAATAATGATAAAAATATTATCGCTATTGATAAAGATAAAAATAAATATACTATTCAAAATGTAAATACTAATAATGAACAACTATTTAGTATGTTACACGATAATAATATTGATATTATAATTGACAACACTGATTATAATATGTTACAAATGCAGTATGGATTACTAATATATTTTCTAATATCATTTATAATTTTAAGATATATACGTACAAATATGATGAGTAATACATTACCCGAATTAATAAAAGCAAATTTCAATAATGAATTAAAATATACAAATACTACATTTAGTGATGTAGTTGGTATAGATAACGCAAAAATAGAAGTGGAAGAAGTTGTAGAATTTTTAAGAGATAATAAAATATATCAAGATGTTGGTGCTAAAATACCCAGTGGTATATTATTACAAGGACCACCAGGTACAGGTAAAACATTATTAGCAAGAGCTATTGCGGGTGAAGCAAAAGTGCCATTTTTTAGTGTATCTGGTTCAGAATTTATAGAAATGTTTGTAGGTACTGGTGCAGCAAGAGTAAGAACATTATTTGAAACTGCAAAAGAATATGCCCCGTGTATTATATTTATAGATGAAATAGATGCTATAGGAAAACAAAGAAGTAGTAATGGGATAGGTGCAGGTAACGATGAAAGAGAACAAACTTTAAATCAAATATTGACTGAAATGGATGGTTTTGAAACAAACACGAATGTAATAGTAATTGCAGCAACGAATAGAATAGATACGTTAGATAAAGCTTTATTACGTCCTGGAAGATTTGATAGACAAATATTTATAGATAATCCTGATTATAATGGTAGAAAAGAAATATTAGAATTATATATTAAAGATAAACCAATTAAAGAAATAGATGTTGATAAAGTATCAAAAAAAACAGCCGGATTTTCACCAGCATCGCTTGCAAATTTAATAAATGAAGCGGCAATATTAACAGTAAGAAATAATAAAACATTAATTACGAACAAAGAAATTGATGATGCTTTAGATAAAATTACATTAGGACCTGTAAAAAAAAATATAATTAGAAGTGAAAAAAATAAAGAATTAGTAGCATTTCATGAAGCAGGACACGCAGTAGTTGGTGCATTTTTATCAAATTTTGATACAATTGGAAAAGTATCTATTGCACCAAGAGGTAATGCAGGTGGTTTAACATTTCTTGTTCCAGATGAAAATATATTAGATTCTGGATTATATACAAGAGATTATCTTATGTCAATGATAACATTTACATTAGGTGGAAGAATGGCAGAAGAATTAATATTTGGCAAAGAAGATATAACATCAGGTGCATCAAATGATTTAGAGAGAGTTACATCATTGGCAAAAAGAATGGTTACAGAATTTGGAATGTCTAGTAAATTAGGGAATGTAGTATATAATGATAACATATCAAAAAATACAAATAATATGATATATAATGAGATTGAAGAAATAATAAATAAATGTAATAAACAAGCAAATAAAATATTACAAGAAAATATGAATTTATTAAAAAATGTGGCAAAAAAATTAATAGATGAAGAAACAATAAATTCAAAAGAATTAACAGAATTAATAGAACATTATAATCTATATAAAAATAAAAATATATAAAATAATAATAACACAATGTTAATCGATGATTATATTTTTTATACAAATGAATATAAAAAAAAGTATGGAGAAAAAACATTAGTATTAATGCAAGTAGGAAACTTTTATGAAATATATTCCATAAAAGATGATACAGATGCGGACATTTATAAGATTGCTGATATTTGTAATATAACTATATCGCGAAAAAATAAAAAAATAAATGAGGTAAATAAAAGCAATGCTTTAATGGCGGGATTTCCTTTATATGTAATAGCAAAATTTCAAAATATTTTATTACAGCACAATTATACATTAGTTATGATTCAACAAGTAACAGAATCATCAAATGTTGAAAAAGTTGAAAGAAAAGTAACAGAAATTTTAAGTCCAGGTATGAATACAAATTTAAATACGAAAAAAAGTAATTATATGATGATAATATATTATGAAAAAATCAATAATTTATATATAGTTGGGACATCATTAATAGATGTATCAACGGGTAAGTGTTTTATATCAGAAATAGCATCAAGTAAAGACGATAAAGATTTTGCAAATAATGAAATTGTTAGAATAATTATATCTTATAATCCTTGTGAAATAGTATTTATATCAAATGAATCAATCGATGATAATGATATAAAAAAAATAAAAGAAATTATACATTTAAATAATAATATATTAGTTCATTATTTATGGAATTCTTATGAATATATTGATGTAATGGAAAATAAAAAATATCAGGAAGAAATATTAAAAAATGTTTATACGGATTTAAAAAGTCAATTAAATATTTTTGATGTGTTAAATTTACAATATTATCATATAGGAAAAATTGCATTTTGTAGTTTATTGCAATTTGCATATAATCACAATGCAGATATCATATCAAATATAAAACGTCCAGAAATACTAGAAAATCACAGATATTTAAATCTAGAATATGACAGTGTATTACAGTTAAATATAATAAGTTTACATAATCATGAAAAACCATTAATTGATATATTAAATAGATGTAATACAGCGTTTGGAAGTAGATTATTTAAAGAAAGATTATTACAACCAATTTACGATAGTAGTGAATTAAATAATAGATATGATGAGATAGATAAATTATTAAAAAATAATTTATTTAAACCAATATCAAAAAATTTAATAAAAATATTAGATTTAGAAAGAATAAAAAGAAAAATAATAATAAATAAATTACATCCACACGAATGGAATGGTTTTGATAATTCATTAAATAATGCAATGGAAGTGTTTAAGTTATTAAATTTAACAAAAAAAACAGAAATAGTAGAAGAAATAATAGAATCATATGAAATACTAAATTTAGAAAACGCAAGTAAATATAATTTAAATGAAATAAAGGGGAATATATTTAATAGAGGAATATATACAGATATTGATGAATTGGAAGATAAGTATATAGAAACATATGATAAAATACAAAAATTAGCAGATGAAATAATAAATATAGATAATAATGGTGATAATAGTTTTTGTAAAATAGAATATTCAGAAAGAGATGGTTATCATTTTAATATAACAAAAAAAAGATATGAATATTCAAAAGCAGTAAATGGCAATTTATTATCAACATATAAGTTTATAACACCGCAACAAAAAGGTTATTATAAATTAACATCAGATAAATTATCTAAATATACAAATATTATAAACAAAACGATATTAGAAATAACGGAATTAAATACAAAATATTACAAAGAATTTATAAATAAATTTATAGAAAAAAATAATAATAATTTAGATAAAATTATAGATAAATTAGGCAATATAGATATTAATACTTGCAATGCAAAAAATGCATATGAATATAAATATTATAGACCAACAATTGTTGATAATAATAATGCTGGTTATTTTAAAGGCAAAGATATTCGTCATCCAATAATTGAAAGAATAAATAGTAGTATAAAATATGTTGGAAATGATATTGAATTATCAAAAGATGGAATATTATTATATGGTATAAATGCGTCAGGAAAAAGTTGTTTAATGAAAACAATAGGTTTAAATATAATAATGGCACAAGCTGGTATGTTTGTGCCAGCGATGGATTTATGTTACCAACCTTATAAACATATTTTTACTAGAATATCAAATGTTGATAATATCTATAAGGGTATGAGTAGTTTTACAGTAGAAATGTGTGAATTACGAAATATATTACATAGATGTGATAATTATAGTTTAGTATTAGGAGATGAAATATGTAGTGGTACAGAATCAATATCAGGATTATCGATTGTTGCATCAGCAATAGATACATTAGTAAAAAAAGAATGTAGTTTTATATTTGCAACACATTTACACGAATTAGTAGATATAAGTGTTATAAAAAATAATATAGAAAAATCAAAATTAAAGATAAATCATTTACATATAAAAATTGAAGATAATGTGATATATTATGAAAGAAAAATTAAGGAAGGGAAGGGTTCTAATATATATGGTTTAGAAGTATGCAAGGCATTAGATATGCCACTTAATTTTGTTAAAAATGCAGAAAAAATAAGAAAAGAAGTTCAACAATTAGATACGTTTGTTATAAATTTAAATAAATCAAATTATAATAAAGAAGTAATATTAAAAGAATGTAAAATATGTAAAAATAAAGTACAGGATACACATCATATAAATTTTCAATGCGATAGTGATGAAAATGGTTATTTTAATACATTTCATAAAAATATAAAACATAATTTAGTAGGTTTATGTAAATTATGTCATAACAAAGTACATAACAATGAAATAATAATAAATGGTTATATAGAAACAAGTGAAGGTATAAAATTAGATTATAAAACAGTTAATAATGTAATAAAAAAAAAATATAATACAGATACAGATATAGATAATAATGATATTAAAAATATAAGAAAATATATTCTAGTAAGTAAGGAAAATAAATTTTATTATAGAGAAACAAGAACATCAAAGTTCAAGTTACTTGAAAATAATGAAAAAAAAATAATAAATAAAATTAATAAATTATTAAACACAAATTATGAAAATGTGCCACAAGATATATTAACAAAATTAGTAGATAATACATTATAATTTATTTAATTTATTTAATAAAATATATTTATAATATATATTATATATATCATTTAAAACATTTTTTAATAAATGACATAGTTCAACCATGCAGTTATAATAATTTATTTTATTATCAAATTTTTCTTTAATAATATAATTAAATATGCGATTAATATTATTAAATATACCGTTAATTAATAATACCATTAATAATTATTTTTATAAATATTAATCTTAAGTAAATAATTTTATGTACGCCATTTATGACCACAAATAATACACGTAAAGAAAATAGTCATAGACTCATCGCCAGACCTGGTTTGTAATTCTTGATAAGAAATTTTATTATTTTTACATTTACCACATTTAATAGAATCTGTCATAGAAACTTGTTTAATTTCATAAGCTTCTTTGAGTTTACGTTTCTGTTTTTCAATAATAGTATCCCATCGTTTTGGAAACATATCCTCCTTAGACATATAGGCTATTTCATGTGGTAAAATGTCCTTATTATTTAATTTTTCAATTAAATAATTATTGTTAATATAACAATCTGTTTTTAAATTACTATAAATTGCTCTAGCAATATTAGAATATGTATCTATGAATAATTGATTATTCCAAGATAATTGTATTTTTAAGGAATTAGCATAATCTAATGAGGAATTAAAAATACCAATTTCTAAATCATCGATTTCTATATCTGAAATATTAATATTTTCTTTTAATAATTTTTTTACATTATCTCTAATAACGTGTTTATTATTTGTATTTTCTTGTAAAGACATTACACTATATTTATAAAATAGTAAGTATCAATTTTTTATATATATTATATTTAATAATCATAATAATCATCATATAATTCATCTTCTTCATCGTCAAAATAATATTCATCACTAAAATAATATTCTTCGTCTGATAAATAATGTACATTATCTTCATTACAATCATCAGTAATTTCATCAACATAAATTTTATTTTCTTCTTCTTCTCTTAGTTTTTCATAATATTCAATAATATAAAGTAAGTCCTTATATCTACCAAAATATTGTTTATAATGTAGTTCCTTATCCTTTTCCCATTCAGTGTCAGAATAATATTTAGTAAATTGTTCAGAATCATTGTTAATAATGTTAGTTTTTTCATTATTAATAATAGTAAATGAATTAGTGATAATATCATCATATTTTTTTGAATAAATATTATAATCTTCTTTAGGGATATTATTTTTATGAAAATAGTAATCAATAATAATATCCTTTGTTAATTTATTTACATCACAGTTTTGATTTCTTTTTAACATGCACATAACATTGCCGTTAATATAATCATGAAGTGAAGAATCATAAATTGTATTTTCAAATTCAGTAAAATCACACATTATATATATTTTTATTGTATAAATATTATCATTTTTTTTATTTTTATATATAAATATAAAATATATTATAATAACTAATATGCAAGGTTTGAAAAATTTAGGTTCAACTTGTGCAATTAATAGTTTAGTTCAAATAATATGTCGTAACAAATTTTTAAGATGCAGTATATTAAATGAAGATGTTCCAGAAAATACTTTAGCATATGAATTAAAAGAATTATTAAAAATATTGCATATAGAAAAGAGTTCTGTTAGTCCAAATAAATTTATTAATGCTGTATATAATTATATAAAAGAATTAAATGAGGGAGAACAAATTGATATTACAGAATTATGGTTTTTATTAAATGATAAATTGGCATCTGAATTAAATATAATATCTAAAAAAATAGAATATAATAAAGAATTTGAAAATATTAAATTAAACAGTGAATTAATACATGATAAAGTTGCGTATACAATAAATTGTTTTAATAATAATAAAACAAGTGAATGGTTATGTAAATCACAAGGTGTAATTTTAAATACTGTTGAATGTAATAAATGTAAAAATATGTCTTATAATTTTGAACCATTTAATTCAATACAACTAGATTTACCAAATTCATCAGAACCAAAATCATTAACAGCATTATTTAGAAATTATTTAAAATCAACAGTATCAAAAGATGAATGGAAATGTGAAAAATGCAAAGAATGTACTGAATATACAAAATCGCTAAAATTGTGGAAAATGCCAAATGTATTAATATTTTTAATAAAGAGATATACAAATAATATAAAAAAAAATAATTTAAAAGTGGATATAAATCAAAATATAAATATAAAAAAAGGATGTATATTAATGGATACTAATTTAGAAAAAAAATATCATTTAACATCAATTGGAATGCATATTGGTAATTTAGATAATGGACATTATATTGCAATATGTAAAGATGATGACACAGAAAAGTTTATATTATATGATGATTTAAATATAAAAGTTTTTAACAAAGATAATATTGGATTTTTATCAAAAAATAGTGAAGCATATATGGTTGTTTATAATACTTAAGTAATTATTTTCTTTGTTTAAATTAATGAAACAGATTGCATTAATATTATTATATATTAATTATATATTATCATTTAATTTATATTCAATAATTTATCCTGTAAAAAATAGTTTTATAACAATTGATAAAAAATGGAATTGGAATAATAAATTATTTCCTGAAAATAATAAATGTTCAATTTATATCGGAAAATGGTACTATTATAATAATATAGATTTAATAACAGAAAATAATAAATTAATAGAAAATCCAATATGTTATAACGAAAATATAGTATTAAGCAATTATATATGTAATAATAATAAATTAAAAAGTAGTAAAATTATTAATAAACAAGTTAATGTTCCAAATTATTATAAAATAAATAGACGTTATTATGATAATAATAAAGAATATTATAGATATGAACATTTTAATTTAAATAGAATTATAAAATTAAAAAATAATAATACACAAATATATAATAAATTACCACAAAATGCAGATATATTAAGAACTTTAATACTTCGTCCAAATTATTGTGGTATTACTTATACACCTTATATACCACCGCAAAATATAATAAATGAATTATTTGATAAAAATAATATAAATAGTACAAATTTAACATTTACATTTAATATATGGTTAACAGATAATTATATATATAATAATTCAATTAGAACTGGTATGCATGTATCATATGATGGTATAAATGGTAATTTAAAGGAATTTATATTAAAAAAAGATAATTTAATAGATGAACATATTAATACAGATAATAAATTAAATTTAACAGAATTATATAAATCAAAAAACAAAATAGTAACAAATTATACAAATAAAGAATTAGAAAATATAATAGAATTTGATAAAAATACAACTATAAATTATATAATATTAAAAAATAATTGGGTTGGTAATTATAGAATACATAATTTATTAAATAATACACCATCAACGCAAATATCTTGGAGTTCAGATCATAAATATTATATACCAATATCAAATAATGATATTGTAAATTATTATCAATTAAAATTTAGCGATGGTATATATATTAATATTCCGAAAAATTTAAATTTATTTGATGACAATGAAACAATTTATATAGAATTTGCATCTTTTTTTAAAAATGGTTCTGGTATTCAAAGATTTCTTTCTTGGGGAACTAAAAAGAATGGTGGTTTTAAAACACATTGCCATGATATTTGGACAAAAAAATATTAATCTGATAATTCTTCAAATAAATCATCATCAGAATCTGAAACAGACGGTAATGAATCATAATAATTATTAGTGTTACATAAATAATTATATATAATCCAAAAACAACTCATTATTAAAAACCCGTAAGAAAAATATATAAAAGAAAAAAAATCTATTATATAGAAATGTCATCCATATTAATAAAAAACGCTTCTTTTAATAATGTAGAAAACTGTACAGAATACAGTTTATTAGATAATATAAATAAATTAGTATATAATTTAAAAGAAAATAAATATATTGAAGAAAAAGATATAGTAATAAACGAATTATTAAGTTATAGTATAAATGAAATATATGAAAAAAATATAATAAATATATTATTTAATAGTCCAAATACCATTGAAATAGCACTAATTTTAATTGAAAAATTATCAAATAATAAAGATAATGAAATTTATTTAATAGATTATTTACCAAATATACTATTATTAGCTAGTTATAAAAAATCTGAAGAAATTAGAATTCAAGCATATAAAACAGCAAAGGAATTAATAAAAATAGTTAATATTTATTCAACGAATAAAATAAATAATTATTTATTTGAAGGAATTAGTAACACAAGTTGGCAAACAAAGTTATTATCATTAGAATTACTAGGTGAATTTTCAGACCGTTCTATAGTACCATTTTCTAAAACATTATCAAAAGTCATGCCAGTTGTATCAAATTCAATGTGGGATACAAAAAAAGAAGTAAAAGAAGTAGCGAAAAATGTTACTAAAAAAGTAATGAATACTTGTCAAAATAATGATATTAAAGATTTAATAGATGTAATAGTAAATACAATAGAAAATCCTGAAAATGTTGGTGAAACATTATATAAATTATCATCTACTGTTTTTGTACAATCTGTAGATAATCCAACTTTATCTATAATTGTACCAATATTAATAAGAGGATGTCAAGAAAAAAAAATAGAAAGTAAAAGACAAGTATGTGTTATAACAGATAATATGTGTAAATTAATTGATTATCCACATGAAGCATCAACATTTTTACCAGAATTAAAACCATTAATATTAAAATTATCAAATGAAATGTCTGAACCTGAAGCACGTAATATGGCAAATAAATGTTTAAAAACACTAAATAATATAGATGATTATGTTAATACATTTGAAACAACTAAAATAATATCAGAAAGTGAATTAAAAAATATAATAATTAATAATACAAATAATATTAATAGTGAAATACATATAAATTATTTAACATCTCTTTTATTATCTATGATAAAAGGTAATTTATTTGATAAAAATAATTGGAATAATATAATATATTATTATCTAGCACCTTTTAATATTACAAATAGTGATATTAATAATATCTATAATGAATGTTATAAAACATGTATACCAAAAGAAATACAAGATGATGAAAATGAAGAAGGGGATGATTTATGTAACTGTGAATTTTCGTTAGGTTATGGAGCAAAAATATTATTAAATAATACAAGATTACATTTAAAAAGAGGTAAACGATATGGTATATGTGGATATAATGGTTGTGGTAAATCAACATTATTAAAAGCAATTGCAAATGGACAAGTAGATAATTTTCCGCCACCTGAAGAATTAAAAACAGTATATGTTGAACATGATATACAGGGCAGTTATTCAGATTTAAAATTAGTAGAATTTATTAAATTATTTAATAAAAATATAGATGATAATGTTATTTATAACAAACTAATAGAATTTGGTTTTTCAGATGCTAATATTAATTCTGTAATATCTAATTTATCTGGGGGATGGAAAATGAAATTGGCATTATGTAGTGCAATATTAGAAGAACCAGATATATTACTATTAGATGAACCTACAAATCATTTAGATACAGCAAATATAAAATGGTTGGAAAAATTTTTAATATCTCAAACAAAAAAGACATCATTAATTATATCGCACGATACAAAATTTTTAGATAATATTACAACAAATATAATACATTATGAAGATAATAGAAAATTAAAAAATTATAAAGGAAATTTAGAACAATTTGTAAAAAGAGTACCAAAAGCGAAAACATATTATGAATTATCAGATGAAAATTTATCATTTACATTTCCAACACCAGGATTACTAGAAGGAATTAAATCAAAAGGGAAAGCAATTATTAAAATGGAAAATTGTACTTATAAATATCCAATGCGAGAAATTCCAACAGTTATGAATATAACATTGCAAGCATCATTAAATTCACGAGTTGCTGTTACGGGACCGAATGGTGCTGGTAAATCAACAATAATTAAGATATTTTGCGGAGAACTAAAACCAACTATTGGTAATGTATGGCGTCATCAAAATATGCGTATAGCATATATTGCGCAACATGCATTTTATCATTTAGAAAAACATTTAGATAAAACACCAAATGAATATATACAATGGAGATATTCATCTGGTGAAGATAGAGAAAAGGCAGAAGATAAAGAAGATTTAACAAAAGAAAAAGTTTTTAAAACAGAAGATGGTACAATTGAAAAAGGTGTAATAGAATATTTATGTTCTAGAAGAAAAACAAAAAGAACATATGAGTATGAGGTAAAATGGTTAAATAAAGATGTAGATAAAAATACATGGTTATCAAGAGAAAAATTAGAAGAGAATGGATATGCAAAATTAGTACAACGTTTAGATCAACAAGAGGCATTACGTTCTGGATTAGCAACAAAATCATTAACAACTAAATTTATAGAAAAACAGTTATATGAGATGGGTATAGAATCTGAAATAGCAACACATTCAAGAATACGTGGTTTATCTGGCGGACAAAAAGTGAAAGTAGTATTAGCTGCGTGTATGTGGAATAATCCTCATATATTAGTTATGGACGAACCCACAAATTATTTAGACAGAGATTCTTTAGGGGCATTAGCAGCAGGAATAAAAAAATATGAAGGTGGTGTAATATTAATATCACATAACAGTGAATTTACAAATAACATATGTAGTGAAAAATGGATAGTAAATAATGGCAAATTAATAAGAGAAGGCGAACAACAAAATGATGAAAAAATAAATCAAAATATTGAAATAAGCGACACAGTATTAGATTCTATGGGTAATGAAATCAAAGTAAAAAAAGAAAAGGTATTAACTGCTAGAGAAAAGAAAAAATTAGAAAAAAAGAAAGCAGAAAGAAGAAAAAAAGGGTTACCTTCGGAATCAGATGAAGATTATTAAAAAAATGGATTATATTTAACATTAATATTATCATTAACAACACTATGTGAAAAAAAGCAGTTACATTTAATATGACAAAATTTACTATTTTTATTAAGATTAGTATTTAATTCATTTGTAATATTTTTAAGTTTTAATTTAGTTTGATTTGGTAATAATAATGTAGTATTAGTATTATTTGATGATAATAATAATTTTTTATTATGAATTATTGTATGATATTGTAAAGTATTTGCAAAATATAATATAATTGAAAATATAAAAAAATTATTCATTAATTATATTACTTAATTTATTTTTAAGTAAATTATTTTCATATAGTAAATCGTCGTTTTCTTTTTTTATTTTTTGATAAATATCAATATGTTCGCTACGTTCAATTTCTAATTTATTTTTTAATTTATTAATTTGTCTATTCATAGCATTAATTAAATTATTTGTTTCATTTAAACTAAAATCTTCATTATTCATTTTAATATTAAAGTAAGATTAATTTATTTAATAAATAAACACTTATAAAATATTTAATTTTTCTCTTAATTCTGCATTTTCAATTTTAAGTTTATTATACATTTCACGATATTCTTTTCTTTCAATATCTAGTTTATCTTTTAAAGTACTAATTTGTAATTGTAAAATAGAAATAGTATCTTCTAGAGTTATTTTATTATCTGTAGAATCCATTATTAATATGTAAATAATTAGTGATATTATCATTTTTTTTTTATAATATCAAAAAAAAGTAAATTATATATAACTAAATTATTCATTATCTTCTTCTTCATCTGTTTTAAATTTCATACCTTTCCATCCTTTATCAGAATAAGGACCAATTAATTTTTCAAAATATGCCTTTAATTGATTTCTATCGGGTTTCTTTTTATTATTAGGAACATTATTAATACACCATAATCTAAAGTCATTAAATAGAGTATTAATAAGAACTCTATTATTATTATTATCATTATTTAATAATACAATTCTATCATTTTTATACTGACCAATAATATCATTATTATTTTTATAACTCTCGGTAGCAATTCTAACTTCCATCGGTTCATGTATGGAATTAGGATTAATATGTTTATGTCTTTCAATTAACATACTCATAAAGGTTTCAGCCCATCTATCAAATTTTTCAGATAATTCTAAATCCATAGGAAATTCATTTGCTTTTTTAGGATTTTCACAAAATTTAGAAAGGAATTCTATAACTCTAATTCTTCTCCAAGTACCACCATCATCACTTGGAACTTCTGGTAATTCATTACAAGTTAAAATCATTTTAAATTGTGGTTTAAATTCAAATGGTTCTTTATATAATCCTCTGCATAAAATTCTATCATTACCAGATAATTCTTTCATAAATCCTATATTGATTTTATCTTGTTCGCTGGGTTCTTGCATAACAGCAAATCGTCTACCTTTAGTTCTTTCTAATTCACTTTGAGCACTATTGGATGCTGCTCTTTTTTGTGTTAAAAGAGCAATGGGTAAAATACTATAATAATCGCCAATAGTTTTTTGGATAAAATCTAATAATCTACTTTTACCATTACTACCATTACCAGTAAATACATAAAATCGTTCTTGAACAATACTTCCATCAATAATACAAGCAATAATATCTAATACATAATTTCGTACAGCATCATTTATAAATATTTTTGAAAAGAAGTCATTAATTTCCTCAATTTCTGGTGATTCTGGATTATATGGTATATAATTAATTTTAGTAGAATATGAAATATAATCATCGGGCATACCATCACGAAATATATGCATTTTTAAATCATAAACACCATTAGCAAAACCAATTAAATGTGAACGACTATCTAATAACTCATCAAATTTTTCATCAATAAATAAACTTTTGCATTCTTTCATAACACTATCTTTAAAACCTGCATTTTTTAGTTGTCCCGCAATTTTCAAAGATTTTTTAGCTTTTTCAGCATTGGCAGTTTTTTGATCATCATCTTCTAAATTAATTTGTAAACTATTCCAAAATTGAGTTCTTTCAACAAATTTATTACAAATATCGGTACTTAATATAATACGTAATAATAGACCTTCACTTGTTTGACGCCATCTATGTTTATCTTTATCATAATAATACCAGGTTGATTTGTTAACTGCTTTAATTTCATCTTTATAATGTGTTTGTACTACTTTGGCAACGTCATAATGAGTACCATCACCTCTTATACATAAATCAATCCAAGGAAATAATGATTCATCAATAATTTCTTTATATTTATTTAAATTATCTTGTTTCGCCCACCATCTTAAAGTACCCATACCCATATGATCTTTTCTCATTTTATTCCAAAGAACTTGACATTCGCCTTCAACATATGATGAACTAATTTTAGAAAATTCAACCCAAGTTTCAAGAAGACGGTAATCAATATTTCTTAATACCCACCCTAAATTAATCCATTCTTCATAATTATCTGCTCTATTACAAGAAATACAATCTAAAACTAATCTACGTGATAATAGTAATTCAGCATCAGATGTATTATTTTTATTAACATTTAAAGATTTAGCAAAGATATTATTATGTAATTTATTTTTTTGTTTTACATCAATTGATGGCAAAATATGTTTAGTATATTCATCAATTTCTGATATAAATATATCTTTAACTTTACATATATCAGGATTTATTTCTGAATTTCTCATCGAAAATAATTTAATATATTTTAAATTTTGTTCTGCAGAAACTGGTTCAAAAATTTCTGTTCCATTTTTAAATATTTTAGTGACTGCATATGCTTCACAATCCGGTTTTCTACTACCATACATTTGCCAACAGTTAACATCAATAATAGCTTTATCTATAATATCTTCATTATTATTACAAACAGATAAACCAGAAAACATTTCACTAGCAACATCAAGTATTTTTCTTCTAATAAAATGTTGTTCATTAAAAGTTAATTTTATATAAGGGTAAACTATATGTATTCCATCTTTTAATTTATTTCTACAAACAGTTGGATTCGATTTTTCCATTAAATACGCAACATTATAATCTTCTTTAATATCAATATATTTAGTAATAACAGCATTATAAAACTCAATAATTTTTAATATATTTTTATTTGTATAAACGCGTTTATATTTAGGTTTTAAACTATCATCATCGATTTCGTGCGATGTAGGACTTATTAAAAATCGAAAATCTAAATCAATTCTTAATGGACTTGGGTTTAATGGTTTTTCTGTAAAATGTAAATGAATCCCATTTGTAATTGCTAAACTATAAATTCTAATAAATTCATCATATTTATCATCAGGAATAAATAATGATTTTTTTGGATGTCCAATACTTGTATTAGTGTAAGGACATCCTTTTTGTACACTATATTTATGTATAAATGAATTTAGTTCTTCTTGAATACCACCCATTTTAAATATATATTAACCTTAATATATATAATCAATTTTTATTTTATATATTTTACTTGGCATTTTATCATTTTTTTATCCTTATTGTTACGGTCTTATAAAAAAATAATTTTATAAAATTTCATTATTATTGTTGTAATATTAATAATAATAATAAAAAAAATATTTTAAATAAAACAGTAAGTAAGACAAAAATAATGACAGAATTAGATCTTGCATATGGATATCTAGATGAAGAAAAAAAAGTAGATAATAATTATATGGATAATTTACAAATATCTCAAATGAATAATATGGAAAATAATATTCAGGGAGATAATAAAATAAATTTTGAAGAAAATAATAATAATAATATAGTAGATAAAAAACATAGAAAAAAAAGAATGTCTAATACAAATTATGATGAAAGACCAATAATACAAAGAGAAAGTGAACAATATACAATGCCCCAAGATATACCCGTAGAATATCCATATAAAAAAGTTAATAAACAACCACAGCAACAAGTTGTATATTATAATACTTCATTTTGGGATAAATTACATTCCAAAAAGACCGAAGTATTTAAATTAATAATGTTTTCATTAGTTATACTTTTGGCGATTTCTTTTGATAAACTTTTTACATTTTATTTATCAAAATATATTAATGAAAATGTATTAACTAATAATCAAGAATTATTATTAAGATTAAGTTATCCGGTATTAATTATATTATTACTTTGGATATTTAAAGCTTTATAATTTATTTTTATTCTTTTTAAAAATATAAAATATTTTAATTATTAATAATTAGGATATGAAAATTGAAAATCAATATTGCAGTCCTTCGGCTATTTCTAACGGCCCAACATGTTTATCAAAAGAATCATTAAAATTCTTAATTGATAGTTATAATAAATCAAAAAAATATAAAAAATCACAAATATTATATTATGATAATAATACTCAGTTTGAATTATTTAAAAAATTAGATAATAAATTGAAAAAATTTACTAAAGGCTCGGGAAAATACTGGTTTTGGCCGGATATTATTAAAAATTTAACCCCGGTAGAAAATAATACTATATTACAAAATATACAAATGAATGAATTAAAACCAGAAAAACCAATTGAATGGATTAAAAATCCCAAAGAATGGTTATCAAATTATGATATTGATAAAATAATGTATCAGTATAGTAATTCAAAAAAATATAAATATAAATATATAGGAACATTTTCTATTGATTTTGCGGTTAAAAATAAAAAAGGCCAATGTTTATATAGTAATATGTGTAATATCAATATTAAAAAAGATTTAATTAATAAAAAATATAATTATTTAGGATTTATAACTAATTTAGATAAACATGATGAACCAGGATCTCATTGGACATCTACATTTATAAATTTAAATTGTAATAGTAAATCTTTTGGAGCGTATTATTATGATAGTGTTGCTAGAAAAACACCTAAATTAATTATGGAATTTATATTAAATATAAAATCACAATGTAATAAAATTTATCCAGATAAAAATTTTAAAATACGCTATAATAATCATCAACATCAATATTTAAATACAGAATGCGGTATGTTTTCAATGATTTATCAATTAAGATGGATTAATTACTTATTGAAAAATATTGATACTACATTTAGAAAAGTAATAAATAGTAAGGATTTAAACGATAAAAATAGTAATTTATTACGTAATTATTTATATAGACCAAATTATTTAACATTATTAGATAAGTAATTTATTTAATTTTATTATAATATCCATTTTAGATATACTACACGCAGCCAATGTATTATTTTTTTCTGTTTTTAATAATAATTTATTACTTTTTATTTTTTTATTATTTAATAATTTAATAAAATAGTGTGTATTTGTATTTTTTAATTCTAAATTATTGTGATAAATATATCCTGCCTTTGAACCCACACGTCTAATAGCAATTGTTGGATTATCTATTTTATTAACAAAAATATAATTTTTATTAGGATATATTTTTCTTATAATTTTTCTATTATAATTAACTTTTTTCCATATTTGAAACACTAATTTAATTGGTAAATTAAAACTATTATCAGGTAAATTATATGATTTAATTAATTTAAAATTTAATGGTACTGTTTTTTTTAAAAAATATTTATTAAAACTTCTTGGCAATATAAAAGAAAAACTATCGCAAAATTTTGAACAATATTTTATAAATTTTATAGCCATTGATGATTTTTTTCCAAAAGGTGGATTACCAATTGCATGAATATTATTATATTTTTTTTTTATTTTTTTGTAATTAAATTTAAGAAAATCTTTTTTTAATATTAACTTATTTTCTGGTTTAATATCCATTAATAAATTATTTTTATTTTTTATACAAGGTATAAATGCACCATCGCCCGCACTAGGTTCTATAATTAAGTCTGTTTTATTAATTTTAATATTTTTTTTAAATAATTTACAACATAATTTTATAATTTTATTATTTGTATAATATTTATCCATACTTATTTTTTGTTAATATTTTTTTCACATTTTTTGAATTTCATAAATATATCATTACATAAATTAGTATTCTTATATTTATGTAAGCATTGTATATATTCATATTCTATATTACTACAATCATCGGATATATACTTTTTATCATTAAATATTACAATATTATATATAGACATAATAATTAATAAGGTTATATATTTTATATAAATAAAATAAAAATAACGATAATATATAAAGAGAAACAAAAAATGTTTAATAAAATTAATATTCTTATTATTGTTTCTATAATTTTAATATTTATATTAAATTTATTATTGTTACATAAAATAATAGTTAAAAAAAATTCTAAATATATTGAACAATTTACAAATAAAGATATTTTAAAAGTTTGTCCGCGAGGTTGTGGTCATCACCATAGTGTTCCTAATTGTGATGAATGTATTTTTAATACTAAAGAATATAGTAAAAGTTCTTTAGAAGATAGAGAGTGGATAGATAGTTATCATATTAAGGGTGATTACAGTGAAAAATATGCTAAATATTTAGTTGAAAAATGGAAAAATATAAATAAATCTGCAATATTTCGTTTTAATTTGATAAATAAAAATGTAATAATACAAACTAATATTCACCCTTTATATCAAACTTTATTATATGAAAAGTATAATCCGGAAAAAGATAGAAATAATGTTAATGATATAATTAATTGGATTAAACAAATTAATTATACTGGTAGCACTGATAATTTAGTTGTTGTTAAAAAAACAAACAATTGGAAATATATAGATATTAAACCTGAAAATGATATTATTGATATTATTCATAATATTGTAATTGATAAAAATTTGGCATCATTAAAATATTATAAAGATAATGTTTTACAAACATCTCAAGATACAGATGATATAGATATTAAATTAAAAAATATATGTGATGTAAAAATTGATATGTTTAGTAATAAAAATTATAAAAAATCATTTGAATATGCAAAATTAAGATGGGAAAAGATAAAAGATATGAAAATAGAAGAATATGTTAATTACATTATTAATAATATAAATAATGGTGAAGGATTTCATATTGATGATATTATTTATTTGTTTAGTTTTCAACAACAAAAGGGTTTACAATATATTGATAAAATAATAGAAAAATTAAAGGAAGCTGATAAAAAAAGGGAAGAAAAATTAAAAGATAATAATGGTATGATTGATATGTTATTAAAAGCAAGTTGTCAAAATAAAGATAATAAATATTTTACTGAATTATCAATGACAAAAATGAATGTAAATGATTATATATGGCCAATATTTAAAAGAAAAGACACATTAGATACAAATTTAAAAGAATTAAATAATATTCAAAATATTTGTAAAGAATATACATTATGTAATAATAATAATGGTAGTGAATGTTTATTTGTAAATGATTAATAAATATTATTATCGCTAGTTTCATTATCGCTAGTTTCATTATCGCTAGTTTCATTATCGCTACTATCATTATCGCTAGTTTCATTATCGCTAGTTTCATTATCGCTAGTTTCATTATCTGTTTCTCTATTTACATCATAACCATTATCAAATATTGAACGATTATATACTTCTTCTTTTTTTTTATAAATATTATAGGAAGCATCATCATCATCATCATCGTTGTTTAATGGTTTATTATATTTATAATCAATAAAATTCATATTGTATTCAGGATTAATAATTGATTTATTTAAGTAATTTGTCTGTACAGCACTATAATAATGTATTGCAATTATCATATCATGATTAATCCCTCTAAAATTATATAATTCATTATTGTAATCAACAAATTTAAAAGTCATTTTTGATAATTTACCAATTGGATGAAACTCTTTTAATTTTAATTTATAAAATGTATTTTTTTCTTCATTTAAACCACTAGATGTTAATTTAATTTTACCAAGACCCAATGTATTTTTTGTATATGAAAAAGAACCATATAAATGGTCTTCTATTTCTGGTGATTTTAGTATAATATATTTTGTTCCTAATAAATTTACCATACCAGGTGCTATAATATATTCATTAGTATCATATATAGAATGAAAAAATTTATTGTATAAGTTATTATTGTTTATATTAATATATTGATAATTTATATTATTTTTATTTGTAATTGAATAAAATCCTAATATTTCATCAATAGTTGAATTATTCATATCAAATATAATTTTACGGTCTGATGTAAATTTAAGTATATTTGTTAAATCAATGGGGTCACTTGCACCTGTACAATTTAAATTTAAATTTAAATAATTATATTTTTCGTTAATTACAGAAAATTTATTATTTATAGCAACAATTAATTTATTAAGTGTATAATTACCTTTTTCAATATTAATAACTATTTTTTCAAATTTTTTATTAAGAAAAGCATTATAATCATCTGTATTATTTAAATCATATACATCAGTTGGGGTTTTATATTCGATTAAAGGTTTATATATATATTCTGGTTGAAATTTATAATATTTATTATTAACACTAATAAATGTATCACTTACTATATTATTATATTTAGGAATATAATATAATAAGTTATTATTTATTGTATTTATTTTAATATAATTTAAATAATGTAAATTATCTATATCAGTAATATTAATATTTAAATATTTATTTTCAATATCAATTAAATTATAAGATTCTGATACATTATTTGAACTAATTAAACTACTTTCGTCTATATTAGAATATGTCCATAATAAAATATTTTTTGTTGGAAAATAAAATTTATCATCATGTTTAATATAAGATTCAACTGTTATATTACTGTGTATAACCGCATTAATTTTATCAATACTATATAACAATGTTTTTTCTAAATTATTACTTATATTATAATTTATATATTCAATATATTTATCATTATTATTTATATGTTGCCAATTATTTCCAGATGGAAATAAATTAAAATCTAAATCATTGTATGATAAATTATGTGTAATATTACTATTAAAATTATTATTTATTATTATATTATTTAAACTTTTATTACTTATCCAATTACCTTTAGATTTATAATATAAAGTAACAGGTTTCCATAAAATATTATTAAAATTAAAATATTTATCACTGTAATTATCAAAAATATATTCAATATATGGTTTATAATAATTATTATTAACAATTATATAACTATATCTATTAATAGTCAAATTATTTTTTTCTATAATTTCTAATTCATTATCTGTTATTTCTATATGATATAAGTTTTCTAATTTATTATGAAATATATTATCAATATCTGATATTCTATAATAATTGCTTTCTATTTTTTTACATCTATACCATAATTTTTTATTTATTTTAATAACTGTTTCTTCAATATATATATTTAACTCTTCATATGTTAAAATTTCTCTAATATCAATATTATCAGCACTTATATTATTTACATAATTTTCTAATTTATTAAAAATATTAATATTGTTTTTTAAATTAAAACCTGTTATAATATAATTATCACTTTTAAAAAATTTAAATGGTGAATTAAAAAATACATAAGAGTCATATTCTAATAAACTTAAATCAAAATTAATATCATTTAATTCTCTATTATTAAACTTATATGTATCAATATCTAATATATTATATGTATGTAATAATCCTAAATATTTAGTTATATTATTATCAATAAGTATATAATCAGTAATTTTACTTATGTAGTCATTTTCTATATTATTTGTAAAATATATCCATTCACAACCGAAATTTATGTAATTAACTGGTTTATAATAAAAATCATTAGCTTTAATATAATTGTTATATTCAATATATTCACTAATTTCATATTCATAAAAATTTATGTAAGAATAATTATCATAATAATTTGAATGATTAACATTATTTCTTTTATCAATTTCATTTGATAAATTTGAATTTATAATTTCTATTAAATTTAATGGTTTATTTATACCTATGTTTTCCCATATTAAACCTAATTTATTATCAAAAATATCTGTTTTATTACTTGTATTATTATTAATACAATATATATTAGAAATATTATTATAATTAAGAGTTGCAATAAATTCGTCATATTCAATATTATACATATAATAATTTAAAATATTACTGTCAAAATATATATTAGATGATATATATTTAAAATATGAAATATCATTATAATCATTAATAATATTACAAGTATTAACAAAATCGTGTTTAATCCATTCTGTTTGATTTAATGTTTTAATATAATTAATAGTATTTAAATTGTCAATTTTAATATTATCATCTTCTAATTCAGTTATGATATTTGCATTTAATTTATTTATATTTTTTTCCAATAAATGTCTATTATTGGTATTTTCTAATTCTATTTTATTATCATATTCTGTTATTGTTTCCCATTTTTTACCAATTACATTATTATCATAACTAATCAAAGGGTCAATATTAGAATTAAAATATAAAATAAAATTATTAGTATTTACATCAATATTATACATAGTTTTTGGTATTGTTATATCTAAAATTTCAATACCAAAAACATTTTTAAATGGTATTTCAAAATTGATAACATATTCATTAGGTTCGGGATATAAATTTTTATCACGTAATCTACTATCTACTAAAAATGTATAATTTTCTTTATAACTATTTTTTTTCATATAATCTACATCCTCGATACTCATTTTTATATAAAATAAATTATATATTATTATTAATAAATATATAATTTTTTAAATATGTTTAATAATTCGTATATATATAATAAACAATTTGATAAAATATTAATAATTGGAGATATTCATGGTGATTTAAAAAGACTAAAAAATATATTAATTAATGATAATATAATAAATAATAATTTACAATGGATAGCATATAATACGATTGTTATACAATTAGGAGATCAAATAGACAGTTTAAATCGTAATGAACATATTAATAATTGGGAAATAATATCAGATGTTGAAGTTATTAATTTTACAAATATTTTAAGTAATTTAGCATTAACAAAAAACAGTTTTTTCATATCTATAAATGGTAATCATGAATTAATGAATATATTAGGTAATTTTAGTTATGTTTCAAATAATAGTAAATATTCAAATAGACTAAATTCCTTTAAAAAAAATGGTATATATAGTAATATTTTAGCAAATAGACCACTTGTTGTTAAAGTAAATGATTTAATATTTTGTCATGCAGGTATTACGAAAAAACATTTAGATTTATTAGATAAATATAATAAAGATATATTTTATATAAATGAAATATGGAAAAAGTTTGTTCTTTTAAATATAGTTGATGTAAAAGATAAAGAATTATTTGATAATATAATATTAGACAATGATGGAATTGTATGGACAAGACAACAACAATCAAAAGAAGATGTTACATATATATTAAATAAATTAAAATGCAATTTTATATTTATTGGTCATAATACAGTTGATACGATATCTTTACAAAATAATACATGGTATATAGATAATGGAATTTCGAGAGCATATGGTAAAGAAAAATATCAATATTTAAAAATAGTTGGTAATGAAATAAGTATAGTAGAATTATGAAATTTTTATTTAAGTAATAAATATAATAATAATTATAATGAATTTAAAATATTTATTATTATTAATTAATATTATATTTGTATATACAGCAGATATAATAACATTAAATCCCAAAGTTGCAATAATTACTAGTTCAATAAATAAAATAGGTTACGGTATAACATTAACATATGCAAAAAAAGGGTATGATTTAATCTTAGTGGATAATACTAATATAAAATATTCTTATCGTGTAAAAGAATATTTAAAAAAAAAATATAATATTAAAGTTGATTTTGTAAATGGTGATATTACATTATTAAAAACACGTCAAGATATATATAATATATATGATATATTATATTCAAATACACATATTTTATCAATATTAATATTTAATTCAGAAACATTTATAAACAATAATAATAATACTATATATAATACTTATTCTGATTTATGTAATAAATTTATTGAAAGAGTAAATAAAATAGATGGTGCCAGTATAACAAGTATATTATATCCAGGTATAAAATCACAAAATAAAAAATTTAATAGTTTATTAAATGTTATGAAAAATGTTATGGAAAAATATAGAAGAATTTGTATATTAAATAATATTAATATAAATACAATAATGCCTAAATCAGTTGTAGATGATAATGTTGAACTAAAATTAAAAGAATTTATAGGTGAAAATTATGTAAATTATATAATTAAAAATGATAATATAATTAATTTTATAAAATCGCAAGATATTGGTTTATTAACAGATTTTTTATCAACAAAAATAGGTAGATTAATAACGTGTGAAGTTATTAAAATTAATAAAAATGTTTAAAAATCACTAAATAACATTAAAGTAAATTTTTTATCATTATTATAATTATTTATATTTTTAAGTTTAGAATTATTTATTAAAAAATTAACAATTTTATCACCATTATAAGGGTACTTTATTTTCATAAATGTTTTATATTTAATTAATAATATTAATTTAAATACTATATATGAAAATGTGTTAGTATATTCGTGCCATTTATAATTAAAATTATTTATAATTTTATTATATAAAATAAGTGAATGGTTTATTTCTTTTTTTATTAATAAATCAAAGTTAATAGAATAATCAATGCTAATAAATAATAATATATATATTGTCGCCCAAAATTCTATAATTGCTTCTATGGGAATTAATTCAGTTGATATTGATATATTAAATTTTTTTTTTAATAAATTAATATTACTATTACTGAAATGAGTATTTTGAATATCAGAAACATGATGTAAAAATTCGTGTATAATTACTTTTGAATATTCTTGTTTTCGAACAATATAAATATCATTTGAATGTGGATTTGTAAATCCACCATTAATATGTTTTGGTTTAAATACCTCTTTTTTGTTTGGTATATATCTTAACTGGGATGAAAATGAGATATGGAAATTTATATTTTTATTTATATTATAAATATCTTTTAAAATAAGAATTCTTTTATAGTTATTATATAATTTAATTAAATCATTAGTATCTATTTTGTTAGAATAAATATAAAAATTTATATTATATTTAGTTGAATATAATAAAAAAACTTTTTTACATTTATTTAAATAATTATTTATACAAAATTTAGTATCTTTGCATATATTTATATAATTATTTATATAATAATTACTGTTTGGTAAATATTTAAAATGTAAATAATTTTCTAAATTATCATATTTTTTAATTAAAAAAGGAACAGTCTCCATTTTCAAATAAACTTTTAACTTCTTTTATAATTGTTAATATATATTTTTTATTTTTCAATTTCATAGAACATCCTAATAATTTCTGAACTTTTAATTCGGCATCATTATTTTCTGTATTATTCCAATATTTAATACGTTTTAAAAATTCATTATTTACAATAGTTTCAATATCTTTTTTTAAATTATTAGAATTATTATCGATTATCCAATTATTATTTACATAATATTCTAATTTATTATCTACAGATAATCTATATTTATTTTTTAATAATGTATAAATAACTAGAGATATATTATAATCGGAATAATTAATACAATTATCTATTAACTTTTCTAAACTATTTGATTTAATCATTTATATAATATAAAATATTAATTATTTATATATTTAAAAATAATAATAAAATAATAATATAAATAGAAATATAATAAAATGGATGAATGGGCTATATTAGATTTATATTTTAAAAATCACAAATATCCTTTTACAGGTCATCATTTAGATAGTTATAGAGATTTTATTAAAAATAATATTCCTAATATTATAAAATCTTCTAATCCTATTACAATGATTAAATATAATGATGTTGGTGAAATTATTATGAAAATTGATTTATATATTGGTGGTGAAAATGGTGAAGATATTTATATTGATAGACCTATAGAATATGAAGAAACTTCACCAAAAATAATTACTCCATATGATGCGAGACTTAAAAATTTAACTTATGAAACACATTTATATGCAAATATATTAGTAAAAATAACCGATGATAAAGATTATAATTTTACTACAACTTTTAAAAATATTGCTCTTGGTTCATTGCCAATTATGCTTCATAGTGATATATGTGTTTTAAATAATCAGGGTTCAGAAGTCTTAAAAAATTTGGGGGAATGTATTTATGATAGTGGGGGTTATTTTATAATAGATGGTAAAGAAAAAGTAATTATTGCACAAGAAAGAATAACAACTAATCGATTATTTACATCAAAAATTAAGGATGATGAAGTATTTTCACATAAAGGGTTAATAAAATGTACAGCGGATGTTGGTGAAACAGTTTTATCACCCAAAAGTATAGAATTTTATTTAGTTAAAAATGATACAGATAGTAAACAATATTTAACAAAACGGGGTGCGATTTTATGTTCTTTTAAAGGTATAAATAATAATAAAATCCCTTTATTTGTATTATTTCGTGCATTAGGAATGGAAAGTGATAAAGATATTTATTATTCTATATTTGGCGATGATTTAACAGATAGTGAAAAAATATTTTTTGATAATTTTATAAGACCAACAATATTATCATCATCTATATTATATACACAGGAACAGGCATTTGAATATATATCATTTTTATCAACTTATAAAACAATTGATCACGTTAAAAGTATATTAATCAATGAAATATTTCCTAACATATCAATATTTGAAAATAAGGTTAAATATTTAAGTTATCTTGTTAAACAATTTATAAATACTTGTTTAAATATTTCTTTAGAAAGTGACAGAGATAGTTATATATATAAAAGAGTAGATATAAGTGGTTATTTATTATCGCAATTATTTTATGAATCATATTCAAAATTAACAAAATATATTAGAGATAGTTTAGATAAAACTTATAATTATGGGGCATGGAAAAGTTACAATAATTATGATTATTTTATAAATAATAATAATATTTATAAAATTATACCTTCACTTATAATTACAAAAAGTTTTAGTCGTTCATTAAAAGGTATGTGGGGTTTAGATGATACTGATGACCCTGAATTAGGTATGGTACAAGATTTATCTAGAATAAGTTATATTGGATTTTTATCCCATCTTAGAAATATTAATATGCCTTTAGATAGAAGTATTAAGTTAACTAGTCCCCATCGATTACATTCACAACAATATGGTATAATTTGTCCATTTGCTACACCCGATGGTGCTTCTGTTGGTTATTTAAAAAATATGGCATTATTAACTAAAATAACTTCAAGTTCAGATGTTAATTATATTATAGAATGTTTAAATGATATTGGTATAATATTAATGGAAAATTTCAATGGTTATTTAAATCGTAATATTTGTAAAATATTTGTTAATGGTTCTTTATATGGTTTAACAAAAAACCCAGAATATTTAATAAGGGTATTAAGAGCGTATAGACGTAATAATTTGTTTAATTTGTTAACTAGTTTAGCATGGAATATTAAAGAAAATGAAATAAGAATAATAACAGATTCTGGTAGATGT
>Ga0181568_10000506_pt1 | contig 34869 bp, 56 predicted proteins | sample 101ome_20_FD_133758 | JGI IMG/M metagenome (GOLD analysis project Ga0181568, IMG submission 133758) | Coastal salt marsh microbial communities from the Groves Creek Marsh, Skidaway Island, Georgia - 101404AT metaG (megahit assembly) | ecosystem: Environmental > Aquatic > Marine > Intertidal...
ATCAAAAGAAATAACAGAATGAGGAATAGCATCAAGACCATGCTCAAAATTATGAACACCACTACTTGTATCTCTATATTTAATAATGGCAAAACCTAATTCTTTATTAGTGCTAACTGTATAGGGTTGAGTATTAAATGTTTTATGTTCAACATCAGTTCCAGCTCTAATACCTAATGCTTGCAAAGCCTCATTATAACTACCTAAAGTTGCATAAGATTTGTCAGTAATAGTATATTTTCTATTATCAGCACTAAATGAACCTAAAGGGTTGTTATTAATAACATCTTGACCTAAAACAACAGGTTGCAAGCCTGTCATATTATTATCAGGTTGTGGTACTTGATTGACAGTAAATATATCGCCAAGTTGAGATGGAAGCGAACCAATAACAGCATCCACAGGCACATTACCAAAATCAAGTGTGTCAGTATTAGCAAATTTTTGGAAATCAGTTGCTACATGCTCATGAATTTTAGGGCAATCATATTTTCTTAATATTTCATTAGTATTAAGTGGAACACACCCTTCAGGTGGCTCATAAACCCAATCTTTTTGCCCAAAATTAACCTCTAAAGAATCACCAACATTACCATCAATTTGAGCAAAAGGCACAATACTATCAATATTAGGAAGTTGACTTGGGTTGAGGGTAACCTTGTTTATGTAAGTACCATTTTGATAATAATGTAATTCTTTTAAATCAGCATCCCATGCAACCCCAATGACATCCCCTTGAGACCATGCTGGCATCCAGCTTTGAGTAGGGACACCAATATTTTGAAGTGTGCCTGTTCCATTAACATAAACAGTATTGTTGTAGTTTGAAGAATCATTAGACCCAGCTTGAACAAGACCAATATGATTTTTAGCATTATCAGAACCAGTTATTGATAATAAAGTCACCTCCCAATACCAAATGCCTGTCGGTGGTAAATAACTACCTTGTGCTTTGTAGCCATCAAAAGATTGATTGTCAGAATACAATCTTGTCCCACCATGACTTAATCTAAAATTGTAATCACTATTGTTTGTTGTTTGCGAATTACAAGTAGTTGTCAAAGATACATAATTATTGCTAGGGGCATCATAACTATAATCAACCTCACCTGTGAGAGTAATGTTGTTATTATTGCCTGAAGTGTCTGCATCAGTATGATTAAATTGCCAATAACCACCATTAGTGCCATAAGCACCTGAATATTGTTTAGGTGTCCATTGGTTGTTTTCATTCCAATAGCCTGTGTTATCTAAAGGCTCAACAGCACTTTCAATAATAGATAGATGAGCCATTTGACCATAACCTTTAGCTACCTCATTCACATTATCATGAATATACATCTTATAACCTGTGCCTAAAGGAAACCCACTTGCAAATGCAGTTGCATATTTTTCAGCCATACCACCTTTAAGATAATAAGTAGTATTTGAGCTATCCATGGTTATGTGGATATGATGCCATGCTGTATCATCACCCATAGGGGCTTTAAGATAATGAATATCTGACCCTACACCTGTCTTAGTATGATTAAATATCAATTCATTTTTTTGAAAAGTATTGATATAAATTTTAATGACATGAGATTGATCTGCATTAGTTAAAGTAAGTATATTTCTGTCATTATTTTTAGGAAAATGACAAGGTTTATACCAAAAACTAATAGTCAATGCATCAGGATTAGTCCCATTATTATGTGTAAACACACCTGTGGTATTTTCCTGAATCCTCAAGCTACCTAAATTGACATCTTCCTCAATAGGATTAGAACCATAGTAACTGTCTTTGATTTCTTTAGCAGTGATTTGATAATAATTATTATCTCTACCTACTACAAATAGGTCATTATCTTGAATAGGCATATTATGGTAATGGGTCTAAATTTTGAATTGGGTATGCATCTACATAATCTTTAGTTGCATAGTTATAATTGGCATGGTTACCCCATGAGAAAGCCAAATCCCAATTAGCAATTTGTTCAGCAGTAATACCTTTAACATGAGCTGGTACTGTTGGGTCTGTTTCAGTTGTGAGATAGCCTTGACCACCTACCCATGCTTCTGTGGCATAGCCTGTAAGAGGTAAATTGGTTAATCCTGAACCATTACCTGTAAATGAGGTAGCTGTGACCTCCCCAGCACCATCGACTGTTACAAGATTGTGATTCGGTATGCCTAATGATGTTAAGGTAGGTAAACCTGACATATTAGAAGCATTACCAATAAAGTTAGAAGCATAAATGTTTCTAGTGTCTGCTCTTAAATTGCCAGCAACATCATAATGAGGGAATTTATCAGCTGGAACTGTTAAGAATACTTCTGCACCAGCACCAATATTCCATTTTACAGTTGTGCCATTATGATTGATGATAGGGTTTCTAACAATACCTGTGGTAGTCTTATTGCCATAACCTACCTCAAAAAAGTCACCTTGCTCAATACAGTAATAAACTGTTTCATTATCGGTAACTTGATTCCAATTTAAGAATCCAGCTTTATCTGCACCAAAAACAATGTCACCTGTTCCTGTTGCCTGACATTCGGTTCTAACCCTGTCTTTTAATTGCACTGCCATGATTTATTCCTTACTGAATGTTTAGACTTAAGTTATTGGTTGCTACTTTGAACACATCACCTGATTCAATATTTTTGTCATCATCAAGCATAGTAAAATAAAGCATATTACCACCTGAAATAGCATCATAAATAGCCACATGAGTCACTAATCCCCAATTAGTAGATGCTGTTGCAAACTCTAAATCTGATGGGTTAGCAGATGTACCATTCACAGGTTCGGACATAGTAATAGGCACTCTAGAATAAGAGGCACCACTCACTTCTGTGCCTATGCCTTCTTTAGTTGGATCTGATAAAAACAAACCTAAATAAGTTGTTGCTGGTGTTGTGTAAGATTGACCTCTGACAGTAGCATTCACTATTGCATTAGCCAAATAGTTAGACATATCCATAAAATATTTCCTTTAAGATAGTTGAACTGCCAAAGGTTGAGCTGGATATTCCGACTCTTCACTTGACTTGGTTAAAGAAGCAAGCCCTACATTATATAGAGATTGCCATGTGGTTAGCCTTGCATCATCCATGAGATATGGGGCTGATTCAGCCAATGCACCATATAAAAGTAGATCAGGGCAATTAGCTAAATATTCATTACTAGGATTACTATCAGATAATGGGGTAGGTTTCTTATAATAAGTCATTTCTACCACATAAGCTGAATCAGGTGTCGGTGCATAAGCAAAATTACTCGACACTTGAGTGTAATAAGTAGGTTTTCCTGTTGTATTCACTAAACCATTTCTAAAAAATACACTTGTTGATTGAAAGGTTAGGTTAGTAATAGGGTTAGTATTGAGATGCTGTTCTTTCATCTCTAAAAAATCAGCTGGAGTTGGCACATTTTTATTGCCTACTTCCATAGTATAAGTTGAATTCTGTAATGTTTGGCGAATTCTTAAATCTCTGTTGAGTCTGATTTCAGCTAATTCAATAAAAGTAGGAATTTTGTCTGCAAGGTCAGCTCTTGCCAAATAATTAGTGATTTGTGTCTTTAAATCACTATAAGATGTAAAAACTGCCATTATAATTTTCCTTGTTTGGTTCTAAAAAATCGATTGTCAGGGTCATTAAGCCATTTGAAGAATCTTCGCTGGTCAATAATTTGGAAGCCTTGCATAATGCCATCTTTATTTAGCTGATCAATCACAATATTAGGAATACTTGCAATCTTATTTCCCAATGGATTACTTGACCAATTGCTGGTAGATTCATTGTATTCTTTTTTATTCTGTTCTATATAAGGTGTTAAATCTTCTTCTTGCTTTATGACTGCATCATCATTTGCATCTGTAAGTATGGTTGTTTTTTTCATAATATAAATAAAAGATGGGGGCTTTCGCCCCCTATCTTAATTAAACAATGTTAGAAATGATAGCACTAGATGCTTCATTTTTAACTTGTAATGTTACTTCGGTTAACATCATATGTTTAGTAGAGTCACCTGTTTTCGCTAATTCTTGTTGTGTGAATGGGCGAAGGTAAGCCATGCTATACATAGATGGGTCGATCACTAAAGCACACTCAGGTGTTAAGAATCTATCAGGAACAACACTTAATGCACCGAAATCAGACAAATAAATGTCCGCTGCGCCAATAATGGTTGTTGGTGAAGACTTAGGAGCCATGTACCTTTGACCAGCAATACCTGTGAACTCTGACACAACTTGTTTTTGTGTTGGAGTTACAAGTAACATGGTTGGTGTGCCACCTGATTCAAATGCTTGTTTAACTGCATCTTTAAGCATATCTTCAGTAAATGCACCACCAGCACCATCAACTGTATTAGTTGTGAGCCATGTTTGGATACCAGCCATCTTGCGAGGTGTAGCATCTGAACCAGCATCTGCAACATTGTTGGAGAGTGCTGTCATCTCTAGGTCGCGCTTAATTTCTTTAGAGGCTTTAGTTAACTGATAAGCAGTCTCTCGGTTTCTGCCAGCTTTATCTACCACATCTTGTGTGTTAGATACAGTTACAGTTTTGCGAAGGATTTGAGTATAGTTACCTACTCTTGTTGTTGGTGCTAAATCTGCAAAGGTTGCATCTGCACCTTCAACTACTGCATTGTCTGCTGTTGCATCAGCTAAGTTATCAGTTTGCCACTCATGATAAGTAGCTTTCGCTTTGGATTTTCCCACAGTTGAAATAAATGGGGTATCTGTAGGCGAAATGTCATAAATGATGTCGGTTAGATCTTCTCTATTACCAACAGCATCATAGGTTTGAAATGGAACTGCCATTTTATTTTCCTTTAATTATTTAATATTGATTCAAATACCGAGACAGCAACATTACTGTCACCTGAATCTCGGAGTGCTTTTCTTTGGTTCTTATAGGCTTGTGACTTTGTATCTAGCATTTTTGCTTTAGATTTAGCCATTTTAGGGGCATCGGCAACCTTCTTGGTTGTCTTTGCTTTGTTTTTCATTAGCTGATCATACTTCATCGCTTTATGTAAAACTAAAACATGCCTTGAATCATAAACTTGTGCAAGTTCTTGATCGGTAAAGCCTTGTGATAACCCAAAAGCTCGAATCTGATTCTTCAGTTGTTCGCCTTTCTCTTTGTGTGAAAAATCCGGTAGCAGTTCAGATAGCTTTCTTGTTTCTTCAGCGACTTGCTGTGCTAACTGTTGTTGCTGGTAATGTTGCTGGGCTTGAGCCACTTTTTGTTGCTCTGCCCTGATTGCATCAATTTTCTTTTTATTTTGACTTAATTCTGCAACTTTAACAGCATATTGTATCGGGTCTTTTTCTCTAAGTTCTTCAAGACTAGATTCATCTTCGGTGTCAACCAAAAGTTTCTCTATCTCTTGTAAACCTTGAGCATAATAATCTCGCATCTTGGCTGATTCATTAATAAGAGCCATGTTTTGTTCTACCTGTTGCCTTTGTTGGGCTAGGTCTTGGGTCTTTTTGGTGTAATCAGCACCGAGCTGATAGTTTTTAATAAGTTCATCTATGGTGACTTGTTTCTCTTCACCACTCGCTTTTACTGTCCAAGTTTGAGGTTCATCTTCAACAGATTCCTCTAGCTCTTCTTCGGTAACTTCCTCTGCTTCTTCTTCGGTTACTTCTTCATCCGATTCAGTCGCATCAGCTTCCGCAGATACTTCCTCATCCATTTCTTCATTGGTTTCTTCCTCTGTTTGAGTGGGTTCTTCTGAACTCTCTACTTCGAGAAAAGATTCCATTCTTTGCTCGGCTGTTTGAGGTTCAATTCCCTGTTCTTGGGAGTCTTGAATTTGCTCTTCCATTGTTGTTTCCTTACATTTGCTAGTTAGGTACTAGCGACCAAATAGGCTAAATGCCTAAATTCTTTTATATTGCATTAAACTGTTTTAGATAATCGACTAATGGCACATTGAGTTTAGATAGCCATTCATCGCCATAGACTTGATAGATCTCATCCATAAAGTCCTCACCCATTTTATGTCCAATGAGTGCCTTGGCTGTATCACCATTGTATTTATTAAATAAATAATTGAGCTGGATTTGTGTCTCATCATTGTAATTAGGGTCAACCAATTTCATCATAGCATCATTGCTAAAAGGTGAATAAGGGTCTTTAATAGGAGTCACAGGGGTATTATTATTGCCTAGATCAGCTTGAGGTTTGATTTGAGATGGTTTAACAGGAGGTGTCCATCCACCTGAATTATCCCCTAAATCTGCCTCACCATAAGTCCTTGTACCCTCATTAGGTGTTTTCCATACATTAGCTAGGGCATCTGCTCTTGGGTCATAGCCACCTTGATTCTGTGCTGGCTCTAATTTAGAAGGTGTGAGTAGACTTTGTGTGTTACCTGTTAAATCAGCTGTGCCATAAGTATTAGTCACACCATTAGATGTGATTTGACCAATGTTCTGTGGTTCATACCCACCCACTTTGCTGACAGTTTCAGCTAAAGTGTTACCACCTAATAATCTTTTAGCATTTTCATGTGGGTCATACATTTTTTCTTGGCTAGATAACCATTTTATAAAGTCCATTTTGCATCCTCAATTTTTGTGCTGTCAATAATCGACTGAATGTGGTCGACTAATTCCTTTGTTACCCTAATTCTTGTATAAGCTTTTTCTCTTGTGAATTCATCATTATCAGATGAGTTAATAATCACCTCAACATGACCTTTGATAATATCATCGATCACTTGTTTAAATGATGGGTCTTCAAGTATCTCTTTGAGTCTGTCTTTAGAAATCATTAGTTCAATGCCCTTACCTTATCAATAGCTTTGACAATAGTTTCAATGTCTTTGTTGTCTTGCATTTTATCTTTTTGTGCCAATTCAGCTTCTTTCATAAGTGTTTCGGCTTGTAATTTAGCTCTTGCTGTTTCAATTTCTAGCATAGCTTTAGATGAATCTAATTCCATCTGTAATCTTTCAAGTTCCAATTTGGCTTTTTCTTGTTCTGCTTTGAGTTGCATTTCAGCCATTTTAGTTTGTTGTTGCATTTGAGCTTTCATTTGCTCTGCTTGGGCTAAAGCCTGCGCCGCTTTTACTTCGGCTGGGGTTTTATCTTTTTCAGCATCCATTTGAGCCATGGCTTGACTTTGCTCATCGCTGATTTCATTAATAAATTGAATTTCATCTTTATATCCTGATGCATTAATAAACTTGGCTAATGTTTCTCTATATTGTTTAATAGTGACAAGTGGGTTAGCCAAACCATAAGTAGTTAGAATCTGTTCTTGTTTTGCTAGAACATTACCTAACATTGCAATTTTTTGATCTGAAGAACCATTACCTAAACCTACATTAATGCTTACATGATATTGAGTATCCCATTCTCTTGGGTCAATATTCATGGGTTTGTTATTAATGCGAAGAAGTCTTGGTTCATTTTGGTATTTACAGACTAATTGTAAGATACCTTGGAATAAGTTTTTAACACCTGTATCAGCAAACACCCTAGCAATCAATTCTAATTTGCCTTGTGATTGAGCAGTCATGGTAGCGACTGCTGTAGCTGACACATTCTGTAAAATATTACTGTCCAAGCCCTGATTTAAGTCATTAACACCTGTTCTTTTGCCTTGCACTTCATCTAAATATTGAAGCATTGGGAAAGATTGTCCAGCAGATGATTGAACAGTCAATGGCACAATGCCATTAGCATTTTTCATTCTAATCACACCACCAGCAGTTGAGGTGAGAACATCATCGATATTGACTTGTCCTTCAACCACACCGATTCGGCTGTTGTTAGTGAGATAAAGATTGTCTAACATTTGTCTTGTGATAGTGGATTTAATCGCTTGTAAATCCATAGTCTTATCAGCTAATGAATGACCAAAGAATTGGTGAGGGATTGGGAAAGGACAGAGTGAATAGAATGGAACATAATCACATTCTTCTTCTGATAAGATGACTTTAGATGCATAGCAGATTCTTTTCTTGATAGCTGTGCCATCTTTTTGCCCCACATCCATATAGCATTCATATAAAGTAATAATATCTTGAGATGGGTCTTTAGTATCGGTAGTCTTTGACCAATTAGCCTCATCAATACCAATCATGTCATCAGTAGACAGATCATCGACCACTTTCTGATCAAAACCCATGTGAATTAAATCTGATCTTGTGACATATTGTCTTTGTGCTACAAAGGTAGCATCATTAATTGAGGTGGCTCTTTTGTTGATTAAGAATTCTTCAGGTGGGACATTTTCAACTTTGACTTTGGAATTGTTTCTTTTAATAGCTATTTTTAAGTCATAGGCTTTGATTTCAGGAATGACTTCACCTGTGATAGGGTCTTCAGCCCTTTCCATAATCACTCTTTCTCGCTGGCTGACTACATCAATATCATCATCAGATTGTAAGAGTTGCACCATTTCATCTTCGGTCAGGTCTTTGTATGTTTCATGTGTAACTTCTTCTGAATCATTCCAATAGGCTTTTACAATACCTACCTTTTGAGTCAATGCATCAAACATCCAATTATGTAAGATAAATGCACCAGCATTGTCTTTGTTAAAGATATGATTGACATATTGTGTGACAGTATCAGCCATATTATTATCGCCATCACCTACAGGATTAAATACAACTGATTCTTGAGATGATGTAAATATCTTCATGAGCTGGGGTAATGCACCATGCACAGCTTCAGACACCTCTGATGTAACTATTTGAGACTTACCTCTAACCTCATTGCCATAGGGTTTGCGAAGGTAATAGTCGAGTGCCATCTTTCTTTCAGGCTGAACAGTTTCATTGATATAGTTGAGACTGTCATCTATATTATCTTCTATTAAATTAATTAATTCTATCATTTATCATCCAAAGGTTGAATTGAGCTGACCCACTCATCAGACAAAGGCTGATTTGTAGTCATCTGTGATTGGTTTTGTCCAATCGGTTTGTTTAGATTGATTGCCAACAGCGATAGCATAATACCGAAGACTATCAGCACAATGGCTAGACCAATCATGAAGCGGGTTGTTAGTATATGCATTAAGTTTATCATTGTATTGCCTCCGATAATTTCTTAAACATTCTAAACCAAATTTTGTTTTGTCTTTATTAAAATACATGTTAGGTAATATTTGCCTAACAGCTTGAATGCCATCATCAACTGACATCCTTGGTGCTACAATTATGTCTAATCCAGCATTGGTTAAAACTTCTAATCTAGATTTACCTGTGCCTAATTCTCTTACATTTACATCATGAGGCAAGATATGCTGATAATCAAAGTAACCATTATCTTTGAGCCAACCTACATAATGATCAAGTGATTGCCCATGGTTTTCATAATAATCCATAGCTCTATGCTCACCACTTGCTGTTTCCATGACCCAAATACTTGTGCTGTCACTCATACCTAAATCCCAAGCAGTCCACTTTTCAGTCATATTCTCGCTAGCTATATCTCTGATATGGTTTCTTTCTTCTATTTCATTGAGTAGCTGACCATAATAAGAACCTACAATAGGGCTGTGGAAATTGATCTCAAATTCCTGATTGAACTTGTCAATGCCCATCGCTTTTTTAGCACTATCTAATTCATCTTGAGGAATGATACCTGTTTGGCTTGCTTTAAATTCAATCAGTCCCCATTCGGAATCTTGTTCAGCCTGATCTCTTAACTTTTTAAAGTAGTTATCACCAGCTGGAGTTCCAATAAAGGCACACCAACCTTTTCGATCTGATAATGCTGGTCTGATGACTTCATTAAATAGACTTGGTGATATTTGCGCACACTCATCTACAATACAACCATCTAAATAAATGCCTCGAAGTGAATCAGGGTTGTCTGCACCATAAAGTGATATTCGCCTTCCCATAAAATCAGCTCGAAGTTCAGCGATATTGATTTCACAATCTAGGTTCTTTGTGTACTCTCTTAAATAGTCGAGACTAATTCTTTTTGCACTTGAATAAGTGGGTGCTATATAGGCGAATCTAGGGTTAGGCTTATCACAGTTTAATGCACTATGTATAAGTTGATTCAATGAAGCGACTGTTTTTCCAAACCTTCTATGACAAACTGCAACTGAAAATCTGTGCTTGGCAATCATTTCATGGAAAGCCTTTTGGTATTTTCTAGGCTTATACCCTGTAGCTATGGTTTTCATTTAATAACAGATAGTTTAGCCTTAGGTTGTTCCTCAATACCTGTAATGACTTTAATAAATGAATCACCTACATGTTCAATGGTATGGTTTTCTTTCCAACCAGCTCGAGTCTTTAACCAAAAGATTTGTGCTGTGGTGTTGCCATCCATGGCTTGTTGAAATAATGCATTAGCGACTTTAGCATTGGCTTCTACTCTGCCAAGGTCTAATTCAAGCTGATAATATTTCTTTAAGGTATCATCGGATATACCTAGTTTGGTTGCAATATCATCATATCTTGTTCCCATAGCAGATAATGACTTAACTAAAGTCCTGTTATCTTCGGTGGGCTCATGCTTTTTCATATTTTTTATAACTCCTGAATAATAATAAATATTTGTCTCACCTCACATTTATCAGGGTTAGGTAATTGCTCTAACTTCTTGATTGCATGGGATTTATGGACAAATAAACATTCTTGCATAGGTTGGTTATCATGTTTAGTAACTACTGACCATCTTTTAAATGTTGCTGGCATCTATCTTTTCAGCCTTTTTACCTGTGAATTCTTCCCATCTTTGTATTATAACATCACAATATTTGGGGTCTAATTCCATCAGCCTAGCTGATCTGTTTGTTTTTTCAGAGGCAATTAATGTGCTACCTGAACCTCCAAAGAGATCTAAAATAATATTGCCATGGTTACTGCTGTTTCTAATACATCTTTCAATGAGTTCTATAGGTTTCATAGTAGGATGTAGTTCAGACTTTTTAGGTCTTTGTATATCCCACACATCACTTTGCTTTCTATCATCAACTTCTTTTAACCTAGGACTACCATTGAGCCAGCCATACCAAATAGGTTCATATTTAGTGTGGTAATCTTTTCGGCTAATCACAAGGGTGTCTTTATTCCATATGATAGTCGATGACCAATGATAATCAGCTAAACTTAAAGTCAGCATACAATTGCCCCACTCTTGTGCTGACATCACCACATAAGTTGGACAACCTTTCTGACTGTATTGACTCATGTTAGTAAATACATTAAACATGAAGTCTTTGAAATCTTCGGTGGACATACTATCATTCATGATAGATCTGTCTTTATATTTGCCATTAGCTAAATTAGAACCATAGTCTACATTCCAAGGTGGGTCGGTGAATACCATTTCGGCTTTATCATCACCCATCAGTTTGGCAAGATCAGTTGAGGAAGTGCTATCCCCACACATGAGTCTATGATTGCCTAATTGATATAGATCACCTAATTTGGAAGTAGGTTCTTCAGGTACTTCAGGGATTTCATCTTCATCATTATTGCCTTCAACTTGTTCAGGCTCTAATAGACTGTTGAGTTCTTTAGCATCAAAACCTAACTCAATTAAATCCACATCAAGATCATCTAGGTTTTTAAGCTCTAAAGATAACAGCTCTAAATCCCAGCCACTATTCATAGCTATTCGGTTGTCAGCTAGAATGAATGCTTTTCTTTGGGCTTCGGTTAAATGTTCTAACATGATAGTTGGAACTTCTTTTAGCCCTAATTTTTTACCAGCTAATAATCTTCCATGCCCAGCAATAATGCCATTGTCTTTATCTATTAAGATCGGATTATTAAATCCAAATTCTTTAATGGAAGAAGCTAGCTGTCCAATTTGTTTGTCATCATGAGTTCTTGCATTATTCACATAAGGAATAAGCTCATCAATGTTTTTGCTTATGATTTCCAAATTATTGTTTGTTGCTTACAAATTTATAAAGTCTATCTGCATTAGCTAATACAATATCAAGGTTAGGAAAGTCAGGCATCTCAACTTTGTGTACCAGCTTTCCATCTTTATCTTGTGAAACTGACATTTGCCACTCACCAAATTTGGCTTTGTATTCTTGCACAGCAAGATCGGTAGCAATATTAAGTATATCGGTTCTTATTTCAAAACCATTTTTATTAAATTTTATTTCAGGTGATAATTTTGTAGACATTTTTTTATTCCTCTCTGTCTGTTTTAAAAAATGATAGGGGCATATTTCAGCCCCCATCACAAGGAGTGTAGATCATGCATTAACAAAGAGTTGACAGAATCGCTGGATGCAACTCTCCCAACCCCTATATTATAACACAGGACATCTATGTGAATCAAGATAAATCTGCAATTTTTACTTTCCATCGATTGCCTTCTTTATACCAGCCATGAACTTCAATCTGCCAAGAGGCTTGTCGCATCGAGGATAGAGCATAAAAATGCTCATCAGATTCCATCTTTTTTATTCTTGCATTCATGTTGTTTTTAGATGTAGTTTGAACTGCCAACACATCACCTTTATCATTCAAGGCTAATATATCAATAATACCAAACAGGTCTTTGCGATTGCCTCCACCTTTACCGAATGGATTCCAATGCTCAACAATCTGTGCTAGAGTCCAGCCATCTGTCTTTATCTTCTTTAGGCTGTTTTGTGTTGGACTTATTGCCACTTTCTTCCTTTCTAACTTTCATGGTTGTTTTAAATATTCTGTCCCAAGCTTCTTGTTCTTGTTCATCAGTTATGTTTTTTGGTCTTCTTCCACTTCCTTTTCCCATATCATTCCCCAAATAAATTAAAGTTATAAAACATATCTATGTGCTTACAATCATATTTTTGACTTTGACCTTTAGGATATTCTACCACTTTTAACTTCATATCCTTGATCATTTTCTTCTTTTCGCTTTTGCTGGCATTAAAATAAATATATCTGTGTGTGGGTTTTAATTTCTCAACTTTGACAATCTTACCTTTTTTATCGATGCCTCTTCTAATATCAAATGTGGAACCATCTTCAAAGTGATACCTTTTCTTTGGATTAGACACCCCTGTATAAAACCAATTAGTTGCCTGATAAACATAGCCTACATGGTTTTGATTAGGGTCAGCATAACTGACAATAGCACAAGGCTTTGGTAATTTCTTTAATGCATTAGATACAAAATAACTAGGTAAGTTTCTAATGCTGTGATCATTCACAACCAATCTATTGAGCTCTAAGGTTAAACACTCATAGGTGTTAAAAATACATTTTCCATTGTTATATTGAAAGTTAGGAGGATAACCAAAGGTGACCACCCCAACAATCTTACCATCATGAACTAACCCAAAAGCATAAGATATGCTAGGCAATCTTCTAGCATAATGTTTTTCTAAAACCCAAGGCTTATATTCATCTTGATTAAGGGTAACAATCTTATAATCATTCACAGCCTTTGTGTTCCATGCAAGGATAATCTGTAGTGTCTAAAACTGAACATTCAGTTTTGGCAAATTGATTACTAGGGTATTCATAAAAATATTTTTCTTTAAGTTTTTTAGGCAAATAAATATAGTCTCTGTGCTGACAAGCTGAATCATACATGGGATAAACATTTCTCACATAATCTTCTGCTTGCTGGCAATTAGGAAAAGTCCCTACATAGTGAGGGGTACTGCCTAAATAAATAATTAATAGATAATCAAGCATCTAACTGTTCCTTGAGCCATGCTTGGAGTTCTCTTTCTGTGCCAAATTTTTCTTCCCACACTTTTTTGCCTGAATGAAATCCAACACCATATTCCCCCTGATGATGAGGATGGCATAAAGGTAATGTATCAAAATGACTGCTTCTCTTACCAACACCAGCACCATCCCTAATGTGATGAATACAAGGAGGAGTGTGGCATCCAAGATGCTTTTTACAAACAACACAGCCAAATTCCACCAATTTTGCAAGGTATTCTTTTTCACTCTTCTTCAAGTTTAAAACCATGCTCCCTAGCAAACTCTTTGACTCTTTCCAAATAGTCATTAAATTCTGATTGTTTCATTTTGGATGTTGATTCAATAGTAATAATTTCTTTACCTTTAATTGATTTCTTTTTAAGCAGAAATTTATACTTCATAATTTCATGCATTTCTTCTTTTGTTGTGCCAAAGTGATCAGCCATGTCAGTTATCAAGTTCCAATAATAAGAGTTACTATCTAAAGTTCGAGAATATGAATACTCATTAATATGCACAGTATAAACTTTTTCAGGGTCGAGTGCATCAATCCAATCATTAAATTGTAATCGGTTGTGCCTTGAGAGATTAAATTTCATTTTGATACTTCCCATGTGGGTCAAGAATTTTAAGTTCTCTAGGGCTGAGTTCATTATATACCTTTCTTGCTATGGATTCACCAACCCCTGAATAAAGTGGGTCAGATAAAATATTTATGACCCATTGTTTAGGATGAGGAGGTTTCCATTCCCCAATCATCTTTTTAAATCGATCAATATTTCTTTGTGCTTGTTCTTTGGATACAGGCACATATTTATGTTCTAGTTGATTTTGCTCATAGGTTAAATTGCCTCGGCACAAATTAATAATATCAAATGGCTTCGGCACATGAGGGTTGCTGTGCATATATTTTTCTATGCAAGCAGAAACATTTTTTATATCAAAACCTTTCAGCCCTTCCCAAAAAACATTAATGGTGGAATCTGTTACAGGTTTTTGATAAACATCAAATAATTGTTTAATCATGAAATTAAATCTTTCTCTGTCTGTGATATGCATATTGCCTCCTTAAAATTTAAAAGGGTTAAGTGTAATACTTCTAGGCTTCTCATCAGTCCACCTTTCTTGGTTAAGCCAAGTCTGTGGATTAGGAATAAAACCTTTTTGCCATTGATCACTTGCTATTTGCCACTTTAAAGTTTCAACACATTTTTCAAGATCAGGTTTTTTCTTATTCCATAATTCATTGCATTTAGCCTTGGCTACTTTCTTGGGATATAGCTCCCAAAAATCCTCAAAACCTTGGTGATCACTTTTCACTTCAATATTTGTTTTAGTGACAACCTTGTCTCTTTTCGGTTGTAAGAAATCTTGTAACTCAATCATTTGCTGATTAATAAATTTTTGATCTCGCCTTAATCGGAATGCTATCTCTTCCACATCAGGTAACTCCCCATCATTTTCAGATGCCAATAACCAAAATTCCAATAAGGTGGCTTTGTTGGTATCTGATAATTGGTTCCATCCATAATCTTCTAATAATCTTCTGTAGACTTTAATCCAAATAATATTTCTATCAGGTTTCATACTTGGCTGATGTTCCTTCCAATTTTTAATAAACATAACTACCCCTATTGCAAATAGAGGTAGTGACCAAAGGGGTCGATCTTCTCAACCAAATCTTCCCAATCATCAACCAAATTATATCTTACTGAATTTTTGCCAGCCTGATAAGGTCTATCTCGATCAGCTGGTTTGTATATATCGCCATTGTTGGCATCGATAAAAGCATGGATTGTTTTATCGGAGTTAGTTGAAAATTTATAATTATCTTCTCTCCAAACCTTAATCCAAGTTCTGCCTTTGGTAAAATTGAATTGATGGCTTCTATCTAGTTTGTTTAATGCTTCGATGTATTTGTTGATTTCTGTAATTAATGTTTTCTGTTCCATTCTCTATCTCCTTGTTAATTAAGTGTGTATAACTATATTCTCAAGTTTATCTAATAGCAAGTATTTATTATTAATTATTTTAAATATATATATATTAACTTATAGACATATATCTTATCTACTCTATATATACTCTACTCTACTCTAGGGAAACATTATTTTTCCGATTCGGAAACATTTCGGAACTTATAACTCAGTTAACTCATATATAAGACTATGGTATACCATGTATTTACCATGATAAGTTTTACTTATCAAAGTGAAAGTTTTGATAAATAAAAAAAGTTGACTTAAAGTTTCATAGAGCTATACTAAAACTGTAATAAATGTTCTTTAACAACTTGGAGAGTAATTATGACATTCATTTACAATGATGGTGGTCGAGCTGATGCTGGCTATAAAGGTGATGCTGGTGATTGTGTTTGCAGAGCTATTAGCATAGCATCTAAAAGACCCTATCAAGAAGTCTATAATCGATTAGCCGAAGGCAACAAAAACCAAAGGCAATCCAAAAAATCTAAACATAAAAAAATTAGATCTGCTAGGAATGGAATTTCCACTTCAAAAAAGTGGTTTAAAGATTACATGACTGAGCTAGGATTTGAATGGGTAAGTTGCATGGGAATTGGCACAGGATGCAAAACACATCTTGATGCTAATGAATTACCCAAAGGCAGATTGGTTTGTCGAGTATCTAAACATTTGACTGCGATGATTGATGGAGTTATACATGACACCTACAATCCTCAAAGAGATACAGGAAGATGTGTATATGGATACTGGATTTATAGGGAGGGGGAATAAACCCCCCCACCCTTTTTTAGCGAAAGGAAAATGTTATGTATAAAATACCAAAAAGATTCTATGATGATTGTGATCAATACTGTGATTTACCTATACCATCAGTATTAAAAGAATCAAAAAATCATTATTGGATTTCCAAAGATGAGGATGCAAGACTTCATGAGTTAAGAGATAGGGCACTCTGTTATGCAGAACCCAATCCTGACTATTGGCAGTATTGCAGAGGCATTGTATTATCAGCAAGAGCCACACTTAATGTGATTGGCTGGAAAAAGGGGGTGGCTTATGGCACACACTAAAGAGCAAATCATTGAAATTGCAAGTCGAGGCATGACCAAGGGTGAAGCTAAAAGGCTTCAAGCCATGTGCAATAGAACCCATCACACCGACATGGCAATATCGCCTGTGTATGGATTGCCCTACCAAGTGTTACTATTGTATGCTTCAAAGGTCGATAAGTAAAACTTATCAAAGGGTGGGTTGTGATAAAAACAAATAGGTAACTATGAGCTATCATGACCCACATTTATAGTGTAAGATGTAATTGTTAAATAAGGAGAGTAATCATGAAATTTGAAAAATTAACACAAACATTTAAAACAAATGGTTCACACTTCCAAGGTGATATTGAAATCACATGGGATGAAATTGTAGCTGTGATTGGTAACCCATGCCATGATGGTGATGGCTATAAAGTCGATGCCGAATGGGTTCTTGAATTTGAGGATGGCTGTATTGCTACCCTTTATAATTGGAAAGATGGCAAGAATTACTGTGGCGATCAAGGCTATGATGTGAAAGAAATTAGGCATTGGCACATAGGTGGATTCAGCCAAGATGCTGTTGATAAAGTACATGTTTTATTTGGAAACAGAGCAGACTTTGTTTGCTGGAAAAACAACCATAGATCTTATAAGGAGGTTGCATAATGAAAGGTTGGAATTGGTTTCCATTAAGGCTCCTAGGCTGTATTGGTCTAGGAATCTTGGTGGGTTATTGGCTAGGTTTTGGCTGGGGATTATTAACCTATTTTTTAATGTTTATGGTTGAAGTATCCAAAGCTGAAACTGAACATGATGAACAACAACAAAAAGAAAGAGAGGAAGATTATTATGTTTAAATATTTATTTATGCTAGGTTTTGTTTATATTTTATTATTGCAAAATCCTGTCAAAGCAGAAGAGTTTGTTTGGGATGATGATGGCTTAATTGTGATTGATTCATCAGAACCTGTAGACATAACCTATTCTGCTGATGGGGATGTGGATATAAAAGTATCACCAAGTAGTGAGCCTACATTTATTTATGGGCATGATGAATTAACTGTAATACAGGAGACTGATTTTGGAATTATTTCATATTAATATGTTGCACTATTCTAAAATTAAGGATAATATTGTTTATGTAGGTTTGGTGTTGGATACTCTCCATGTTACCTCCAATCCAATCCGATGCTGAACCTACACTTTTTATGGAGACACAGATATGGAAATGCATGGATATTTTAATGTTTACCAAAAACATTATGAAAAAAGAGGTGGCACAATTTACCATAAATTAGCTCACCTTAATAAAGCAGAAAGAAAACAATTCATTAATCGAGCCATAGATCAATACCATTATTATACAAGATGGGCATTGACTCATTTGGATTGGCAAACAGCTAAAAGAAATAAATATATTTTAAGGTGGTGGCACCGAATGCAAAAGTATTCTGATGCATTACCTGAAATAGATTACTTCAAGGAAATTGATGCCTACTATGATTGGGCAAGATCTAACAACTTTAAAATAAATGAAGCATCTTTTAATCAATATAAGGAACTATCATGAGCAAAATTATTTTAAATTTACCTGACAATTTTACCAAGAAAGAATCAGAAACATTTACCAAGTTATTTATTGCCAAATTAGAAGATGAGTGTCCTTTACTTAAGATTAATTTGAAGGTAAAATCTAACAAGAAAGATAAAAAAAGTGATTCAAGTTAGAGACATTATTAGAAAGCGAGGAAAAAAGATGGAAAATTTTATTTTATATCTTTTGTTATTAGGTTGCATCGGTTTAGTGTTTGGAATTGGTGCTTATATAGATGAGAAATATTTTAGTTAAACAAGGAGCATTGTATGAAATTATTAGTGAAAATTCAGCAAGAACTATCAGTCCCTAAAAATCAGCACAATAAGTTTGGTAATTTTAATTATCGATCATGTGAAGATATATTAGAGGCTGTCAAACCTTATCTTAAGGATGGGGCTACCCTCACCCTTAATGATGAAGTCAAATGCATAGGCGATCAGTTATATATCGAAGCCACAGCAAAATTGTCACATAATTCCGAGTCAGTATCAGTATCAGCACAGGCTGGTATCAATACCATGCGAAAAGGAATGGATGTAGCGCAGTCATTTGGTGCTAGTTCTTCCTATGCGAGGAAGTATGCTTTGGGTGGGCTATTCTTATTAGATGATAGCAAAGACCCTGACAGCAAAGATAACTCTGATCAAAATCAACCTCCCACACCTGATAGAGTAAAAGAGATGTTGACTAGCTTAGATGAATCAACCACCAAGGCTGATTTAGAAAAGATATTCAAATCATTTAGCCCTATTGAGAGAAAAGAGGTGAGAGCTTATGCAAAAGAAAAAGCCGAATCATTTAGCCGATAGTCGAAGAGACTCTATCATCACAGCCTCACAAGCTTGGGCTGTGATTAATGATAGAAAAAAGCTTTGGCAAGAAAAGACTAAAAGAGCCTTACCTTTTCAAGGGAATGAGGCTACCGAGTATGGCAATTTATTTGAACCCCATGCCTTAGCATCTTTTGAGGATGATCACAATTGTATTTTACAAGAAGGTGATCAATTATATGTCCATGAGGAACTCCCTATTGGAGCCAGCCCTGATGGTATATATACCGAAGAAAAGGCTGTGGTGGAATGTAAATGTCCATTCACTCAAGAGTTATATTTAGGCATTCCTGACCGATACCAATATCAGATGCAAATTCAGATGTTTGTAACAGGTTTTGAGAAAGCCTATTTTTATGTATGGACACCGACTGAAAAGTCGACAGAAATTGTGCCATACCAACCTGAATTCATTAGCTGGTATATTCCTCTTGCGAAAGCATTCATGGAATTTGTAGCTAGTGATGTTGAGCCACCTCGGTGGACTAAAAAACCGAAGTGGAATTTTAAACTAAAAGAGGGCAACCTCTGAAGGAGACACAATGATACACATTAAAGACAGTCGAAAAGTTTATGAGACTAAAGACTATAAAATATTTAAAACTTTAGATGGCAACAGACCTTTAAATCTGATGCATGTCAAAAGATTAAAACAATCGATAGCTGAAAAGCCCATCGACATTCCTATTATAGTGAATGAAAAGATGCAAGTCATAGATGGTCAGCACAGACTACAAGCTTTAAAAGAGTTAAATAAACCTGTGCGATACCTAAAAAACTATGGATTAGGATTGCAAGATGTTCAGAAATTAAATACCACATCACAGAAATGGAATATGGATGCATATCTATCTAGCTATATATTATTAGGCTACCCTGAATACATCAAATATAAAAAGTTCTATGATGAATATGGTTTTAATCATAATGAAACATTAATGCTTTTAAGTGGTTACAATGGACAAGTGGGTGGCAATTATACCCAAAACTTTAAGGAAGGAAAATTTAAAGTTTATGATTGGGATGAATCATGCAAGAAGGCTACCAAGATTCAAATGTGTAAATCTTTTTATCCTGAATATAAAAGAAGAAGCTTTGTTTTAGCCATGATTCATTGTATGAAACACTCTGACTTTAATGTCAGCGAGTTCATTGCAAAAATGAGATACCAGCAAGGCAAGTTAAAAATTCATGGCACATGGCAAGAGTGTGTGGCTATGATCGAAGATATATATAACTACAAGCGACCTGTTGGTGAAAGAATTGCTTTATCAATAACTATTTAGTGAAAGGAAAGTTATGAAAATAGGTTTTAGTGCAAGTATAGATGTAACCAAAATCGATAAAAGTAAGTTGGTGGTAGGTAAGAAAGGCAAATACCTAAACATCACCAGCTTCTTTGATGTTCACAACAAAGACCAATATGAAAACAATGGAATGATCACCGAGTCAGTCTCAAAGGAACAGCGAGAGGCTGGACAAAGAGGAACCATTCTTGGAAACATTAAGGTGTTTTATGTGAATGATGATAATGGGGCTAGCAAAGATAATGCACAAGTAGAAGGTGCTGATTTCGGTGAGGATGAAGTCCCATGGTAAATGGCTCTATGCCTTTTCATGATAGAATCTCGGTGGCTAATACTGCCGAGATTTTATTTCAACAGCATTTTGAAAGGCTAGGGTATCAAGCTACAAAGATTGGGTTTAATGAACAAGATCATCTACCATTCTTTTGGCAAATTAATCCTGTGGCTAGAAATATTCCTGACTTTTATATTGTCAATGATGATGGTAAATCAGGTTTGTTTCAGGTTAAAGGCACACCCAATATAAAAGAAATTGAATTTAAATTATTGCCTGACATAGTTAAGGCTTATCATTCCAATCGATGCCCATTGTATTATGCATTTTGTTTTGAGGAATGTGAGCCAATCATTATGAGCTGGCAAGAATTAGTTAGAAGGTATGAGGAAAGTTTTGACCAATCTTATGAGGATGATGGAAAGGTCTATCGAAGAATAAGAATGGGGGACTAAGCCCCCACTACTTATTTATTCATGACATACATTGTTACTTCAAAGCCGAATCGCATTTCTTCTGCTGATGGAGTAGTCCACATAATATTTTCCTTTAAAGGTTGATTAAAAACTAAATTATACTATAATAGGTCAAATTAATAGGCACCAAAAGATTGAGTTTGATCTAATGAAATGTATGAGTTAAGGAGACACATATGGAAGCAGAAGACTTAATACTACCTAAATATTATAGAGTGACAGATGGATTAGAACTGCAAGATTTATTAGCATTACTCACCAAAGACTTAAGTGGTGTAGAGGCAGTCAATATTGGTTCAGTCATTAAGTATATCATTCGCTATGGGAAGAAACATCCCACCCCTCAAGGCAAAATAGAAACACTAGATAAAATGATTAATTATTTAGTGCTTACCAAAATTCAAGTGGAAAAAGAAATCAAAAGCCCAGCTGTGATGCCTAGCGAATGGGAAGATGACCCTCTGCATGATGAAGATTAAAGATAGATTTAATAAACCATTTAAGTGTGCTTTTTGCAATCAGCCAGCTGTATTTTTTGATTCAGATAAAAAATGGTACTGTGGTATAGAAGTTGGTTTTGGCACAATGAATTCTAAAGGATACTGTAAGAATGACAAAAGAGAAGAGAAAGATTGAGGAACACAGATTTATATGGGAAGGTATGCCTTATTTAATTGTATTCACTCCAACAGAGGGTGGATATACATTTAATATTATTTATGAACACAATTCTAGGAATGTAACTAAAGGAGAGATCAATGGCTTGGCAAAATAGTGAAGACCCCAATTTTTTATTAGATGGAAAACAAGTTAAAAGAGATATAGTACTTGACCGAATTACTCAAATATTAGAGGAACATGGTGTTCAAAGTTGTGCCGAGATTGTTGAGAAGATAGGTATGGAACACAAATCAGTCCATTATTGTCTAAGGTATATGACAACCCTTGGCATGGTGCTTACCAAAAAAGTAGCTAGATGGACACATTATTTTTTGCCTGTCAATTGTGAATTAGATAATTTATTTCATCCTGAATTTAAACAAATAAGAGCTATGGCTCGAACTACTAAAGGCAAAGTCTATACAAGTGATGATAAACATATATCGGCTCCTAATCCAAATAAACCTCAATCCCATACAGAACATATTTGGTAAATGGAATTAAAAAGACTTGAAGCAATATTAAAAGATTGGTCTGTGTGGATGCGAGGAATGGATTCACATAAACTGTGGTATCCAACAAGATCAACTTTTTTGTCTTCAGGTGGGGAATCTTCTCATGATGTGTTTGAACACATGATAGAAGAGTCAGATGATAAGAATGTTAAGATATTAGATGCTTGTATTGATAGCCTTGTACCCATACAAAAAGAAGCAGTCTATAACCAATGGTTAAATGGTAAGCCAACCAGCTTTCATGAGAGAGATTATGCCCTCGCTTTGGACAACTTGCTCACTATGGTTTCTAGAAGAATCTATGCTTAAATTCCAATGAGCTATGGTGACAACTGTCAGGCAAAAGACAGCCACACAAAATAAAGAAATAAAAATAAGTAATAAGGAGTAAACAAAATCAGTCATCAGTAGCTGGCACATTCAAATAAATAGAATCCAACACAAGCTCAACATCCGACCCATCTTCTAAATAAAGAACTATGGTATCTTCCCCATAAACCACATCTACATTATCGATAATTTTACCCTCCATATGTTCTGCAATTTGATGAATGTCCACCCTTGTTTTCCTTAAATGGTTATATTTGAGTTTGAGTCTTTCAACCTTGACCCCCGACTTGCTCTTGACCAGCTCCCGCAAGATTGACATTGGAATCTTTGATAAGATGATTTTATTGTGCAATAAGTCCCCCTTTTCTGTAAATGATCACTTCCACATTTAGGGCATACAGCACCTAGATGTCTTGGATGTTGTTTTATCCAGCCTTTAAGCTTTTCATAAACCTTTTCTAATATAACAACATCATTTTTATTATACTTCTTCATAACAGCCCATGCTTTTTTGTCTTTAGCCATACATTTTAACCAAAGCTCATGTCCTTCATGAGAAGTCTTTTTTCCGACACCTAATCTTTGTGCCACATAGTCTAATTTATTACTTGGAAATTTAAACTTGCCTCTCGCTGTCTTAAGTAGATCGATCTCTACATAGGGTGATGGTGGTTTTAAACCACACAATAAAAACTCTTTGTTGAGGGTTGGAATATCAAACTTACTTCCATTATAGTGAATAACTGCATCACACTCATCTAATAACCTATGAGCCATCTTAATCATATTCTTGTGAGTGTTTTCCATGATTGAATCAAACATAACTTTCCTGTCACCCAACCATTTGGCAGACCAGCACATCACATAACTTGAATCTAATAATTGGTTAATGCCTATATTTTGATTATATAAGCCCCAAATATGAGCGACATGCGGTGCGGTCTCGATGTCAATGAGTAGTATCTTCATAATTTATACCCCTAGAAGCCATTTTAAGGCTCGCTGTGAGGTTTTTATAGTCAAGCTAATATCTTACCCCTATTTAAACAATTTATCTATAATTATTTGTCTTTTTTCATGGGAGTAATCTAGCCAATTTTCTATTTGCTCTAATGTTCTGCCACACCCAACACAAACTTCATTTTCGATGCGACAGACATTAGTGCATGGAGTTAAATGTCCCACTTCCACTTGGTATATAGCCAAACAGAACAGGGGTCATGTTCCCATGAGGTTACTGTATTGTGAACTTTTGGATGTTCAGCTCTGCATTCAGCATAAGTCTGATGATTTTTAGACATATCATATTCAGACCAGCCTACTACAATTGCGACCAATCCACTTAATACCCATTCCATAATTAATCCTTTTCTTCATTAGTGTTAATTGTTTTCATTGTCGAACATTCAATGACTTTAGTCTCTTGCCCATCTGCATTGATAGTTGCAGTAGATGAGCATGTTTCTTGAACTATGACTTGGTTGGAATCATCTTCCACATTGAGGTTGGCTGGGTCTAGGTAATCCCCTAAACCCAATCCAACTAAACCTATTAAAACTTCTATCATCTTTTCAAGTTATGAGGTTTATTTTGCACCCAATGTTTGAATTTGTACCAGCTATGCTCTAGCCATACTTCCCAAACATATAATGCCACAACAACAGCAATTACCCACTGCCACCATGCCATTGATACTGTCCATAAATGTTCCATGTTTCTTCCTTCTTTTAATTAAAAAAAAGTTACCTGTGTGTGTTACTGTTCATATGCATCAGATTGCAAGATGCCTGTAATAGTAGCACCTTCTTGTGCCACATACTTTTTGGCTAAATTAGCTATTTGCTCATGTGTTTTACCTCTTCTTAACCAATCAGCTAATACTTTTTGAGATTTAGGGTTATACATCATGGTGGATACTGCTGGAATAGCCATAATAGCACCTGTAGCTTTTAATGCACCCATAGATAAACCTCCAATAACAGGGGATAATAACCCAGCAGTTGTTAATATAGAAGTTAATCTTGATGCAGTTCCTGAATTAGCTGTTAAATCTGACAACACTTCTGTAGCACCTTTAGTATTTTTCCAAGTTTGCCCCTCTTGTAATGCTTTTTGTAGAGCAGTATCATCAGGGTTAACCCCTTTACCTAATTGTGCTTTAAATTGTTTCGGTGTAAATACTTCATTACCTTTAATGGTTCTTACAAAAGCTTTATAATCACCATAAGATTTGTCCAGCATATCTAACTTATTAAGTTTATGTGGATTCTGTAATTTAATTTCTTCTTTAATAGTTGTTTTTAAGTTTTTCAAATGTTTAAATGCTTCAAGGTGAGCATACTTGTCTGAATTACCTATCGATTTAAGTTGTTTATTAAAGTCCATCTGTAAATGTTTGATGGATTGATCTTTAACTCCAGCACCTTTAGTTTGTTTAGTTAATTTTCTAGTAAACTGATTAATCACTTTCATGGTGTCTTTATCAGCACCTTCCTCAATCGCATTCTTTTTAATTTGATTAATTGAATTTTTAAATGATTGAGTATTTTTTAATGTGGCACCTACAAGGGCATCATCATAAGCTTTGTCTACAGACTTTTTAACTTTGCCAGCCACATCACTTAAATCTAAACCATCATCAAGTTTAGTAGATATGCTACCACCATAAGGTTTAGCTATTTGATTAGCTGTGGCTCTATTATATTGTTGGAGTGATCTGTCTCTAGCACTTTTAATAAAGGGTAAATCATCTAAAGAGTTCTCAAATTTATTAGCTATACCACCCATTGCCTGACCGGGGGTTAGGTCTACACCTTCATCAAGTAATCTTTGAGCATTAGCATTGACTTTAGCTGGTGCAATAAGTGAACTTAATCTGTTTAAACCAAAAGCGGCGCCAGCACCAAATTTAGCTGAATTAAGTGCATCAGAGGCTACCCCCATAGCTGTATCAGATTCAGATGAACCAGCACCATATAAACTAGCTTGCCCAGCACCATACCCTGTGGCTTTTAATGCACCTTGTGTAGCTAATCTTCCAGCACCCAAGCCCGGTATTGCAAGACCACCAGCAAGTTCAAGTGCAAGTGCTGTTTTAGGATTTTCTTTTCTAAAGACTGCATTTTGTCTTCTTAATCGATCTCTAGCTTGTTCATAAGATTCATCACCAAACCATGACTGAATTTTACCTTCAATTTCATCAGCAAAACCAAAGGTGACACCTTGAGCAAAAGCCCTGAAGCCTTCTTTAGTTTCATTGTAATCAAGAGGTCTATCATCAGCAGTTCGATACTTGTCTTTCTCTTTAGCTTCTTGAGAGTCCCAAGGCTTTGCTTTGCCTAGCTTTTCTTTCTTTTCTTCCCAAGGCTCAATAATGTCTTTGACAGCATCCCCTCTTGCTTTTTGCTTTCTAGCTTTTTCTTCAGGGCTGTCCCAAGGATATATAACTTCAGCCATTACATTCTCTCCCAATTATTCTTATTACTGTAGCCTCGCTTATCAAATGATTTGCCAATGTATCTGTAAATTTCACCATCGCCAAAGTCTACCATTTGACCTCGAACAGCCCATTCAGGTTGATAATATAAACTATCGACTGCTGGAATATCATTTCTGTTAAATGTCTCTGTGATAAAGGTAGGTTCACCATAATCACTTCTGTATCTATCCATAAACACTTGTTCTGATTCTAGAATTTGTTTATCAAGTTCTAATAATGATTCCAAGATTTGATCTTCTGTCATACCATAATCGAGTGGAACATTCATGTTATCAAATCGCTTACCTTCAGCATCAGATAATGAACCCATGCCTCCACCTTTAGCTTTAATCTTGCCAAATTCAGATGCAAATTCTCGGTTTTTAAGAACCTCGAAAATTTTCGCCGCATTTCTGTACTCGCCCGGCAGATCAGATAGCACACCATTCCAACCAGCTAATCGCTTGTGATACCCTTTGTTAATAAATTCAGCAATAGTTTTTCTTGTGCCATAGTAAGTTTGATTAACTAATCTTAATGATGTTTGATCATTGGTTAGATTCTTTTTCAACTCAACTTTGTGTTCACCACTTGCTGGATTGTAATAAGCTGGAGTTACTAATGAACCATCTGATAATGTGATGTTATTAGGATTATCAGGCTGGAAGTTAATAGTTTCAGCTTGCTTATTAGCAGTTTGTGTTTGTGTGGTTTGTGCTATGTTTTGCTGTTGAGCATTTTTAACTTGAGCCCAATATTGATCATAAGCATCTTTCCCACCTTCTTGATAGGCTTTTCTACCACCTTCAACTATCTGCGCCCATGAAGCTTGAAGTTTAGCTTGAGTTTCAGGTGTATTTGCATCTAATACTCTTGTATCACCTGTGGCTACATATCTAGCCCATGATGGTTGAGTGAAGTCTTTTGGATTTAATTTGCTAATATTTAAACCATTCCCAGCTAATTCTGCTTTAGCCTGTGCATTTTTATACCTTGTATTAGCAACCAATTCCATATTTTCTAGATAAGGTTTCACTACTTCAGGATACATTTGCAATTCAGCCCATACTGCTTCATTTCTTTTTGGAACAGTCATCATTCGCTTCATAGGTTTGCCATCATCAGTATAACCTGTGCCTGAATAGTCAGGCATAATTTCACCATTGGAACCAATAGTTCTAGATGATTGGCTAGCTACTTGACCTTGATAAGTTGGGTCTTCAACTTCTTCGGTTGTATATAGTTTAGACATTAAATCTAAACCTTTAGCTTTTCTTTGCTGTTCTGCTCTTTGAACTTGGTAAGCATCCATCTTCATTTTAAGATTAGCTTGTTTAGTTAAATCATCGATAGGGTCATCTGCATTTTCCATACCTACTTGGAATGCTTTCCCTATATATGGGTATATAGAGCCATAGCCTTGGTTTTTAGGTTGTGCTAAATAAGCTATGCCTGTTGATAACAGACCTTTCATCAAAGACTTTCTTTGTGCATCTTCAATATCTTTTCTGCCAATAAGCCCAGCTTCTTTTAATAATTGTGTGCCAGCATCATCGGTATCAACACCAAATATATTAATTCCATCACCAAAGAGGTTGTTATACCAGCCATTCTTATCATAGAGTGCCATATTAAATGCCTCCTATTCTAGCTCTTTTAACTCTATACCTTGGGTCTTCATAAAGAGTTTTTTGGATAATTTCAGGGTCAGTACCTAATCCAAATGTTTCAGCTTCTTGCGGTCCTAATACATTAAGGTTACCTGATGGAGCTTGTTCAACAGGATAATCAGCCTTAACATTTTGAATACTTTCATGCCTAATAGTGTTGTCAGGATTACCTTCAGTTGCCATATCAATACCTGTGGTCAATGCCATAGTATTTAAGTCTTTATTGGTAATGCCTGTATGTTCTTCTAATAAACCTAATCCTTTGGAGCCAATGTTAGAGATCGCATCATCTAAAGGTGAATTGCCTAAAATGCCACCTAGAGCTGGAGTTCCAGCATTTCTAACAGCTTCATTCATCATCATAGAAGCCCCTTCACCAGCCATTGTGCCACCAGCTGTGGTTGCACCAGCATTGGCTAATGCACCTGAAAATCCTGAAGCCAAGCCACCACCGATACCACCCATCATGGCACCTTGAAGTGGGTCTTTGCCTCTTAACATATTAATACCAGCCCCAAGACCAGCACCCATTAATACACCTTTCATCATAATTATTTTCCTCCACCTGATTGTTGAGTGGTTTGAGACATTGGCATAGGTGCGCCATAAGCACCAGCAAGGTAGTTAGAAAGTAGATTTTGCTGTTTATTAGCATTGTATTCATACTTCGCAATATCACCTTGTAATGCTTCTTTGTCATATCCTTCGAGTATTTCACCTACATTTTGTAACTGCCCTATATCATAGTAGTCCGCCTGTGCCATAGTAGGTGCTTGATTCATAGCATTAAGTTGGTTTTGTCTTTCAGTTGCATAATTGTTGTAATACAACTGCCCAGCTTGGTTAGTCAAAGCATTAGCCAAATTAGAGGAAGCATCTGACATAAGTCTTTGATGAGCATTTGAACCATATCTGCCTACAGAAGATGCATTAGAAGTTGCACCTTGTATAGCTTTATTAAAGTTAGTGGTTGCTGTATCAGCCCCAGCTTTTAATGCTTGTGCTAAATAAGGATTGCCAGCAGTTAAATAGTCACCTTGTATTGTCTTGTTCATTTGGTTTTGAGCATTGGTTACTAGAGGTGAACCTGTTATTGCCCTATTTTGTGCCATACTTAATGCAAGATTAGTTTGTGCTGATGGGTCTACCCAAGTCTGCCCACCATAATAATCTGCCGGTCCTTGTTGGTACAACCGCTTCGCTTCCTGAAGACCATACTCCACAAAGGGTTTGACTGTAGGGTCTAATTCTTGTTTAGTGGTTGATGAACCACCCCCACCTCCACCTTTATAAAAAGTGAAGAAATCATGGAAGCCTGTCACTATATTCCACATTAATTTATTGAACATCATAATTTTAGTCCTCTAGTTTTAATTCAACAAAAGTATATTTAGGTTGAAACCCATAATGCTTCTGCCATAATTTGACAATACTCTCTGAAACAGCAGAGCCTGTTATTCGGTCACAGCCTTCTGACTTGACCCAATCCTTAAATTGTTCCCAGCCCTCTTTAGTATTTTTACCACCAATATAAGTGATATACATACTTTGGAAGGTTGGATAGTTATATCTAATAGTTGTTAAGGCACAATGACAAGTGCCATTATCCACCACTAACAACAAAGTCTGTTCACCTCGACTACAGGCATATTCTAATGTAGTCAGATCAAACTCACCTTCACCTTTGTCAATGGCTTGTTTTAAATGTGGTTCTGCAAGATACCAATGCTTGTGAACCATATGAGGTGGAATAATTATTAATTTACTCATTAACCTAATATAACATAATCAAAAATAACACCTTCTGAACCAGCTGGGTGTCCTATGACTGCTTTTCCTTTTTCTTTAGATTTAACAAAAGGCAGTCCAAAGGCAGAGATTGCCCTTGCACTAAATAAGATAACAGACTCATAACCCATTCTCTCATCAAATAATTCTGTTTCTTCGCCTGTTTCCAGAGTGATGGTGCCTGTGGCATTCAGTTTTCCTTGCATAGCGCCATTCACCACTTCAGCTATTTGCCTACCTTGTGCTGTGCCATTATAAGGCAGAACTCTATAATAGGTAGCCATTACCTTGTTCCATTTTCAGCATAGTCGAGATCAACCCCAACAGCATGAGTCCAAGACCCCTTTGGAAAACAGCGAAGTCTGTGGAATCTGCCACCTGATCTTAAATCAGCCCTACCCTCATCTGATTCGGTAGATTTAGCTGAATATAAAATGTTATCCCCTAGTTTGTGTCTTGATGCAATTTGATACTCATTGGACACACCATTATCTATAATGCCTCTAGCAAGTAGCACAGTAGAATTATAACCAAACTCTAAATCTTGAGTGGTTAAATAACTATTGTCTTGTTGTCCTTCAAATGAAACTATATATTTACCTTCTGCACCAGCAAAAAGTGATTTACCACCAATAAATATCCTTGAATCTAAAGAGATACCCATTTCATCTAATATAGGATAGGTAGCATCTAGTTCATCAAGTGTTGTGCCTTGGTTCATTAAGTTGCCAACCACATTAGCTGTGGTCTCGCCATAAGTCCATTGTTTTGTAACATAGTTATACATCATCAATGCTCTTTTACCATTGGTGTTGGTGTAATTCCAAACAACAAGGTTAAGCAAAGGATTAATAGCTGTGGACATAGTATCAATTTGTGCAAGAGATACATCATTCCAAAAGAACTTATCGACTTGTCCAGCACCAATAGGAACTACTTGAGCTCCATCAGTCATCATAAATCCAGCTTCGGATAGAAAGTAAACATAGCCATTATTTTGCACAGCACTATTTCTTTCAAAACAACCTGTTCTAGCGACTAAGTCGAATTGCCAAAAGAAGGGCGACCCTATGTAGGATGCCCTTGTTATGGCTTTTTCTTGTAAGATAATAGCCTGTTCACCACCCATAATATTAATAATCGCCCCACCATCTGCTAGATATTGACTATCAGCTTGAGAGGTAGCGCCCGGTGTCCAGTTCTCATGATTATTAATGTCAGACCATTTTACAAGGTTGGTATTATCTACATCATTAGCAAATACAAAGTCTCTTACAATAGCAATACATGAAGCATTAGGGGCTTGGTCTACATCTAAAAATGTGCCACCTACTCCGATCTGCCTTTGTTGTAATTTTTGTCCATTACAGGCTAATACCACAGCACCGAATTGAGCAAAATCCCATGGGGCTAAAGATTGATAGCCATTAGGGTTAGATACATCTGTCACAGCACTTCTAGCAATACCTGTCACAGAATAGATTGCATTTTCTGCACCAGCAAAGATTTCAATATCTGCACCATATTTGCCAACAAATACAGAATTAATATCTTCAGGAGCTTCTACACTTACTTTAATAGGTGTAGGGAATGGGGCATAGCCAACTGCTGATGAATAGACATTATAAGCCTGATGCAACAGTTCTGTATTAGCACCTGTAAAGTCTGCACTATCAGGTTGCCAAGAGCCGAATTTTATTCTTTGTGTTGTCATATTAGTCCGGTAAATATAAGTTTCATTATCTGTGGAAAGGGCATCTTTTCTTAACTACTGTTTTATAGTTATTTTGAAACATAAAAATAGGATGCTTCTGATATTTTTCCCATTCCTCTTTGCTATTAACTAATGTTAGTTTAAGTTCCACAGGTTTATTTGTAAGTGGAATGAGTTGCACCATAGGGGTATTCCATTTAACAAATATTTTTTCTTTGCCTTTAACCATGCAATTAATATTAGTAGTGGATTGGTTTTTAAATTCAACAATCCCCTGAATAATATCTATATCATCATTAGTGTCATGGTAATAAGGCTTCTGCCATAACCATTGAATGTCATGACTGCAATTAAAATACCATGGACTAACCCACTTCATATGGGCATGGGTTTTAGGATTCCACCTACCTGTCCATTGTCTTGGGTCATGGTCATGGTTTTGGGTTTTGCTATCAGCAAATTGATATTCATATCCCCAGCCATCATCATGTTTATTCATTTTAATAGATAAATCTGTCCACATAGGTAGAATAAAACCTTGTGTCATAGCATTTTGTAATGCTGGGCATTTCTTGATAGTGGATGCAGTAAATACTTCTGAATCATATCTACCTTTCATATGGCTATACCATTCAGGTGTATATTCAGAGGCTTTTTGTATCGGTGCAAACTCATAAACATAAGGTTCATAAGTGATGCAATTTAGAATAATTTTTTTACCAAACATTCCTTATTCTAACATTAATTTACTCGGTTTCCTGTGATAGTTCCTAGTGTAACCCAAGTAATTAGGTTATTACCTTTAACTGCATTACCAGCACCACCTCCCGCGCTCGGTCCCTGATTGTGTGTGCCACCATAGCCTTGCTCACCAGCTTGACCTAAATCACCACCTTTACCACCTCGGTTAGTATCACCATTAGATGCATTAGAACCAGCACCCCCTGTGGTTAATCCCCCATCAGTAGCTCTTGCTGACCAATTTCGATCACCCTGCGGTCCAGCACCAATACCACCATAGCCTTCAGGGATTGGAGTTGCATCAATACCTGTTCCAACAGCACTCGCAGTTGTTGCATAATGATAGCCACCAGCACCACCGCCACCTGAACCTGATGAGTGATAGGTATAGCGACCACCACCTCGACCACCACCACCTCCACCACCAGCGATTCGACCATTATTGGTCACCTGACAAGCGATGCCTGTTTGGAATCCTGTTCCACCAGCAGTTGGGTTAGTACCTGAATGGTCTTCTGATTGTGTGCCTCGACCACCATTACCACCTCGCCCAGCCACAATAGTACCTGAGCCAAAGGTAATAAATATCTCTGAACCAGCCTTAAAGTTGCCTACATTAAATGCTGGTGTGTTAATAGAGGTTGATAAGAATTCTTTATTATTACCTGAATTAAAGACTACTTGAACAGGGTCAGAAGGTGAACCCACATGAGTAAATAGGTTAAAGTTAATATTTCTAGATGGGATAGAGCTTGCTGGAACCTCAATAGCATTATTCCAGCCTTCTTTCCATACACCATTGACATTATGAAATAGTTTATTAACCTCTTTCCATACACCATTATGGCGAACAAAGACCTTATTGATCTCTTTCCAAGTTCCTGAATGTCTTACTCTCATTATTTCAATGTGTACCAAATATCACCATCAGCACCACCTGATGGACTAGCAGAGGTTGAAACAGTCTTATTGCCCTGACCATTAGTCCCTACCACAACCGAATTAATAGTTGTGCCTGTAATGGTTCCACCTGTAATATCTACAGCATTTTTTGTTTGTAGTGCTAGATCGGTTAGGCTTTCCCAAACAGGTGCAGAATTAGAACCCATAGACTTAATGTATTGACCAGCATCACCTGTGCCATTACCTAAAGTCATAGTGTAATTAAAAGTTACATCAGCATTAAATGTGGTTTGTCCATTATAAACACTATCGACTACTGCATCACCTGATTGCCATGCCCTGACTTGTCGCATAATTTCGCGGAGGGAGTCATTCACATTTGAGGGGGGCATGCCTTCAGAAATGTTGATACCACCTACATCTGTATTATTGGAAGCGGTTACACCATCCCAATCAGAAACATTATTTTTTGCCATTGTAATTCCTTACCAAGTTGTATTATTATCCCATTCATCTGTGCTAGGAGTTATCCTAACCCAGCCTTCGCCTAATTTTTCACCTTTGCATACAAAGTGAGTTTTGCCATCAATATTAATGCCTGTGATGTTCATCACCATACTGCCTTTAGCAGACAGTTCTGCAACACCATTTATGCTAATAAAGCTACCAAAGTTTTCTACTTCAGCAAAGATGTCTAGATCTGATGAGGTTGTGAAAGTAGCCTTACCTTGTTTTACAAGAGTTGCTAATACTTGTAAATCAGAAGATGTAAGTATAGAAGCACTACCTCCTAATTCTGCACCCGATAATGCACTTATAGGTGCTTCTGATATTGCATGAAAGCCTAACATTATACTTTTAACCCTTCAATGTAATAATCTAACCAACCCATTGTATTTCCACTACTATCATAAAGTTGGAAACCTCTGCAATTAGTATTAGAGTGCATTCCAATAAATCCATTCACTTTACCATAACCCCAACCTGTTGAGTTATTCCATGAACCAAAGTTAGTCATAGTGTACTGAATAATAGGATAAGTGCCTACTTTCATAAAAAATTCACAGAGTGTTCCACTAGCGGAATTCAAAGGTAAGTTAGAATTTGAATCAAGCACAAGTTTACCATGGTCTCCATTAGAACCTGTGTTGGTTGCCATATGAGCGCCACCCTGATCTAAACCATTAACCCCACCATAATAATTACTATTGGTTGCACTTGCACCACTTGAATTAATAAACCTTAATCTAGCCTGTCTATTAGATGAACCTGATGTAAAAGACCTTAGGGTGCAATAAACTTTCACATATTTATAGCCTGTAAAGTTATCAAATACCACAGTTGCTAAAGCACCACTTGCTGTGCCTGATGAGGCTATTTTTTCCCATGTTCCAGCTTGAATTCCTGTTAAATTAGAACCATTACCTGAAAAACTATTAGCAGTCACATCACCATTAGCATTGACAGTTACAAGATTATGGTTAGGAATGTTCAAAGATGCTAATGTAGGTTGAGACACATTGGTTAAGTTAGAGCCATCACCTGTAAAACTTGTAGCAGTCACATCGCCTGTGGGGCTGACTACTACTTGTTCATGATTTGGAATGCCTAATGATTCTAAATTCACACCTGTATTAACATATTCAGCGACTTCAAGACCTGTGGTTCGGTAGGAAACATTATTTCTATTGGCTAAAAATAAATCTGTGGGTTGAACTGGCATAGCTTTCCTTAATTTGTGAACATTGAGGCATAACCTACATCACCACCTGACATAGTCACATTTGATGAGGTAGCCCCCGCAGTAATATTAGCACTTCCTGAACCTATGGAGTAATTACCGCCACCACCAGCATTAAAATGAGGGTGAGCTGTTACATTGTATCCATTAGTCGCGCTAAAGGTATGTTGAC
>Ga0181568_10000507_pt1 | contig 34856 bp, 29 predicted proteins | sample 101ome_20_FD_133758 | JGI IMG/M metagenome (GOLD analysis project Ga0181568, IMG submission 133758) | Coastal salt marsh microbial communities from the Groves Creek Marsh, Skidaway Island, Georgia - 101404AT metaG (megahit assembly) | ecosystem: Environmental > Aquatic > Marine > Intertidal...
CATTTACGCAGCCACGCGCTATGTTTCGCAAATGAGAATGATTTGCATTTGCGGATATAGGCCATGAGCCAGACATTAGGCAGGCGCCTGCGATGGCAGCTCGATGGCTGGGGGTTGGCCAGTGTCATGGCCGCCGCCTTGCCTATATCGGCCTTACTCGGTCTGGTTTGGCTGGCCGCCAAGCCTGACGCTTCGGTTTGGGGGCATTTATGGGCCCATGTGCTGCCGCAACAGCTCACAACAACCGTCTGGTTGATGCTTGGCGTCGGCGCCTTATCGGCTTTTATCGGCACGCTGAGCGCATGGATTGTTACTTTTTATCCGATAAAAATGCGCCGCCTTATCGGCTGGGCGCTGCTCCTGCCGATGGCCATGCCGACCTATCTCATGGCCTATAGCTATGGCGATTTTTTGGATGAGGCAGGGGCGCTTTACCGGCTTTGGCAAAGCGTTTTTCCGACTGCTGCCTATCCGGATTTTCGCTCACTGCCCGGCGCGGTGATTTTGCTGACCCTCGCACTTTATCCTTATGTTTATCTGTCGGCGCGCACCGCCTTTGTGCAGCAATCGGCGGTGATGATTGAAGCCGGACGCACGCTCGGCCTGTCGCCCTTTGCCTGTTTCTACCGTCTCGGCCTGCCCTTGGGGCGCCCGGCGATTATTGTCGGCGTCGCTTTGGTGCTGATGGAATGCATGAACGATATCGGCGCCGTGGAATTTCTTGGCGTCAATACGCTGACATTGGGAGTTTATGACACTTGGGTGGTGCGCGGCAATCTGGCCGGCGCGGCGCAATTGGCACTGACGCTTTTGGCTTTCATGGCGCTCCTCTTGGTGCTGGAGCGCAGCCAGCGTGGCAAAAGCGTGCATTATCAGCGCTCCGGTCGGCAACGCAATCTGCCCGACTTTCAGGCCACACCGCGCCTGCTTGTCGTGATGAGCGGTTTTTGTCTCTTGCCGATTTTGCTGGGCTTTGTGGTGCCGGTTATTTTGCTGATGACGCATTTACCGACCGCCGCTTGGCCTACCGGCATGACGCAAGCCGTGTTCAATTCCATCACGCTTGCCTTGGCTGCCGCTTTATGCGCTGCTGCGCTCGGGCTGGTGTTGGCCTTTGGCGCACGTTATGGCCGCACCAGGCGCGTTTTATTGGCGCGTATTGCCGCGCTGGGCTATGCCGTGCCGGGCACGGTACTGGCTTTGGGCATTATGACGGCGCTGGCCTTTCTCGCCGATGCCAGTTTTGGCGTCATTGTATTAAGCGGCAGCACAGGTGCTTTGGTATTGGCTTATGTCGTGCGTTTCCTATCGCTGTCTTTCGGTACGCTGGAAGCAGGTTACGGACAAATTGCGCCGGGGCTCGATATGGCGGCGCACAGTTTGGGTGCCGATAAAAACGCGACATTGCGGCGCGTGCATGTGCCGCTTTTGCGCGCACCCATGGTCACCGCGCTGTTATTGGTTTTTGTCGATGTGATGAAGGAATTACCGGCAACATTGATTTTGCGGCCGTTCGATTTCGAAACTTTGGCGACCCATATTTATACCTATGCCTCGCTCGGACAGATGGAAGACGCCGCGCTGCCGGCACTTATTATTCTCGCCACCGGCTTGGTGCCGGTCATCTTCGGCATTGGTGTGTTGGAAAAACTGCGCCGCCGCTAAGCAGTCTCGTTAAACAATTCGCGACCGATCAGCATGCGCCGGATTTCCGATGTGCCGGCGCCGATTTCCGCCAGCTTGGCATCGCGCAAATAACGCCCAACCGGATTGTCATTTACATAACCATTGCCGCCCATCAACTGAATCGCATCAAGCGCGCATTGCGTGGCATTTTCAGCGGCAAATAAAATCGCGGCAGCGGCATCTTTGCGTGTTGTCTCGCCACGGTCGCAAGCCTGATTAACCGCGTAAACATAAGCCCGCGAAGCCGATAGCCGTGTATACATATCGGCCAGCTTACCCTGCACCAGTTGAAACGTGCCGATTGATTGGCCGAATTGCTCGCGCTGGTGGATATAGGGCAGCACCGTATCAAGGCAGGCCTGCATAATGCCGACCGGCCAAGCGGCCAGCACGGCGCGCTCATAATCGAGCCCGCTCATTAAAACTTCGACACCTTGATTGAGCGGCCCCATGACATTTTCTTCCGGCACTTCGCAATCGTCAAAAACCAATTCGCCGGTTTCAGAACCGCGATGGCCGAGCTTGTCGAGTTTTTGCGCACAAGAAAAACCTTTAAAATCTTTTTCAATGATAAAGGCCGTAATGCCGCGCGATTTGGCTTCCGGCTCGGTTTTGGCATAAACCACCAGCACATCGGCTGACGGGCCATTGGTAATCCAAAATTTGCCGCCATTGAGAACATATGTGTCGCCCTTTTTCTCCGCTTTCAGCCGCATCGATACGACATCGGAACCGGCGCCGGTTTCCGACATGGCCAATGCGCCCAAATGTTCGCCCGATACCAGCTTGGGCAAATATTTTTGTTTTTGTGCTTCATTGCCCCAACGGAAAATCTGATTAATGCATAAATTGCCATGCGCCCCGAAAGACAGCCCGACCGAGGCCGAAGCGCGTGAGATTTCTTCCACCGCAATGGCTTGCGCCGTATAGCCCATGGCGACGCCGCCATAATCTTCCGATACGGTCAGCCCGTGCAACCCCAATGCCCCCAACGGCTCCCATAAATCGCGTGGGAAGCTATCCGTGCGGTCAATCTCATCAGCGCGGGGCAGAATATGGTCATCGACAAAACCGCGCACCGAAGCGCGCATCATATCGACCTCTTCGCCGAGATTGAAATCCAACATGGGATAGCTATTGGACAGCATAGCGCTTCCTTTCAGCGGATACAAAAAGGCCGACAGGTCACCCCGTCGGCCAATATGTGTTTACTCGGCAGCAGCGCCGATAACGGCTTTGATCTCGAGGAAATCTTCCATGCCGAAATCGCCCCATTCGCGACCATTGCCCGATTGCTTATAGCCGCCAAACGGCGCGCCCATATCGACGCCGGCGCCGTTAATGTTAATTTGACCGGCGCGGATTTGCGCGGCGACCTCACTGGCATGCTCGGCACTGCCTGACTGCACATAACCGGCCAGCCCGTAAACCGTATCATTGGCAATCTCAATCGCCTCTTCTTCCGACTCATATTTCAAAATCGACAGAACCGGCCCGAACACTTCTTCGCGCGCAATGGTCATATCATTGGTCACATTGGCGAAAATGGTCGGCTTCACATAATAACCAGCATTCAGCCCGTCGGGCTTGCCGGTACCGCCAGTGACCAATTCCGTGCCCTCATCAATGGCTTTTTCAATCAGCCCTTGAATTTTGTCATACTGCATTTGGCTAACCACGGGGCCGAGCACAGTGTCTTCAGCTTTCGGGTCACCAACTTTGACGCTTTCCGCCGTTGCTTTGGCGATTTGCACCACCTCATCATGGCGGTCGGCCGGCACCAGCATGCGGGTCGGGGCATTGCATGATTGGCCGGAATTATTGAAGCAATGCATCACGCCACCGGCCACGGCTTTTTCAAAATCGGCATCGTCGAGAATAATATTGGCCGATTTACCGCCCAATTCTTGCGCCACGCGCTTCACCGTATCGGCTGAGCTTTTGGCAACTGCAATACCGGCGCGCGTAGAGCCGGTAAAGGACATCATATCAATATCCGGGTGCTGCGACATAGCCTCGCCGACCGTCGGGCCGTCACCATTGACCAAATTAAAGACCCCCGCAGGCACGCCCGCTTCATCCAGAATTTCAGCAAATAATGCGGCATTGAGCGGCGCTATTTCCGACGGCTTTAACACCATGGTGCAGCCGGCCGCCAGGGCCGGTGCCACTTTGCAGGCAATCTGATTGATCGGCCAATTCCATGGCGTAATCAGGCCGCACACACCGACCGGTTCTTTGCGAATCTTGGTCGTGCCGCGCATTTCTTCAAACTGATATTCAGCCAAAAGACCGCGAAAGGTTGCCAAATGACCCATGCCGGTCGCCGCTTGCGCATTGGTCGACAAGGCCATAGGCGCGCCCATTTCAGCGGAAATGGTTTCGGCAATTTCCCCATAACGGTTTTGATAGGCGGCCATAATCGCATCCATCAATTCCAGGCGCTCTTGCACGCTGGTGCGCGAAAAGCTCGGAAACGCTTTTTTCGCAGCAGCCACCGCCTTGTTCAAATCTTCCTCATTGCCCATCATGATTTGACCGATGACTTGCTCATTGGCCGGATTGATGACGTCAAACGGTTTCGGATCAACCGGATCGATCCACTGACCGTCAATATAGAATTTCAAGCAATTTTCCATTTCTATCTCCCTCGGAAATCTGGCCTCGATTGAAGCAAATTTTTATCCGCTGTCCAAACGGAATCTTACCGCGCCTAGCGTGGCAGAAATCGCGCCAAATCGTAAACATGGTGTTGCAGGTGACGTGCCAGATTTTTGGGCGGCAAATGCGGGGCCAAATCGGCGAAATCCATCGTCTCGCCAATCACCATATCAAGCCTTGTGCCGATGCGGCGGCGCACTTCGTGAAAAATCAAAGCCACGCGCATGGCATAGCTGACATGGCTGGCGCATTGAAAAAGTTGCGAGTTTTGCCCGTCAAAATATACCGGTAAAACCGAGGCTTTGGTGCGCCGCACCAATTGCCCGACCAATGGCGCCCAGGGCTCTTCCATCGCCTCGCGGGAAAATAGTTTCGGCGTTGTGGCAATGCCGCCCGAGGGAAATACAATCACCACACCGCCCGATTCCAAATGTGTGTGCGCCAGTTTGCGCGACTGCAAATTGGTCTCCAAAGCTTGCGGCGTCGGCTCAAAATCAATCGGCAAAACATGATCAGCCATTTCGCGCGCGCGGCACAAGACACTATTGATGAGAATTTTGAAATCTTTGCGCCGTTGTGCCACCAGCCAACAAATGGCAATGCCATCCAGCACCCCATAAGGGTGATTAGCTGCCACAACCAATGGCCCGCTTTGCGGCACATGATCAAAACCACCGCCGTGAATTTGGACATCCAATTTGAGCCGCGCAATCACCTCGCCCCAAAAACTGTCAAGCGGTAGGTTTTCGCTTTGATAATCGAGATAAAGCTTTTTCAAAAACGGTTGGCCGCTGAGGCTCTCTACCGCGCGAATGACCAAAATACGCGCTAAAGAATGGGCTTCAGAAGCATAAGAAAATTCATCAATAAGCGCCTGACGCATGCGCAATCTCCAAATAATGTGGCCAAATTATAACAAAGTGTGAAACGCTGCCAGTCACTTGCGTAAATTTTTTTGTCACGTGTTTGCCGCGCTGGCTAGGTTGACAGTCGGCATTATCGGACTTGCGACGCTGGTCCATTATCTTTTCAAAAAAAGGATAGTTCCGATGCGTAAAGGTCAGTGTCAAAATTAGGAGGAAACCCCTGTTATGGTCCCTCGCTTTCCCCGTGATTTGCATAAAGGTCGGTCGCCTCGGTCTTTGAGCCGACCTAACCGCTTTTAGCTGGCCAATGCTTTTTGTATTTCATGAGCCAGCAACCAAATTCGGTCGCGTCCCCATGCGCTGAATATTTCTTCACCGCGCTCGTCAAGCAAACGAAAGCTTGGCACGCCCCATAAATCCGATTTCATCATTTGCTGTCGGTTTTCTTCAGCCCAAACTTCCCAGTCATTATTGCCGACAATTTCCGCCGCCTCATCCCAGTCAAGTCCTGCGCGTTCGCACACCGTTTTGAGACCAGCATCGCTGCCTGCATCAACCCCTTCGCTCCATGCCAAATCAGTGAATGCCTTCAATAATTGGCCGCCCTTGCCGCGCGCATCGGCCCAGTTGAACAGTGAATAAACACGCCGCACCGGTTCACCCACCGGATCGGTAATCTTGCCAAATGGCACACCAATACGATCGGCCTCGCGTTTGGTATCGGCCAAAATATATATGCCCTTTTTTGACGGCACAGGCAGATTGCGCATCACCATGGGCAAAACCGGTCGTACCTTGACATCGACCGGATAATGGTTCGGCATGTCGAGAATTTCAGCCATGGCAATCGCTGTATAGGGACTACGCGCTGAGGGGTAAAACTCAACCGTCAGCCTCTTGCCATTGCTCGGCCCGGCCATAAATTCGGGACGCGACTGAAAATGGCAAAGCTGCCGACAACCACTCAAGCGCAGGCCGCTAGCCGCCAGCCTTTCTTCCAAATAAGGCAATCGGTCAACCCCCCAATACCATTCGCCTTCAAAATAAAAAGTGGCACCCAGATAATGCCCTAATTGGGCGCGCAAACGCGTGCCTTCGCGGAACACGCGTTCGGTCTGGTCATCTGACACCATGGCCGTGCGATCAAGCTTATCGGTATCATCGCCCCAAAATGCCATACCGATTTCAGCCGCCGCTTTGACCAAATTACTCGACGCCGCCAAAGTGCGGCGTGCCAATTTCAGGCTCGATTCGGAAGGCTGTTGACCGGGGTCGGTAAATTGCAGGCTATGAAACGGTGCAATGGCGGCGGCATCACGCCGGCTATAGTTTTCCAACGCCGCCCGTTCCGGCGCCATGTCATCACTCGGTGCGTCAACCAGCATAACCTTAATGCTAATGTCATAGCGCGCCTGCAAATCGGTTAAAACTTGCGCTGTTAATTGGCTGTAAGGATCATCAGGTTGATGGAAATATAAAACTTCAGCGCGCCGCCCTGACAGTTTTCGTGCAAATTCCATGCGTCCATGGCGAAACCGCCTTAAACGGCGCGACAGCCAAAACGACGATATAAAAGTGCTGAGCGTCAATCCCATTAATCTCCCCCAAGCCGCCAAATTGGCGAGACAAAAGGCGTTTGTCAATCGCTACAAAAGCCTTGACCTTCGCATTTTACACGCCATTTCCTCCTCATGGCCATGCGTAAAAAATCTGACCTGCCGCAAAAACTTTGCCCGACATGCGCCCGCCCCTTTGCTTGGCGCAAAAAATGGGCGCGTGATTGGGAAAATATACGCTATTGCTCAGAGCGTTGCCGCCGCGAAAAGGATGTACGAAATGGCTGATAAGCCTCTTATTCTTATATTGGGCGACCAGCTTACCCCGACGCTGGCCAGCCTTGCGGCGGATAAAGACGCGCCCGTGCTGATGGCCGAATTGGCCGATGAGGCTTCTTATGTGCGCCATCACCAACAAAAAATTGCCCTGATATTTTCAGCCATGCGGCACTTTGCCGAACACTTGCGCGCGCAGGGGCGGGCGGTGTTTTACCTCCCTTATGGGGCCGAAAAACAAATCAATGGATTTGCCGAGGCCATTGCGCTCATGGTCAAACGCGAAGGGTTTGACCGGCTGATTGTCACCGAGCCCGGTGAATGGCGGCTGATGCAGGACATGCAAAATTGGCCCGACAAGCTTGGTATTGAGGTGGAGATTTTGCCCGATAGCCGTTTCATCGCCGACCATGCGGCGTTTGAGCGTTGGGCCGATGGCAAAAAGCAATTGCGTATGGAATTTTTCTATCGCGAGATGCGCCGCAAAACCGGCTTGCTGATGGATGGCGATGAACCGCTGGGCGGACAATGGAATTATGATAGCGAAAACCGCAAAAAATTGCCGAAAGGCCATATGCCGCCGCCGCGCCTGCATTTCCCGCCGGATGAGATAACGCAAAATGTGCTGCACGTGGTGAAAACCCATTTCGGCAATCATGTCGGCACGCTGGATAAATTTGCTTGGCCGGTCACGGCCGCGCAGGCGCAAGAGCAATTGGCCCATTGGCTCGATTTTTGCCTGCCGCAATTCGGCGATTATCAAGACGCGATGAAAAGCGGTGAGGCGTTTCTCTATCACGGTCTGGTCGGGGCCAGCATTAATCTCGGCCTGCTTGACCCGCTCAGCGTGTGCCGCCAAGTCGAAACGCGCTATCATGACGGGCAGGCGCCGCTCAATGCGGTGGAAGGGTTTATCCGCCAAATTCTCGGCTGGCGCGAATTTATTCGCGGCCTGTATTGGCATAAAATGCCCGCTTATGCCGACAGCAATTATTTCGACCATACCCGCCCCTTGCCCGAGTTTTATTATAGCGGCGAAACCGATATGGCCTGCATGCGCGAAGCGATTGGCGCCACCCGCGATTATGCTTATGCGCATCATATTCAACGCCTGATGGTGACCGGCAATTTCGCGCTTTTGGCGGGGCTTGCCCCAAGTGCGGTCAATCAATGGTATTTGGAGGTCTATGCCGATGCTTTTGAATGGGTGCAATTGCCCAATACGCATGGCATGGCGCTGTTTGCCGATGGCGGGGTGGTCGGCTCCAAACCCTATGCCGCCTCGGGCGCCTATATCAACCGCATGTCCGACCATTGCGCGGATTGCACCTATAAGGTGAAAGAGCCTTATGGCGATGAGGCGTGCCCGTTCAATTATCTTTATTGGGATTTCATGATACGCCATCGCGACAAGCTGGGCGGCAATCCGCGCATGGGCATGGTCTATCGCAATCTTGATAAAATGCCCGATGATAAGCGCAACGGCGTGCAAGCCAGCACCAAAAAATTTCTGGAGCAGTTAAGATGAGCGATAAACCGACCCTGCCATTGGAAGCGCTGTCTTTATCCATCACGCAATATGTCGTGTGTTCAAAATGTGCCGATGAACTGGCCGCATTGTCGCCACTGCAAAGCCCGCAAGATTATGCCGCCATGGATGTCGGCTTTACCGATTACGGCATTCAGGTTTGGTGCCGCCGCCATAAGGCGAATATTGTGCATATTGATTTTCAAGGGGCAAAATTGCCCGCCGATTTCAGGCGCTTGGAAACCAGCTAACTCAGGCCGGCACTTCTTGCCCGTCCCAGGCAAAAACTTTGCCGCTATCCGGCGGCGTCACGGTGTCAATCACTTGCAATAGGTAACCGGCCGATTGCGGTGGCGTGAATAATTTACCTTCTGCCACATTGCCTTGAAAAGGCGCTGATAAATCACTGTCCACCGTGCCCGGATGCAGGCCGATAATGATTTTTTGTTTGTCGCGGCGCGCCGTTTCAATGGCGGCATTTTTGACCACCATATTCTGCGCCGCTTTGGCAGCGCGATAGCTGGTCCAGCCGCCCATGCGATTATCCGATATGGATCCGACACGGGCCGATAAATGCGCCATCACCGCTTTTTCCTCTCGCGCCAAAAGTGGCAGAAAATATTTCGCAATAAGCGCCGGGCCGACAGCGTTGACGGCCAGCACTTGCGCCATCGCTTCGGCGTTGATTTGCTTGAGCGCTTTTTCAGGTTGAACTCCCGCTGCCGCATCATGCAACAGCCCGGTCGCATTAATGATGAGATGCAGAGGCCCGCGCGCCTTTTCTTGTTCAGCCAAAACGGCCAGCGCCGCCTCATCGCAAATATCAATATCGGCGTGCGTCAAAGCCGTCACCTGACAGCGCGATTGCAACGCGGCAACAAATGCCGCGCCCAAACCGCCGCGCGCGCCAAAAACCAGCGCGCGAAAATCTGTCGGGAAACTCGCTAACATATCCGCCATGAGGCTCATATAGGGCGGCAGGCGACGGAAAAAAGCATCGCTTCAGGAATCGTAATTATAAAATGGCGCGCAGGGCGATAAGCCGGTCTTTCAATTCGGCCTCATCAAAATCGACAGCCTCACCGACGCCCCAAACCGGCCCCGGCCAAGCCTCATCAGCTTCATGGCGCGCAATCACATGCACGTGCAATTGTTTCACCATAATGCCGAGCGCGGCAATGTTCATTTTATCGGCCCGCGTCAAAGCTTGCAGCCTTTGCGCGCATTCTTGCGCCGTGGTGAACAAGCCGCGCGCCGCCACATCGGGCAGGTCGAACCATTCGACCGCGCCTTCTATTTTCGGCACCAGCACCAGCCAATAATAGCGCGCATCGCGCATCATGCGGACATCAATGACACCGCTTTGCATGACCGAGACGGTGTCGGCGGCCAGCCTGTCATCAAGCTGAAACGCCATATCTAGCCGAGCGCCGCGTCAGAGACAAAGGGGTTGGTTTTTTTCTCAGCCTCAAAAGTCGAGGTCGGGCCATGACCCGGGATAAAAGTAATATCAAGCCCGAGCGGCCAGAGGCGCTGGGTGATGCTGTCAATCAATTGCTGATAATTGCCCTTCGGGAAATCCGTGCGCCCGATAGAGCCTTGAAACAACACATCGCCGACCATCGCCACCTTATCGTCGCTTTGCACAAATACGACATGGCCGGGCGTATGGCCGGGGCAATGCACAACATCGAAATCGACATCGGCGACCGTCACCTTATCGCCATGCTCCAACCATTGATCGGGCTCAAAGGCGAGCGCTTCAGGAAAGCCATATTGCGCTGCCGCCTCGGGCATGCCGTCAATCCAAAACTTGTCATCCTTATGCGGGCCGATAATCGGAATATTGCGCTCATCGGCCATGGCTTTTACCGAGCCGGCATGGTCGAGATGACCATGGGTGACGAGAATTTTTTCAATTTCAATGCCCTGCTCATCGATGAACTTATTGAGCAATGCCAAATCGCCACCGGGGTCGACAATGCCGCCCTTTTTGGTTTCTTCGTTCCAAAACACGGTGCAGTTTTGCTGAAACGGGGTCACCGGAATGATTTGATAGCGCAACATGGGTTTCTCCTATTTGTCCGCGACAGTAAAAGTTTTTTGCAGTTGAATCAAATCACCCTAAAGTTTTAATTGTATCTTCAACAACCGAAAGGAGGTGATCCATTGTCTAGTGAACGGAAGTATTTGAGGTTTGAAACCCGGTGTTTGAGCATGGACGTGGAGCAACCTTCGGGTCCATTTGCACACGAAAACAATTAGGGATTGGCCTTAAATCCAATCACGACTCCAAAATATTGGAGGGGGCGCTTGCTTTGCAGGCGCCCTTTTTCTTGCCTATAAGCAGGAATGAGTAATTTTCTCGGCATAGATCTGGGCGCCAGTGCGCTGAAAGCCTGTTTGATTGACGAAAGCGGCACATCGCTTTCGGTCGCGCGTGCCGCTTATGACACCCATCAGCCGGCGCCCGGCCATAGCGAGCAAAACCCCGCCGATTGGCGCGCCGCTATGCATGGCGCATTGGCCGATTTACGGGCCCAAAATGGTGATGCGCTGGACAATATAGCCGCGATAAGTTTTTCGGGCGGGGCGCATATTGCGGTTTTATGCGACAGCGCAGGCTCGGTTTTGCGTCCGGCGATTATGTGGAATGACCAGCGCGCCGCCGCGCAAGCCGCTGAATTGGCCGCGCAAGGCAAGGTGGAAGCATTGAGCGGCAATGCCCCCAATGCGACTTGGACCTTGCCGCAGCTTATTTGGCTGGCGACCCATGAAGCGAAAATTATCGCCGCCACCGAAAAACTCTATTTCGCCAAGGACTGGCTGGCGGCGCAATTGACCGGCGCTCATAAAAGCGATGCCAGCGAAGCGGTCGGCAGTCTGATGGCCGACCGCAATGGCGCATGGCATGACACATTGACCGCCATGAGCGGCATTGCGCCCGCCGCTTTTCCTGAATTGCGGCCCAGCGGTGCAAAAATCGGCATGGTCAGTGACAAGGCGGCGACAGAATTTGGCCTGCCTTGCGTGCCGGTCTATCAAGGCGCCATTGACACTTCAATGGAATGGCTGTGCGTTGCACCGCTTGAGGCAAATAGCGCAACGGTGAAACTGGCTTCGGCCGGGGTGATTTCATTGGCCACGGCGCAAGATACGCGCTTTCCACCGGTTTCTTATTATCCGCATATTATTGACGGGCTTGGCTATCACGCCGCCGGAATGAGCGATTGCATGGGCGCGCTTGAATTTGCCCGTCGGCAATTTACACCAAAGCTCGATGCACAGGCATTTGAAAAAGCCGCCGTCAACACCGCCATAGGCGCCGAGGGCGTGATGTTTTACCCTTATTTATCGGGTGCGCGTGCGCCGTTTTGGCAAGCCGATTTACGCGCCGAAATGCGTGGGCTGACGCGCGCGCATACGGCCAACCATATGGCGCGGGCCGCCTATGAGGGGGTCGGCCATGTTTTGACCGCCATTTGGCACGATATGACGGGAAAACTGGGGCAGCGCGCCAAAACCCTGCATGTTTTGGGCGGTGGCGGGCAAAGCGATTTTTTCTGCCAAATGCTGGCCGATATGCTGAATGTTGAGATAAAGCGCAGTGCTGAGACCGATTGCGCCTTTGCGACTGCGCTTTTTGCCGCAGCCGTGCATATTGGCGCGGAACCGCGCCAAATGGCGCTTCAGGCCTATCAAGCGCGGGGCATTTTTACCCCTGACAAAAACGCCCATCAGGTCTATGCTTCTTTTCATGAAAGCTTCATGGCACGCCATCGCGCCGCCTGAAACGCTTGGGAGCCATCACAGGAGATAAAGATGGAAAACCGTATTGATTTGAAGATTGAGAACCATATTGCACATGCGCATCTCATTCGCGGTGACAAAATGAACGCGCTGGACGCTGAGATGATGGACGCGCTGATTGAATGTGGCGAGCGCATTAAAGCCGATAAATCGATCCGCGCCGTTGTTCTTTCCGGCGAGGGACGTGCCTTTTGTGCCGGTCTGGATATGGGCAATTTTGCCAAAATGGCTGAAGGCGGCGATGCCGGCGTGACCGATGGCAAACAGCGTCAAAAATTGGCCGAGCGCACGCATGGGCTGGCCAATCGCCCGCAAAAAGTGGCATTTACCTGGCGCGAAATCGAAGTGCCGGTCATTGCCGCCGCGCAAGGTTTTGCGCTGGGCGGCGGGTTTCAGCTGTTTATGGGCGCCGATATGCGCTATGCCGCGCCGGGTACGAAATTTTCCATTATGGAAGCGCGCTGGGGTTTGGTGCCGGATATGGGCACCACCCATGTCATGACCCGCGTGGCGCGCGAAGATATTGTCAAAGAACTGGCCATGACGGCGCGTATTTTTGAAGCCGATGAGGCCTATGAATATGGCTTTTTGACCCGCATTACCGAAAACCCGATTGAGGCGGCTTTTGAAACCGCAACGGCGATTGCCGCGCGCAATCCCGATGCCATTCGCGGCACCAAACGCCTGTTCAATGAACCGGCAGACCGCTTTGTCGGCGACACATTAATGCTGGAAAGCGTGTTGCAAGACGACATTATCGGCCATCCGAACCAAATTGAAGCGGTGAAAGCCGAATTGGAAGGCCGTCCCGCCGTTTACGAAGACGCGGAAACCAAAAAAGCGGCTGAATAGTCTAGCTGCCAATGCCGCTCAGCCGGTCGAGCAGCCAATAGACGGATATGCCGCCCATGAAAATCAGGGGCGTTTGCAGCACGATTTGCGTGACGGCAGGCGCCCCTTTTTCATGCCATGCCAATGCCGTCATCAGTCGCGGTTTCACATAATGCATGAATAAGAGAATTACCGCGACGACCAATAATTGCCCCACTTCCAGCCCGATATTGAACAGCGCCAAAGCCCAAATTTCGACGTCGCGCGGCAGGCCGATGGCCGCCAACATGCCGGCAAAGCCGAAGCCGTGCAGCAGCCCGAAACCGAAGGCCATGGCTTGCGGATAATTTTGCGCCAGTGGTGAACGTTTTTCGGGCCGCTGCAAAAGCTCAATGGCGACAAATAAAATCGACAGGGCGATAATCGCTTCAACCACAGCGCTTGGCGCGCTGATGCGCCCCAGCATGGACAAGCCCAATGTCAGCGAATGCGCCAAGGTGAACGCGGTAATGACATAGACCAGACGGCGCCAACCGCTGACCAGCAAAACCAGGCCGAGCACGAATAAAATATGGTCCGGCCCGAACAGTAAATGCTCAACGCCGAGCCCGAAATAGGCGAGTAGAAAAGTGCCGCCACCGGCAAATTGCTGCACCGGCGCATTGGCGGTCAGCCGCAAGCTGTGGCGTCCGCCATCCAGCAAAGCCATTTGCACCAGCACATCTGTAATGGTGCGTTGCAGCCCCTCGACACCAATCGATTGGCCGAACAATCCGCCATCACAATGCAGCGAGAATTTCTCAAGCAGCGCGCCGGGCTGGCGACGCATTACGCTATCGCCCATTCTTCGGCAATTTTCAGGAAATACCGGCCGCAGACCCAATCCGGCAACGGCACCGACACCGGCGCTGCGCACTGGTTGCTTCCAGATCACCTCAAAGCGGTCGCGCTCGGTTTCATTGATTTCAATATAGCCGGGGCGCACTTCATGCGCCGCTGCAGGCACGAGCAATAATGCGCCGAGCAAAATGACCCGACGCGCCATGAGCCAAACCTGCCTCATTCTGCGGTGCCCTCAATCGGCATAAGCTCAATCTGATAACGACCGCGCAATTCGGCCCATGCTGCGGCCAATGCTTGTTGGCGTTGCATTTTTTGATAGTCGCGCGCGACCCGCTCAATCAGGGGTTCAAAGGCCGCCTGCTGCGCTGCATGGCGCGTATCGATTTTGACCACATGCCAACCAAAAGCCGAGTGCACTGGCGCGCGCCAGTCCTTGGTCGTTTCTTGAAACAGCGCGAGGGCAAATTGCGTGCCCATGAGCCGCGACAGTTCCAGTTCGCTTTGCCGCGCATATTGACGATTGAGCATGAAGGGCTTGCCTTTATTCTGCCAATCGCTCTCATCGGCGTTCAGCACCGCTTGCACTTGCCGCGCCTGTGCCTCGCTTTCGACAAAAACATGGCGCCAGCTCAATGTCTCGGGGGTGTCATATTCCGCTCTATTTTCGTCAAAAAAGCGACGCAACTGTTCCCTATTCGGCAAATCTTTGACTGTCTCATCGGCCATCATGAATTCGACTTTTTGAGCCAATCTGCGACGAATGATAATATCATCATCATCAAGCCCGAGCCGCGCCGCTTCGCGCACCAAAATTTCCTCACGAATATGGCCTTCAATCAGCGCATCCAATTCACGCGCATTGGGCCGCCTTTCGGTCTGCCCTTCCCATTGCGCGACCAATTTTTCGACCAATGGCAAATCGATTTTAATGACCTGCTGCTCGCGCGCTTGCAGCCACCGATCAGCCGCAAACAAAAGCACACCCAAAATGACAAACCAAATGAGCCGGTCTTGCGCCAGCTTTCGCAACCCTTCTTGCATGAAAAACTAGTGCTCCAACCAAATAGGGGAAGACCAAGCACGTTCTTGAATGGTCGCCACCAAAGACGGGTTGGGTTTTGAATTGGCGCGAATAGCGTCCCATGTTGACCAACGGCAAGTCGGGTTTTCCAAAACGCGAACATAGTAAAATGCGTTCTCGCCCGGCTTGTAATCAGGGTCTTGCCAATGCGCTTTCAACTCGCCATCGCCCGTATCGGCACTATAGGCGCAGCTTTTTAAATCAACTTTGGCATTATTATCGGGGCAGCGATTTGTTGTTGCGTCGACCGGCACATTTCCGGCGCATGCCGCGTCATAGACTTTTTCATGCGTTTTGCCCTCGGCATCAATCCAACCCTTGACCATTTGCAGTCGTTGCAAAGGGGCCGAGCCCGGATCTTGCGTCGCCCAGAGCAGGAAGTCAGGGGCGCGACCGAGCCGCGCTTTCATATCGCCGCCCATCGACACGCCGCGCGCATAGGCTTTACGCACCATTTGCGGGTCATTGAGCATTTTGTCATTAAACCCATAACCGCCAAACAGGCGCACTTTCAAACGCGGGCCGCTTGTCGCAAAGGTTTCCTTGCGCCGCATGGCGTCAAAAATCGAGGCGCGGGTATTTTCTTCAGCCCACACCCCGGCCAGACCCGAAGCGCCCCAGCTTGACCATTGCATTTGCAAATAGCCGGGGGCGGGGTTTTTGCCGGGCCAACCCGTGCGCTGTGCGACCGGCGTATTGACCTGCCGCCACCAATTCTGCATGCGGAAAATTTGCGCCCCCAAACGTTGCGACCATGTCAAACGCACGGCACCGCGCAAGCGTCCGGTTCCGTCTACCGCGCCGATTTTTGACCAATAGTCATATTCATCAAAAGCACCGGCCGACACATGCGTGTCTGAGGCGGAAATGAGACCGAATTTATATGGATTTCCTTTACCTTGCGCCTGCATCTCCAAGCCGCGCCGATAGGCTTGGCGGACATAAGAGCCGTCAATCTTGCTATCGTTCCAAGTGGCGATTTGATAGGGCATGATTTCAAAAGCCGCCCATTCATCATTTGGGCTTTGCAGCGGATGGGTTTCCGATGTGCCTTTGACTTGTGAGACCTCCACGATAGGCTCATTGCGCATGCGCAAGGCGGCATAGTCTTTATCAATCTCAGCACCATCATAAGTTTTATCGGAGAACATATAACCGTCTGACCCGTTGGAATTATGCGGAATGGCAATCGAGTCCATGCCCTGCTCGCGCAAACTGTCCATCCAGCGCCACAAATTTTCAGGGTTCATCGACACCAAACGTGAAAACGGCTCTTTCGGCGCATCGCCTTTGAAAATCACATTGCGGTGCAAATTCTCAAACGTCTCTTGCGAGGAGGTATATTCATAGCCGATGAAAGTGGTGAATTTACCGGGCTCATTATTGCGCTCGGCAGACGCTTTAATCTCAGCCCATGTGTCGCGGACAATATTCATATCCAGCAAATCATCTTCTACTTGCTGGCCGATATATGGCAGCAAGCCACCAAAAGCGGCGCGCCGCTCACCGGCGGTTTTGGCATTGCGCAAACCGGCCGCTATCGGATGATTGGCGACTGCGCTTTCAGGGTCAAACATGGCCGGCACCATGCCGAGATAAGCGGCATGGTCGGTGACCGCCTGAAAATCGAGCGGCACGCGAATTTTCATATCAAAACCCAGCGGGTGGGTAATGGCTTTGCCTTTGGCAAAATCATAAGCCGCGTCCGGGCCGTTGCGATTGCCGAAAATAAAGGCATCGAAAGACAGGTTTGTATGCAAATGGGTTTCGCCAAACATGGCACGGCGATCCTCAGCACCTGCCAACGCCAGTTGCGGCACGCTTATTGCAATCGCCGCACCCAGCGCTGCCAGTTTTTTATTAATTTTCATAATGTTCCTCCCGTTAGCAGGATAATGCCCCAAGCAAGCCGCCAAAACAAGCCATGCATGGCTTGTAAAACTGCGCGCTGAAACGTTAAGCTTGAGCGTGGGAGAGCATAATGGGCTATCAAAACCAATATGAAAACTGGCGCAATGACCCGCAAGGGTTTTGGGCCGGTGAGGCGCGGCATCTGCAATGGCAGACCGCACCGACAAAAATTTTCGAGTGCAATGGGAGCGGCGATCGCTGGTATGTCGATGGCGTCATGAACACATGCTTTAATTGCGTCGACCGCCATGTTGAGGCCGGTCATGGCGCGCGCATTGCCTTCATTCATGACAGCCCAATGACCGGCACGAAAAGCCATATCAGCTATGCTGAATTGCTCGACCGCGTGCAATGCGTTGCTGCCATGATGCAGGATAAGGGCGTCGAGAAAGGCGACCGCGTCATTATTTACATGCCAATGATAGCCGAAACGGCGATTGCGGCCTTGGCCTGTGCGCGGCTCGGGGCCATTCATTCAATCGTATTTGGCGGTTTTGCGGCGGCTGAATTGGCAACAAGGCTGGACGATGCCAAACCGAAACTAGTGCTGGCCGCGTCTTGCGGTTTGGAACCGGGGCGCATTATCGACTATAAACCGCTGCTTGACGGGGCCATTGAATTGGCGGCGCATAAGCCCGAGGCCTGTCTCATATGGCAGCGCGATGAAAGCCCTGCCCCGCTTATTGATGGCCGCGATTTCGAATGGCAGGCTTTGGAGGGCGAAGCACGCGCCGCCGATAAGCGCGCCGATTGTGTGCCGGTCTTGGCCACTGACCCGCTTTATATTCTTTACACGTCCGGCACGACCGGCATTCCCAAAGGGGTGGTGCGCGATAATGGCGGTCATTTGGTGGCGCTCAGTTGGGCGATGGAAAATGTCTATAATATTGCGCCCGGTGAGGTGTTTTGGTCGGCTTCCGATTTCGGCTGGGTGGTCGGCCATAGTTTCATTCTCTACGGCCCTTTGGCGATTGGCGCGACCAGTGTGATTTATGAAGGCAAGCCAATAGGCACACCCGATGCAGGTGCGTTTTGGCGGGTTATTTCCGAGCATGGCGTGAAAGCCCTGTTCACCGCGCCAACCGCTTTTCGCGCCATTAAAAAAGAAGACCCGCAAGGTAAGCTGGTCGCGGATTATGATTTGAGCGCCTTCAAAACGCTTTATTTGGCCGGTGAGCGGGTTGACCCCGACACGATTAATTGGGCCGAAGCGGCGCTTGGCGTGCCGGTGATTGACAATTGGTGGCAGACCGAGACCGGCTGGCCGATTTGTGCCAACCCCGTCGGCATTGAATTGCTGCCGATTAAAAAAGGCTCACCCAGTGTCGCCATGCCGGGCTATGAACTGGCCGTGCTCGACGAAGGCGGCAAACCGGTTGCCGCCAATGAAACCGGTGCCATTGTCATTAAAACGCCATTGCCGCCCGGCTGCTTGCCGGGCCTGTGGCAAAACCGCGACGGCTTTGAAGCCGCCTATATGGAAGATTTCCCGGGCTATTATAAAACCGGTGATGCCGGCTTTATCGATGAAGACGGCTATCTCTATGTGATGTCGCGCACGGACGACATTATCAATGTCGCCGGTCACCGGCTCTCGACCGGCGGCATGGAAGAAGTGCTGGCCGGTCATGGCGATATTGCCGAATGTGCCGTGCTTGGTGTCAATGATGCGCTCAAGGGCGAAGTGCCTTTGGGGCTGCTGGTTTTTAATGATGGGGTCAATCGCCCCGATGCGGAAATATTGTCCGATTGCGTGCAGAAAATACGCGATGAAATAGGCCCGGTCGCCGCTTTCAAACTGGCTGTGCGCGTAGCGCGTCTGCCGAAAACGCGGTCGGGCAAAATATTGCGCGGCACGATACGCAAGATTGCCAATGGCGAAGATTGGCAAATGCCGGCGACCATTGATGACCCGGCCATATTGGATGAAATTACCGAGGCGCTCAAAACCCTCGGCTATCCGCCCGAAAGCAAAGCGTAGAGGCGCGTGAAGGAGCGTAAAATGGAAGAATTGGTATTGCTCGAAAAAGCCGAAGGCTATGGCTTGGTCACCCTCAATCGCCCCAAAGCGATGAATGCGCTGTCAGCAGAATTGCGCAATCAACTGGCTGCCGCCATTGACGATATGCAAGCCGATAAAGATATGCGCGTGATGATTTTGACCGGCGCCGGTGACAAAGCTTTCACCGCCGGTCTTGATTTGAAGGAAATGGGCGCGCAACAAGGCGGCGGCCCGGCGCTGGCCATTGCCAGCGATGATCCGGTTGTCGCGATGAGCCGCTTTTCCGGCCCGATTATCGGCGCCATTAACGGTGTCGCCATTACCGGCGGTTTTGAAATGGCGCTGGCCTGTGATGTGCTTATCGGCACGCCCAATACGCGTTTTGCCGACACCCATGCGCGGGTCGGCATTTTGCCGGGCTGGGGGCTGAGCCAAAAACTGATGCGCCTTGTCGGGGCCTCGCGCGCCAAAGAAATTTCTTTGACCGGCAATTTCATTTCAGCCGAACAGGCTTTGGATTGGGGGCTTATCAATCATTTGGTCGCGCCCGAAGACTTGCTCGATAAAGCGCGCGCCTTGGCTGCTGATATGTTGTCTTGCGTGCCCGACACATTGGCCGCCTATAAGGCATTGATGGATGACGGCTTTGCGATGAATTTCGCCGATGGCATGGCGTTGGAGCAAAGCCGCAGCCGCGCCGCCAATCGACAGGTCGGGGCCGATGATGTTGAAGCGCGCCGCCAAGCCATTCAACAACGCGGCCAGCAGCAAAAATAGGAGTATGAGATGAGTAATGATCCTCGCATGATGCCAAACAAGGCGCATTATAATGGCTGGCGCGAGCCCGATAATGTGCGCTGGCATTTACGCAATATGTCAACCTTGCCCGCCCTTATCATGCCGCGCGGCGACGCCGTCTATGATTTGCCGACCGGCACGCAGAAAGATGTCGAAAACTTCACCTATGCGTATCAAGGGCGCAATTTGAGCCTTGGTGACGCGATGCGCGAAGAATGCATTGACGGCTATATGGTGGTGCAAAATGGCGAGGTTCTGTTTGAGCGCTATTACGATAATTTCCGCGCTCATGACCATCATATTTGGTTCTCCATGACCAAATCGCTCATCTCAACCGCTTTCGGCATTGCGCAAGCCGAGTTTGGCATTGATGAGAGCAAAACACCGGCCGATTTCCTGCCCGAACTGGCTGATAGCGTGTTTGCCACGGTCAGCGTGCGCGATGTGCTCAATATGGTGACGGCGCTTAACTATACGGAAGAATATGATGAAATGACGCCGGGCAGTGTGCATTTTGAATATTTCCGGCGCTTGGGCTTTATGGGCGATTTTGAGCTTTTGGCCATTGATCCGGCGCAATCGGATGAACCGCGCGGGGTGCGCGATATGCTGCCGCGTTTTGAGCAGGCCGAGGACGGTGTCACCGGTGCCATGTTCCAATATCAATCGCCCAATGTAGATGTCATTGGCTGGCTCATTGAACGCGTCACCGGCCGTGCGCTGATGGATTATATGCGCGAAAAATTATGGGTGCCGATGGCGACCGAACATGATGGCGTGTTTACCGTCGATGTCTCCTTCGCGCCGGTCGCAACAGGCGGCTTTAACTCCACCTTGCGCGATGCGGTGCGCTTCGGGCTGATGGCTTTGGGCGACGGCAAGCTGGGCGATACGCAAATCGCGCCGGTCGATTGGATGCAAGACACTTATAAAATGAGCAATGCCGATAAACAGGCCGGTGCGGCCTCGGTCAATGCCGACCCTGACCATGAGCGCTTTATTGACGGCTTTACCGGCTATCGCAGTTTTTGGTGGCAGTTCGATGGGGCGCAAGGCGAGCGCATTGCCATGGGCGTGCACGGTCAGGTGATTTACGTCAATCAGGCGAAAAATCTGGTGATTGCCAATTTTGCCAGCCCTGCCCAAACCGCCAATCAGCTGCGCCCCAGCTATAAGCAAATGCTTTCCGGCACGCGCGCTTTGGCGGCGGCGCTGTGATTATTGCATGGTCGGAATGATGAAGCTTTGATCGGCAACATCGCCATCGGGCCAACGCTGCGTCACCGTCTTCACTTTGGTGTAAAACTTAATGCCTTCCGGCCCGTGCTGATTGGTGTCGCCAAAGGCTGAGCGTTTCCAGCCGCCAAATGTGTGATAGGCGACCGGCACGGGTATCGGCACATTAATGCCAACCATGCCGACATTGACCTTTTGCGCAAATTGCCGCGCCGCCAGACCATTGCGGGTAAAAATCGCCACGCCATTGCCATATTGATGCTCAGACGGCAGGCGCGCTGCTTCTTCAAGACTGTCAGCGCGCACCACTTGCAAGACCGGGCCGAAAATTTCTTCTTGGTAGGATTGCATATCGGCCTTCACATTATCGAACAAAGACGGGCCGATGAAAAACCCATCTTCATTGCCTTGCAGGGAAAGCCCACGGCCATCGACCAGTAAGTCAGCCCCTTCTTTGACGCCCATCTCAATATAATCTTCAATCTTTTGCCGATGCGCGGCAGAAACCACCGGCCCGTAATGGGCTTCCGGATCGGTTGAAATGCCGACCGTCAGCTTGCCGACTTCTTCCTGCATGCGCCCGACAAATTCATCAGCGGTATCCTTGCCGACCGGCACGGCGACCGGCAGCGCCATGCAACGTTCACCTGCCGAGCCATAGGCCGAGCCGGAGAAATCGGCAATCACTTGATCCATATCCGCGTCCGGCATAATAATGCCGTGATTTTTCGCCCCGCCCATGGCCTGCACGCGTTTGCCATTGGCGGTGCCGGTTTGATAGACATAATGGGCAATATCGGATGAGCCGACAAAACTCACCGCTTTAATATCGTCATGCGCCAAAATCGCATCGACCGCTTCCTTATCACCATGCACGACATTTAAAAGCCCTTCCGGCGCGCCCGCTTCCAACATCAGCTCAGCCAGCCGAACCGGCACGCTCGGATCTTTTTCAGACGGTTTCAAAATAAACGCATTGCCACAGGCAATGGCGATGCCGAACATCCACATCGGAATCATGGCGGGAAAATTAAACGGGGTAATGCCGGCGACCACGCCCAAAGGCTGGCGCATAGCATAAATGTCAATGCCGGGCCCCGCTCCCTCGGTATACTCGCCCTTTAAGAGATGCGGAATGCCGCAAGAAAATTCAATCACTTCCAGCCCGCGCTGCACATCGCCCTTGCTGTCGGCAATGACCTTGCCATGCTCAGAGGACAAAAGCGCCGCCAGCTCATCCATATTGGCTTCGAGAAGCTCTTTGAATTTAAACATGACGCGGGCGCGCCGTTGCGGATTGGTGGCGGCCCATTCGGGTTGCACTTTTTTGGCCGCTTCCACGGCTGCCGAAATATCCTCAGCCCCGCCTAAGCAGACGCTGGCTTGCATTTGGCCAGTATTGGGGTCAAAAACCTCCCCCTCACGGGTTGAGTTCCCGGTTGTCGATTTGCCAGAGATAAAATGTTTTACTTCTCTCATGTTAGTTCCCCCTACTGTACATGTTTAAACCCGCCGGCATTAATCAAGTTAGAATCATAGGCTCGCATTTGCCCGCTCAATTGATGATTTATTGAAAAAGCTGAGACTTAGCAACGAAGGCAGCAAAAGGACTGCACCTAATAATGCTAAGACCAAACCCATAATAGTGAAGCTTGCAAATCGCTGTAGTATCACAAGATCACTGACTAAAAAAACACCAGCCCCAAAACAAAACAGAAATGTCGATTGAACAATCGGTCGTCCAGGAATAAACAGCGCTTGCCTTAGCGATTGACGTTGGCTTTTATGCTCATCAACTAAATAGTGCTGATAGCTATGTAAGATATGGATAGTATCATCAATTGAAAGCCCCATAGTAACGCTGGCAATAATTACTGTTGCGAAATCGAAAGGGAATCCGAGAAGAGCTATAGTACCCATGGTAATTAGAACAGGTAGTGAGCAGGCCAACATGCCAGCCATTGCCAGCCTGAAATTGAATTCAAGGGTTAGGATCAAAAAAATAAAGACAAAGGTAAGTGCGATAGTCGAAAACTGTGTCTCGAGAATATAATTTGAAAGTTTGGCAAAGAAGACCGAATGACCCGTGAAAATAGGCGCAGGCAAATCGTCTCCTGATTGCGCCCTATGCTGACCTTCAAGCTTCGTAATTACTTTGTCGAGCTCTACGGAGCTTAAGTTACGTGTATATGCTCGCAAGTGTTTACTATCATAAGTGAAATTAACATTTTCAGCTAACACATCCCTGCCGTCAGCGCTGCGAGACCATTCGGAAAGGAGCATTTCTTGAGCTAATTGTTCTTCCGACTGCGGATAATCCGAGCCGTCGCTGACTAGATTCCGGTGAATTTGACCTATCGGATCAGAATAACTTTCGGTGGAGTTGATTTCGCTTAAACTTCTGATTTCACCTTCGAAATTCAAAATTTTTTCGAAAGGTTCGAAGGTCCTAAAATAGTCTTCTTCCGAGGTTCGAAAAACCATTGAAACGACGCCAGAGCCCCCTAACTCATTGTCGACCAAAGTAAACGCTGAATAAATTGAAGAGTTTTTCTTGAAAAACACATCCAATAAATTGCTTTCAGATTTCGCATTCATCGCCAATGCGAATATTGATGCAACCACCAAAAAGCCAGATACAGCAAAGGTTAGCGGTCGATTATTACCTATAATTGACCAATCAAGCCTTAAGAAGCTATCCGCTGCCCGATCGGGAATTGATAACTCATGGTACCGACCACCTCTTCGGCTCATAGCATTTGGAGTCATAGAAAAAAGGCCGAAGAAAACTGCGAGCATCATAATCACGTAGCCCATTATGATGCCTATAAAACTATCTATTCCAAATTCTCGAAGCGGAATTAACTCAGAAAAATAGAAAACCCCGAATCCAACCGCAGATGTTGCCGACGTGGTAAGGCAAGGAAGCCATGTTGCCTTGAATGTATTTGTCAATATTTCTTCTTTTGTTGTTTGTGGGCTCGCCGTATCAATTTCATTGTCCCAGAAACGGATGATATGCAGGCTGTCGGCCACAACAATAACAGAGAGCATTACCGGCAAAGCCAAAGCTATTATAGTTAACTTGTGCCCTAGCCCGACCATTATGCTTAATGCTACCAAAACGGCGGTTGCCGCCGTAAAGAGAACCAAGATAGTTTTCCAGAGCCTTCCAAACAAAGAAAACAGAAACAATGCTACGCCTGCCGCGGCAACTGGCATAATTAAACGGAGCTCAGATCTTGTTTTATTATCGAGAGTAAACTTTAAGAATCCATCGCCAGCTATTCTTGAATTTTCCGTTAACTTATTCTTAGAGGCTTGCTCCAGGATTAGTCCGACCACATTTTTGCGCGACTCTGGTTTTCCGGCGGTTTCGTGCTTTACAATAAAAGTTGATAGCTCTCCATCTTGAGACAGAAGGCGCCCTGAATAAGCGCTTTGATAGAATTTATCTTTTAGCTCTTGAATGTTTTGGATATATCCATTTTCCAGAGCACTGCGATAAGTAGTTACAACGAGTGAACCAGATGGATCATTCATTATGAGACTAGCATCGTAAACAGATACTACGTCTACGACGCCTTCTATTTGTTTAACTGCATCAGTGAAGGCAATCGCGTTCTGGAAGCCTTCTTGTTCAAAAAGGTCTCTAGCATCAAACACCAACATGGTGCTTTCGAACTGATTAAATTCATTTTTTAATAGACTGCGAGCTATTTCATTAGGGTTTTCTTCTGCTAACCATTTATCGTTGTCATATTTGAGACCGCCAGTGGTTATAAGGCTAACTGCAAAAAGCCCAATCCAAAAACCCAGTCCCCCAATAATCAGTGCCAGTCGCGGCGTCATTTGAATTCCCCGGCCAAAGCTTATCCAAAAAGAAACTTCCTTAATAAGTTCATACCCTGACAGTTTTTCCCAATATGCACCACACAAATTGATCTAGTTTTTACCTTTACCTTCTTCACTTTCCAGCTCCTCCCGGATGGCTTCTAACTCTAGCCACTCCTCTTCAGCCTTTTTGAGGTTATTCTTGGCTTCCTCAAGTCTTGCAGCTAGTTGGTTGAAACTCTTTGGGTCTTTTGAGTATAGGTCAGGTTGAGTGAGCTGATCTTCTATTTCAGTAATCGCGAGCTCAAAAGACTCCATTTCCTTTGGTAACTTCTCTAGGCGAAACTGATGTTTATAAGATAGCTTCTTTCCAACAGAAGACTTCCTTTTTCCTTGGCCATCAGTTGTTGTTTTACTTATCGATTCCCTATGACCATGGTCTGCTCGGTATCCCTGTCCCTTTTGCTGAGCACGCATATCAGAATACCCACCGGCATATTCAACCCAGCGCCCTTCCCCTTCAGCATTGAATACCACGGTCACGGTGCGGTCGAGAAAATCGCGATCATGGCTCACCAAAATCACTGTGCCATCATAAGCGGCAATCATTTCTTGCAATAAATCCAATGTTTCCAAATCCAAATCATTGGTCGGCTCATCCATCACCAATAAATTGCTCGGCTGGCGCAGACCGCGCGCCAAAAACAGCCTCGCCTGCTCTCCACCCGACAAAACCGTTACCGGGGTGCGCATTTGCGCCGGATGGAACAAAAAGTTTTTCATATAGCCGATAACGTGCATGGTCTCTTCACCGACCGACACCAAATCGCCGGCCCCATCAGTCAGCGCGTCTTTAACATTCCAATCCTTCTTAATGCCCTGGCGTTGCTGGTCGAGAATGAGCGGCGTCAGGTTTTTGCCGAGCCGTATATTGCCGCTATCGGGCCGCAAACTGCCAAGCAATATATTCAGCAAAGTGGTCTTGCCCGCGCCATTTGGCCCGATAAGGCCGATGCGACTGCCGCGTTTAATCTGCGTTGAGAAATTATCAATCAGCTTTTTATCGCCATAGGATTTGGCAATTTTATCGGCCTTGACCACCAGCTTGCCGGAACGGTCACCGGCTTGCAGCACCGAATCCATATCGCCTTGCGGGCCGCGATAATCGCGCCGTGCCTGTCGCAAATTCTGCAATTCACCAAGACGCCGCACATTGCGTTTGCGGCGCGCCGACACGCCATATCTGAGCCAATCTTCTTCGCGCGCAATTTTACGATCGAGCTTGTGCTGCGCTTGTGCTTCGCGCTCCAATTCACCATCGCGCCAATCTTCAAAATGGCTGAAATTTTTGCGCATGAGCTTGGTTTCGCCACGATCAAGCCAGACAGTCTGATTGGCCATATTGCTTAAAAAGCGGCGGTCATGACTGACCAGCACCAGCGCCGAATTGATTTGGCGCAATGCCCCTTCAAGCCATTCAATGGCCGGCAAATCGAGATGATTGGTCGGCTCGTCCAACAGCAGCACTTCGGGCTGACCCGCCATGGCTTTGGCCAAGGCGACGCGGCGCCGCTCACCGCCTGACATGGGGGCAATATCCGCTGCCGCCTCAATATGCAAATCGGCCATCAACTGAAACGCACGCTGACGGTCTTCATTATTCATCAGCCCTTGCAGAATAAATTCTTCAGCTGTCGCGAAGCCGGCAAAATCAGGGTCTTGCGCCAAATATTCAACATGAATACCGGGCTGCACAAAACGCTCGCCACGATCGGCATCGACCAAACCGGCGATAATTTTTAACAAGGTCGATTTGCCCGACCCATTGCGTCCGACCAAGCAAATGCGATCATCGCGCCCGACCGATAAAGATGCGCCGTCCAAAAGCGGGGTGACGCCATGGGTCAGATGAATATCATCAACATATAAAATGGGCGGACTGGCCGACATTTGTGCTTCCTCTAGAACGCAATCTTTATCGCCGAAGCGCATGTGCCCCGCAAGCCATATGAGGCAGTCTAAGGATGCGTTTGAATAAAGTGATGAATGAGCGCGACCAAAGCCTGCGGCACGTCTTCCTGAATAAAATGCCCGGCATTGTCAAAACGGGTGACCGGTGCGTCCGGCCAAATCGCTTTGAAATCGGCAATCGCATTTTCCGGCCAAATGGCACGGTCTTGCATGCCCTCCGCCATCATGGCCGGTTTGGCTTGCAATTTTTCCAAATTGCCGGTTTTCAATCCGTCGACAATAAACGGCACCATGCGGCCATAATGCACATCCAAGGGGAACTCAATGCCGCCAATACATGCAGCACGGTCGGGAAACGGCGTTTGATACGCATCCAGCCAATCGCGGTCGACAGCGGCGCTGTTTTCAAAACCGAGCAATTTCATAATGGATAGAACCGTCGTGCCCAATTCGCCCAAAACGCCGCGCAGCGTGTCGGCTTCCTCATGTTTGGCAATCCACTCAAACCATGGCGTGCGCTCGGTTTTGGGTGTTACCCCGCCATAGCCGGTCAGCGTGTTCATCATGACAATGCGCTTAATCTTATCGGGATGGCGAATGGCATAGGCTGCGCCCATCGGCCCACCCCAATCCTGCAAAACCAGCGTGATGTCATTGAGCGCCAAATCATCAATAAAGGCGGCCAGATTTTCGACATGGCTCTCCAGCGTATAAACCCGGTCTTGCGGCGTTTCGCTTTTGCCGAACCCCATATGGTCAGGCACGACAACCCGATAATGTGCCGACAGGGTCGGTATCATATGGCGATAGAGATAGCCCCAAGTCGGCTCGCCATGCAGACACAAAATCACCTCGCCCTTGCCTTCATCGACATAATGCTGCTTAAAGCCCGCCGCCTCAGAAAAATGCGGCTCGAACGGCCATGTGCCGTTAAAGGTTTCATTTGCCTCAATCATCGCGCGCCCCTAATTACGCAAATCAATGGCCGGATTGCGGTCAAAGAAATTGCGCGGCTTTAAAATAATCTCATCGACTTTAGACGGCATGACCGGCCAGTCTTCCGCCATTGGCACATGATGAAATCCCATCGTTGCCCAAGCAACAATATCCGTATCCTCAATGCTCTCATTATCGGCGATATATTCCGGCAGTCCGAGCCAGGGTGCCGATTGATTGGTCGGCAAACCGGAAGCAAAAATCTCATCGCGCTTAAAGCGCGTGACCCAGAGATTGCGATTCACCCAATAAGCGCGCTTAAAGGCTTCATCCATGGGCGTCACCAAGGGCTTGATATTCGGCATAATGAGCTGATAGCCGGTCGGATAGCCCATGGCATTTTTGGCATTATTGCTGGAGAATAAAAGCGCCGCCGGACGCTCCGCACTCATTGCCGTTTGCGCGGTTTTTTCATCGCTTATGCGTTGTGGACGCACTTGCCAAATACCCTGGCGCGGCGCGTCTTTCGATTGCGGCGTCGCCACCAAGCGCATGCGGGTAAAATCATTGGCCGTGCCGTCAATATCGAAATCAATGCGATAGCTGAAAAAATGATCGTGATTGACGCCGAGACGGTAAGGCGCGAGCAATGTGCCGGTCTGTGTGTCAGCCGCCGCCGTCGGACTGGCCAATGTTTCCGAAAGCACTGCTTTGGTCGCGTCAATGCCGGTCGAAACCAAGCGAATACGCAAACGGCCGTCTTGTGTGAACACATAATCTTGGAAGTAATCATAATTGCCGATGGTCGCGACCATGCGCACGACCAGTTCCGTGGCGCGCCGCGACTGATGCGTTTCGAGCCCCGGAATGCCGGTCAAAATCGGCTCTTCATGGCGCCAAGCAGGATGCCCCGGATCATGTTCGAAAATGCAAATACGGTCTGCCGCTTCAAACGGCGAGCCATCAGCTAAATGCAGCGTCACATTCAAATAATCGGCATGGCTGGGACAGTCGGCTTTTTGCAATTGCGTCGCCATATTGCCGAAACCAAATTCGCCCATATCGAAATAGGCGCGATAAAACCAATTCGGATCATTATCATGATAGGGCACGAACATTTCCGACATCGCAATTTCATAAGCGACCGGGCGCAGTCCTGCGGCGCTTTGATGCCCGACTTGGTTCAGCACCGTGCCTTGGCGCGCGTCAAAGCGCAGGCGGAATTGCCAGCCCTGCCAGTCAATAAGGCTGCCATGAATAGTGTAATTGACCCCTTGCGGACGGGTGCTGGTAATCGGGCGCAGCGCCGCGCGCGTTTTCATATCACCCGCCGCAAATGTGCCGGTCGGCAAATCATGCGGCGGCGGATTGTCGGCGCGCGTGTCGGTAATCTCGACAATATTGTCTTCGGTTAAATCATAAAGAACGGCCAATCCCTCAATCGGGCGCGCATAAATATTGGTGCTTGGCAGAACCCCCAAAACGCCATCGCCGGCAATGTTGAAACAATCAAGACGCACAATGCGATGATTGATGACTTCCGCCTTATCGGCGAAATAGCGCCCAATGGTGCGCGGCAGACATAAGGCTTGCGATGCGTCAACACCGCGCCTTTCCAAAGCGGCAATCAGCGCTGGTGTTTCCATCAGCCGCATGATGAGGGGCTCCAATTCACCCTGGCCTGAATACATGGGTTGGCCACCGCGCATCGGCGCATCTGACACAATCGCCCGGGCTGTTAAATCCACATGCGCCAGACGCGGCTTGCCATTGGCCAGAAAACTGACTTCGGCATCGCGCTGCGCGCGCGCGCCCTCTTGCCATGCCAAGGCTTGCGCCTTATCGGGTTGGCGCAGGCTTATACGGGCAAACAGCACATCATCGCCATGCGCCTGCTTCAAAAGCATCGCCGCTTGCGCATATTCAGCGCCGCTCAACCCGTCCCAAGGCGATATGATTTCGACCTGTGGCGCAGATTTTTTATCGGAAATGGATTGCTCCAGCGCCCAGCCGAAAACAATGATGAACAGCACGGTCAGCGGCAGTGATAGATTTTTAAAAATGGCCATTATCGTCCCCCCATTTAAGACAATCTAAGCAAGGCCACCAGTTGGGGGCAAGGGGCGATTAGCGAATATCGAGCCCGTCCAAACGGTCTTTGGCGCGCCATGTGGCCAAGCGGTCAAAAAACGCCACCGGCCCTTCGCCATAGGCTTGGTCTTGGCGCCGCCGCGTCAACTGGCCTTCATTATTATAATAGCCCGGCGTGCAGGCTTCTTGAAACGCCTCTGCATCGCGCGCTTTTTCAACAATTTCAGCGACCCAATCGGCCTCCGCCTTGGCCGCCGCTTCAGAACGTTTTTTGCCGCGCTGCTTTAAAGCCGCAACAATATAAGCGACATGACGGCTTTGCTCATCCAGCGCATAGGTGAAATTGGCGCTGAACCCACCTTGCGAAGGGCCGAAAAAAAACGCATTGGGAAAGCCGTGCACATGCAAGCCATGATAGCTGGCCATGCCATCCGCCCATTTATCGGAAATCGCCAAACCGTCCACGCCATTGATTTGATAACCGGCGCGCCGCGCATAATCCGTGCCGACCTCAAAGCCGGTCGCAAAAATAATGCAATCGACATGATAGGCGACATCATCAAACATCACGGCGTTTTCGGTAATGCGCGCAACGCCGCGACCATCCGTATCGACCAGCCGCACATTAGGACGATTAAAACTAGCGAGATAATCATCGTGAAAGCACGGGCGCTTGCAAAACAAACGATAATAGGGTTTCAGCGCCTCTGCTGTTGCCGCGTCTTCCACCACATGATCAACACGGTCGCGAATGCCTTGCATTTTGTGGTAGTCGGCGATTTCCATTTCTTCGGCGACATTCATAAATGCCATCGCCTTATCGGTGAGATATTTTTTCAAGCCTTTTTTATAAAGCTTTGGGGAAGCAAGGCCAGCCAACGCCCACAGCGCCAACCGGGCGCGCGACGGGGCTTTATCGCGTAAACCGCCAACCAATAATTTAAAGGCATCGGTCCAGCCATCAGACACCAAATCATGTTTCACCGGCTTGCCGGCCAATAGGGTTTCAAAATTGCGGCGGCGTTCATCATGCCAGCCCGCATCTTGCCCTTTTAGCCAATCGGCATCCGTGTCGCCATTATTGCGCACTTCCACAGAAGACGGGGTGCGCTGAAAAACATAAAGCTGCGCGGCCGACGCAGCAACATGCGGCACGCATTGAATGGCCGTGGCACCAGTGCCGATAATGGCGACTTTTTTATCGGCCAAGCCGCTCAATCCACCCGCCGATGTGCCGCCAGTATAGCCGTAATCCCAACGGCTGGTATGGAAGGTATGGCCTTTATAATCACCAATGCCGTCAATGGCAGGCAATTTCGGGCGATTGAGCGGGCCATTGGCATGAACCACAAAACGCGCTGCCAGCTCGTCGCCTAATGATGTCGTGACGCTCCAACGGCAATGCTCTTCTTGCCATTCAGTGGCGGTCACTTCGGTTTGGAAAAGTGCCTTACTGGCAAGCTCATATTTCTCAGCAATGGTTCGACAATAAGCCAGCGTCTCACTGGCATTGGTATATTTTTGCTGCGGCACAAAGCCAGTTTCTTCCAAAAGCGGGAAGTAAATATAAGATTCAATATCACATGAAGCGCCTGGATAGCGATTCCAATACCAAGTGCCGCCGAAATCACCGCCTTTTTCAATAATCACAACATCGTCAATACCTTGTTCTAGCAAGCGCACAGCGGCCAGCATGCCACCAAAACCACCACCGATAATCACCACTTCGACATCGCGCTTTTCCGGGCCGCGTTGCACCGCCTCTTCAATATACGGGTCGTCGACAAAATAGGCGAAATCACCGGTCACTTGCTGATATTGCTCATTACCGTCATCGCGCAGACGCTTATCGCGCTCGGCGCGATATTTAGCCCGCACAGTTTTTAAATCAACTTCCAATGCCTTTGCTGAACGCATGGCTCACTCCCAATACCGATTATTCAGTGTCCTCGCTGTCGTCTTCGTCCCAAGCGTCGAACAAAACATCTATTTCATCATCTGACAGAACATAAATGCTGATCTTGCCTTCCAATATAGGGCGTCCTTGCATTTTGCGAAGGCGGCGCAATTCAGGTTCTCTTTGCGCGCGCAAGCCGAAAGTCGGCCTGCCGAACCGGTCGAGTGTGCTTTCATTAAACTGTTCCAGCGTCATGCCGGAAGCGTCTATATCGCCGACCATTTGCGCAGACGCGCCCGAACTTACCAGAAGAGCCGAAGCTATGATGATGCGAAACATATGGGAAAGATGCACCGGAAGGGGGCTGGAATGCAAGCCGCCATCTTAATCTATGAAGTAGCGCCTGACAGAGGGCCTTGAGCCTAAAATAATCACCATTCCTAAAAGCGCGAAAGCCATTATAAAAATGGCATCATTGGGAAAACGGTCGACCAAAAGGAGCTTAATTGTGCCGACCAAAGTAAGACTGGTCATGATGCTGGCAAGAAAATGCCCCGATGAAAACTGCGCCTCAGGAAATGCAACATTGATAAGACCGAAATAGCCACCCAGCAGAAATAGTGATAGACGCAAAACTTCCAACCGATCAGAATCAAAATCACTGCCCATAGATTGATTCCAAGGGAAAAAAAGAATTTTTTCTTCAGCAAATAACGACACCCCGACCACGACCAATGACCAAGAAGCAACAACGAATACTAAAAAAAAATAAAACTTTTTTAATTTACGCATTTTTTTCATTAAATTATGCAAACAAAAATTACAACTTAAAACTATATCTTTAGAAAAGCGGGAAATCCTAAAACGGCATGAAAGTGAGATACAGTTAATGTTGCGGCCCTATTCAACGATAATTCGCCCAAAGACATATTTACCTCCCCTTTGAACCCCGCTTTCGCCAATAGGTTTCCCAACAGCAAGAGGAACATTACCGACATAAATCGGATATTGGCCGGGCCTGATTGGCACGAAACTCACATCTGCAGAACCAATCTCATCACACTCGATTGCGTTAAAACTTAAGCCCTGTAAATGAATTTCAATATCGCCAATTGTTACCAGTCGCAGATGCGCATTATTTAAGAGCTCGGCCATTTCTATACGCCAGCCCCTCAAATCACCTTGCACATCGGGACAGTCGATTGATAAACGATAATAGCGACCAGACAACAGCCGCATTTCCAGTGGTGCCAGCCGCGGCATACCATCAGCACTTGTGCTCACGGTTAATGTTTTTCTTATCGGTGGGAATTTGGCCAAATTACCCAACGACTCAGCTTTTGCGGAAAGCATATAGGGCGAGACCGCAATGCTTAGCATTAAAAACGTCAGGATAAGAAAACGGGTCATATATTTTAGGCCTATAGGGTCGATGTAAATTCTTTCAGCAAAGCAACTTCGTTCTCATCGAAAGCCGAACCGTCCGCTCGCAAGATATCATGATGCCATAAATCGGGCTCTGGCAGAGCGTCTTCAGCCAATAAAAAGTCCTCCGCTTGAACGCGCTCAGACCGCTCCATAATCGTATGCCAGTCAAAATGGGTCTGGCTTTTCCCCGCGACAAGCCCCCAGTTTATGCAGCCAATATTGTGTTTTTTGAAGATAGGCAGAGAAAACTGAAATGTCGTGCCATGCCCACGTGCCATATATTCAGTGCAAATGACCGGCCGATTGAGGGCCACCAGTTCCTCGATAGATTCTTCTAATTGCTCAGCTTCATACATGTGAAATGTCAAAACATCTGAATTTTCTTTATTTATGTCGTGGTGGACACTGCCGATTGCCCCATGGACGCAGGACGTAAGCGGTTGACGCGGCCTGACCTCATGCGCCCAAGCCCAAACGGCGCGGAGCAATGTTTGAGAATCTTCTCCGATACCAAACTGCCCCGGCTCATTATAGATATCCCACATTAAAATCCGATCATCAGCCTTATATCGTTCCAATATTGAGACGACATAATTCTCCAATCTTGCCAATTCCTTTTCGCCGGACCCTTGGTGAATTTGGCGAACAATATGGTGGCCCGGGCTTTGCTTCCAGCGCGAATTATGAATGCCCCGAATAGGCGGTTTTTGGGGCCCGCGTTTTGGATATCCATAATGGCAATCGTCAAAGAGAACGATTATTGGCGTGATATGGTTTTCGCGACAAATATCGAGAAATGTCTCGAACCGTCCGAAAAACCCCTCTTCTTCAACCAATAAATCATGAAGATATACGCGCAAGGTATTAAACCCGAGTTCCCGAGCCCAACCGATTTCACGTCTTAAAGCAGCTTCATCAAAAGTATCGGACTGGAACATTTCCAATTGGTTGGACGCATTCGAGGGCAAGAAATTACAGCCAATCAAAAAAGGTAATTCTTCATACCAAGCATTGGCAGCCTCACTTGACCAACGGTTCATTTTCCCTGTCTCCCTACAAAACAATGTTTTGCCTTTGGGGGCATGGTCTTTGCACATGCGCCAAGAGCCAAGACACCCCCTTCGTCAGATGGTCACCACAATACGCATCAAGCAGAATGTCAAAAGATTTGTGAAGATTGAAAATATATGAAGAGGCTGGCGACATGCTTTTGAACTCATTGATTCATTACCCTTTTCAACAGAGGCCTGCTCAATGGCCGTCTAAAAAATACTGGCCTGCAGGGTGAGCTTGGCACCCAAGAGCAACAAAAACCCGTGGCTGATATGATAAAACCAAGCATCATTCATGGTGCGATTGAGCCATAGACCCAGCGCCACGCCAATCGGCACAAAACCGGCAAGCGCCAGACTGGCGGTCAGGCTGGCCGCATCAAACAATTCCAATTCGATGAAAAACGGTAATTTGGCCAAATTGACCAATAAAAACGACCAGCCCATTGTGCCGACATAATAGGCGCGCGGCAGATTGAGCGGCAGCAAATAGATTTGCGACGGGATGCCGCCAGTGAGCGACACGAAGCTGGCAATACCGGCCAATCCCATCCAACCGACA
>Ga0181568_10000510_pt1 | contig 34806 bp, 32 predicted proteins | sample 101ome_20_FD_133758 | JGI IMG/M metagenome (GOLD analysis project Ga0181568, IMG submission 133758) | Coastal salt marsh microbial communities from the Groves Creek Marsh, Skidaway Island, Georgia - 101404AT metaG (megahit assembly) | ecosystem: Environmental > Aquatic > Marine > Intertidal...
CAGCCCTGAAGTGAGTAAATACAGGCAATAGCTCGATATTTTTCCTGCCCTCAATCTGGCATGTCACGAAACATGCCACGACATACCAAGACACATTGCACTGGATTGCCAGAGCTTCTTGGCGGTCTTGCATTTTCACTACAGCAAGCGGCGCTCAAGAGTTGTAGTCATGCAGGCGTGTTTAAGAAACAGCAGCCGGATAAAAACATGACAACGGCGAGCGCAAGTAATACAGCAGGCCATCGAGTACAGGGAGTACAGGAAGTACGGCAGGCCGGGTATGTAGCAGGGCGGAGCCCATGATCGTCATGACCGGTTGTTTTCGATACGGCAACTGATTTGAAAGAGTGGTTTGCTCAACGACATGCTTAACGGCATGTACATGCTTAACTAGATTGCAGAACAAGGTTGGCCGATTTGAATATCGATCTCTTTCCCCTGATTGTTTATGGCAGCATAGTCGTGGTTGCCATCGTAGGTCTGCTGATCGCCTCGACACTGCTGGGGCAGAAGCGTAACGATCACGCGACCCACGATGTCTACGAATCGGGTATCGTTCCCACCGGTTCCCCCAATATCAAGATTTCCGTCCCGTTTTACCTGACCGCCATCTTGTTCATCATTTTCGATCTGGAAGCCGTCTTCCTCTTTGCCTGGGCCATTTCCATTCGGGAAGCGGGCTGGGTCGGGTTCATTGAAGTATTCATCTTTATTTTCATCCTCATCGCCGGTTTGGTGTACCTGTGGCGCAGCGGCGCCCTGGAATGGCGTACCCAGCGTCAGCAGCACGATCTGCATAGCATGAAAGGTGAGGGCGGCGTCGTGAACATTCGCAACGGCCGTAAAATCGTTGAAGTCGAAGCAGACAGCCATGATGAACATGGTCACGGAGGTCACCACTAATGAGCTGGGAACTCGTCCGTCCTGAAGAAGTTGCCGGTCCGAGCCCGGGCCAGGGCCAGTTTGACGATTACATTCGCAAAAATGTCATCATGACCACGCTGGAAGACATGCTGGCCTGGAGCCGCAAGAACTCCCTGTGGCCCTATAACTTTGGCCTATCCTGCTGTTACGTGGAAGCGGCTACTGCCATTTCCAACCGCCATGACATTTCCCGTTTCGGTGCCGAGGTATTTCGTGCCACACCGCGCCAGGCCGACATGATCATCATCGCCGGTACCGTCTTCCGCAAGGTCGCCCCGGTTGTTCAGCGTCTATATGAACAGATGATGGAGCCGCGCTGGGTCATCTGCATGGGTTCCTGTGCCAATTCCGGCGGCATGTACGACATCTATTCCGTAGTCCAGGGTGTGGATAAATTCCTGCCCGTGGACGTATACGTATCAGGTTGCCCGCCGCGTCCCGAGGCGCTACTGCAGGGGTTGAACCTGTTGCAGGATTCCATCGGCAAGAAACGCCGTCCGGTCAGCTGGGTGATCAGTGACCAGGGCATCTATGAGCGTGAAAAAGTGGAAATCCAACGTGAAAAACGCCTGAAAGACCGAATCAGTGCCACCGAGCTGGTCGACCCGAACGAAGTCGGTCCCAGCTACTGGGACGTCGTGGCCGGCAAGAAAGGCCCGCGTGACCAGGACTGAATCCCGATAATCCGAATTGAGCAGAACCGAGATCACCGTTGAGCACCGTTAGCGAACAAGCCGCCCAGGCAGAAGCCCAGCTTCCCGCAGTCATCGAAGCCCTGTACCGCAAATTCGGGGAGTCCTCTTTCGTGCGTCAGCATACCGCTGAAGGCATGCCAACCCTGTGGGTGCCCCGCAGCCGCCTGCTGGAAATCCTGCGCTACCTGCGTGATGACTTCCGGCCGCGCTATGAAATGCTTCTCGACGTCACGGCCATCGATGAGCGCGTGCGCGTCCATCGCGAGGGGCAGCCTGATAGCGCCTTTACGGTTGTTTACCACCTGATTTCGTTCTCCGGCAATGCCGATATCCGCATCAAGGTTGCGCTGGCCGAGGATGATCAGAACATCCCGACTGTGATCCCCCTGTGGCCGGCCGCGAACTGGCATGAGCGGGAAATGTGGGACATGTTCGGCATCAATGTCGAAGGCCATCCCAACCAGAAACGCATTTACACGCCGCCGACATGGGTCGGTCATCCGCTGCGCAAAGACCATCCAGCCCGTGCCACCGAGATGGACTGGTTCCAGATGAGCGATGACATCCAGGACCGTGAACAGGAAGCCATGAAGTTCGACCCCACAGAATGGGGTCTGACCGATCACTCGGACACGTCCGAATACATGTTCCTGAATTTTGGTCCAAACCACCCGGCAGCGCACGGCATTATCCGTTTTGTCCTGCAGTTGGATGGTGAATACGTCATCAACTGTGTGCCGGACGTGGGCTATCACCACCGTGGTGCCGAGAAGATGGGCGAGCGCCAGAGCTGGCACACCTATATTCCTTATACCGACCGCATCGACTATCTCGGCGGTGTCATGAACAACCTGCCGTATGTCATGGCCGTGGAAAAAATGGCCGGCATACAGGTACCGGACCGCGTCAAGACCATTCGTGTCATGCTGGCTGAATTCTTCCGCATCTGCAGCCACCTGCTGTTCTATGGCACCTGGGCTGTTGACCTGGGCCAGTTGTCACCGCTGTTCTACTGTTTCGAAGACCGAGAAAAAGCCTTCAATATCATCGAGTCCATCACCGGTGGCCGCATGCACCCGAGCTGGTTCCGTATCGGTGGTGTGGCGCAGGACTTGCCCAACGGCTGGGAAAAACGCGTCAAGGAATTCGTCGATTATTTCCCGAAACGCCTGGCCGAATACGACAAGATGGTAATGGCCAACACCACCATTCGCCAGCGTACCCGTGGCGTCGGTGTCATGAACACCCAGGATGCCTTTGACTGGGGCATGACCGGTGCCGCCTTGCGTGCCACCGGCCTGGAATGGGACTACCGCAAGAACCGCCCGTACAGCGGTTACGAGAATTTCGAATTCGACGTGCCCATCGCCGTCAACGGCGACTGCTACGACCGCGCTGCGGTCCGTGTCGAGGAAATGCGCCAGAGCTGCCGCATTATCAAGCAGTGTCTGGAGAACATGCCGTCCGGTCCTTACAAGTCAGACCATCCGCTGACCACGCCGCCGATCAAGGAAAAGAGCAAGCTCGACATCGAAACCCTGATCGACCACTTCCTGAGCGTGAGCTGGGGCCCGATTATCGACCCGACGGAAGTTTCCATGACCATCGAGGCGACCAAGGGGCTGAATATGTATTACCTGGTGAACGACGGTGGCAGTGGCTCCTACCGGACCCGTATTCGCACACCGTCCTTTATCCACATCCAGGCCATTCCGTTCCTGAGCAAGGGCCTGATGCTGGCGGACTTTACCGCCGTGGTTGCGACCACGGATTTCGTGATGGCCGACGTCGATAAGTAGATAAGCAAAAATTGTAGGTCGGCATAGGCCTGAAAAGCCGTTTGCCGACAGGTTTACCAAAACTGGTTAATCGAGAAACTTTGATTTAAATGAACAACATCATCGCATCAACCGCCATCAAGGCGCGCCAGCTGACGGAAGCAGAGATCCATGACATCGAGCATGAAAAGACGCATTACCCGTACACTCAGGCCGTGGGTCTTGAAGCCCTAAAGATCGTACAGAAATACCAGGGCTGGGTCTCTGACGAGAGCCTGCTGGCCGTGTCCGAGTACCTGGACATTCCGCCAGATGAGCTGGAAGGTGTGGCCACGTTCTTCAACATGATTTTCCGCCGTCCTGTCGGCAAGCACGTGATTCTGCTGTGCGACAGCGTGGCGTGCTGGATGCTCGGTTGTGACAACCTGCAGGCACATATCACCAAGACGCTGGGCATCAACTATGGTGAAACCACCAAGGATGACATGTTCACGCTGATTCCCGTGCCGTGCCTGGGCACCTGTGACAAGGCGCCGGCCATGATGATAGGTCGTGAAACCTATACCAACCTGACCACCAAGAAAATTGACCAGATTCTGGCTCACTACCGTGACGGCACTCCGGTCAACCTGGACAGTTAACGTAAAGAATGACAATGGCCACTGACAACCCATTAACAAAGAATATCGAGATCGGCAGGGCGCCTTTCGACTACAAGCAATATGAAGCCGCTGGCGGTTATGAGAGTGTGCGCAAGGCCGTGACCATGGAGCCCACCGATGTGGTCAACCTGGTCAAGGACGCTGGTCTAGGCGGCCGTGGTGGCGCCGGTTTCAATACCGGTCTGAAGTGGAGCTTTGTGCCGCCGCCCGATGGCGGACCTCGCTATCTCGTGGTCAACGGTGACGAAATGGAGCCGGGTACCTTCAAGGACCGTCTCCTGATTGAACATGACCCGCACCTGCTGATTGAAGGCATGATCACCACCTGCTGGGCGCTGCAGGCCCAGACCGGCTATATCTTCCTGCGCGGTGAATACACCGTCTGTGAAGAGCGTCTGCTGAAGGCTATCGATGAAGCCTATGAAGCCGGCATGCTCGGCAAGAATATTCTCGGCAAGGGCTGGGACCTGGATATTTACCTGCACACCAGTGCTGGCCGCTACATTTGTGGTGAGGAGACTGCCCTGATCAACGCCCTGGAAGGCAAGCGCGCCAATCCTCGTGCCAAGCCGCCATTCCCACAGGTCAGCGGCCTGTGGGGACGCCCGACCGTGGTCAATAACGTGGAAACCATCTGCAACATTCCGGGCATCGTCGCCAACGGCGTTGACTGGTACAAGGCGCTCGGCAAGGGCGACTTTGTTGGTACGCGTATTTCCGGTGTCAGCGGCCGCGTGAAAAACCCGGGCTGCTGGGAAGTCCCTGTCGGCATTACCTTCCGCGAACTGCTGGAAGATTACGCCGGTGGCATGCAGGACGGTTATGAACTCAAGGGTTTCCTGCCCGGTGGTGGTTCAACAGACTTCCTGCTGCCGGAACACCTAGACCTGGTGATGGAACCGGGAGCTGTCCAGAAGGCCGGCAGCCGTCTGGGTACCTCGCTGATCATGGTCCTGGACGACAAGACCTGCCCGGTCGGTTGCGTGCGAAACCTAATCAAGTTTTTTGCCCATGAAAGCTGTGGCTGGTGTACACCGTGCCGTGACGGCCTGCCCTGGGTAGAGCACATCCTCAACAAGATGGAAGAGGGCCATGGCGAGATGAAGGACATCGACATTCTCAAGGAAATGACCGGCTACATGGCCCCGGGCAACACCTTCTGTGCCCTGGCACCGGGTGCGGCGGAACCGCTGCAGAGCGCGTTGAAGCATTTCATGCCGGAATTCGAGGCCCATGTGGCCCACGGCTGCAGCTATAAAAAGCATTAATTTTATAAAGTAACCTTTTGATAAATAATATTTTATCGGGATATTGAAGTGGTAAAGATCACCGTAGACGGCAAAGTCATCGAGGTTGATGAAAGCAATAACCTGCTCGAGGAAATTCTCTCAGCCGGGGAAAATTTGCCTTATTTCTGCTGGCACCCGAGCATGGGCTCTGTGGGTTCCTGCAGGCAATGTGCGGTCATCGAATACGCCAATGACGAGGACGAACGCGGCCGCCTCAACATGGCCTGCATGACCGCCCCGCGCGAGGGCGCCCGCTATTCCATTGCCAAGGCCGCCAAGTTCCGTGCCCAGGCCATCGAAAGCATCATGATCAACCACCCGCATGACTGTCCGGTCTGCGAGGAGGGCGGTGAATGTCACCTGCAGGACATGACCGTGATGTCTGGCCACAACTACCGTCGCTATGACGGCAAGAAGAAGACCCACACCAACCAGTACCTGGGCCCCTTCATCGGGCATGAAATGAACCGCTGCATTACCTGTTACCGTTGCGTGCGTTTCTACAAGGATTACGCGGGTGGCAAGGACTTTGGTCCTCAGGCTTCCCACGACAACACCTACTTCGGCCGCTGGCAGGAAGGCCCGCTGGAAAGTGAGTTTTCCGGCAACCTGGCCGAAGTCTGCCCGACCGGCGTCTTTACTGACAAACCTTTCAGCAAGCATTACGTGCGCAAATGGGACCTGCAGACAGCTCCGAGTATCTGCGCCGGTTGCAGCGTGGGCTGTAACATCAACCCGGGTGAGCGCTACGGTACCCTGCGTCGTGTCGTGAACCGTTTCAACGACGAAGTGAACGGTTATTTCCTGTGCGACCGTGGTCGCTTCGGGACCGGTTATGTGAATTCCGACGAACGCATCACGGTCAGCATGACCCGTGCCTCACACGATGACCGCCCCATGCTGACCAGCACCGACGAGGCCCGCGCCAAGCTTCACGGCATGTCAGGTGCCATCGGCATCGGTTCGCCAAGGGCCTCCATGGAGGCCAACTTTGCCCTGCGCGAGCAGGTCGGGGCCGATAATTTCTATGCCGGCGTGTCAGCCAGTGAGCTGGGCATGCTGAAGCAGGTGCTGGATATCTATGCTACGCGCCCGGTCAATATCGCCAATATCAAGGATATCGAGGCCTCTGATGCCATTATAATCCTGGGCGAGGATGTCACCAATACAGCCGCCCGCATTTCGCTGGCCCTGCGCCAGTCGGTGCGCAACCTGGGCAAGGACATGGCGAAAGCCATGAAATTACCGGACTGGCAGGATGCCGCCATTCGCCAACTCACCATGGATCGCAAGAGCCCGCTCTTCATTCTCAGCCCGCACGCCACTCGCCTTGATGACATTGCTGCCCAGGTGCATATCGCTACTGCCGCAGACAGCGCCAGGATCGGCTATGCCGTGGCAACGGCCATTGATGGCAACGCGCCTGGTGTCAGCGGCCTGTCCGCCGAGGAACAGGCACTGGTGCTGAGCATTGCTGAAGCCCTGAAGAGTGCCAGGCAGCCACTGATCGTGTCCGGTACCGGCAGCCTGAGCCCGGCCCTGATTGATGCCGCCGCCAATATTGCCACCGCGCTGGCAGATGGCGATAAGAAGTCCAACCTGGCCCTGGTGGTGCCCGAAGCCAACAGCCTGGGCCTGGCCCTGCTGATGGACGGCAGTGACAAGGCCTTGGACCAGGCTATGGCGTCAGGAGCAAAGTCAGCGATCGTACTGGAAAACGATTTGTACCGCCGTGCCCCGAGTGCTGACGTGGACGCGTTCATCAATGGCCTGGACTCGCTGACCGTGCTGGACAGCATGAAAACCCGCACCGGCGAGCAGGCCAACCTGGTGCTGGCTGCCGGCACATTTGCCGAAACTTCCGGCACCTACGTCAATTATGAAACCCGTGCCCAGCATTTCTATTCCGTGTTCAAGCCGGCTGAGCCTATTCGCTCTAGCACATACTGGTTGTCCGACAGGAAACTGGCTGAGCTGACCCAGGCCTGCGCCGACAGCATTGCCAATTGTGCGGGCATGAAAGGCCTGACGCCGTCGGAAGGGTTCACGGTCGCAGGCATGCGTGTCCCGCGACAGCAGCATCGCTACAGTGGTCGTACTGCCATGCGTGCCAACATCAGTGTGCACGAACCGAAACAGGAACAGGACGAAGAGGGCATCATGTCCTACTCCATGGAAGGCATTCCGGCGACCAAGAATTCCACTGTTTTCAATACCGCCTGGGCTGGTGGCTGGAACTCCAACCAGAGTGTGTTCAAGTTCCAGAAGCACACCGGCGAAGCCCTGAAAATGGCGGGCAACGGCCACTGCCTAATTGCCAGCACAGCCACGGAAAAGACCTATGCGCCTTTTGCCGCTGATGATGATGCTGCCGGCGATCATCAAGTCTTCCCGATTTACCATTTGTTTGGCAGTGAAGAGCTGACGGCCAAAACACCGGCTATCCAGGAAAAGGCAACCGGTGCGTATGTCGCGATCAATCCGGCCGATGCCGGCAAACTCGGCCTGCAGGCCAGCGACGGTGTCGCCGTCCAGCACAACGGCTCAGTGCCGGTGCTGCTGCGCAATTCGATCAAGCCCGGCACCGTCGGTGTTCCGGTTGGCCTCAATGGCCTAAATTTCCGCAACCTGCCCGGCGCCATCACCCTGGAAAAAGCCAGTGGCTGGAGCACACCGGCAGACTGGAAAGCCGCCAACATCATTGTCAGCGATAAGGCCACTATGAGCAGCGGGGAGAGTGCCTGATGTTTGAAATCAAAGTCGGCTCACTGCTTGTCATCGCGCTCATCCTGGGCACCGTACTGGCGTTTGCGGCGCTGTTGATCTGGATGGAGCGTCGTCTGCTGGGTTTCTTCAACGACCGCCTTGGCCCCAACCGCGTTGGTCCCTTCGGTATCCTGCAGTCGGTGGCTGACGTCATCAAGCTGATTACCAAGGAAGATTGGATCCCGCCGTTTGCCGACAAATTCACCTTTGTGGTGGCGCCGATCATCATCCCGGTGGTCATGCTACTCAGCTTTGCCATGATCCCGTTCGCGCCCAATATCGGCATCATCGACCTCAATATCGGCATCCTGTTCGTGATGGCCATGGCCGGTATGGCGTCCTATTCCGCGATGCTGGGTGGAATTGCGTCCAACAACAAGTTTTCCCTGCTTGGTGGCCTGCGTGCCGCCGGCCAGATGATTTCCTATGAAGTCTTCATGGGTATTTCACTGCTGGGCGTGGTCATTCTGTCTGACAGTTTCATGCTCAGGGATATCGTCGAGGCCCAGGCTGATGGCTGGTATGTGATTCCCCAGTTCCTCGGTTTCATCGTCTTCATGGTGGCCGCACTGGCCGAATCCCACCGCTGGCCGTTCGACCTGCCGGAAGGTGAGTCGGAAATCATTTCCGGTTTCAACACCGAATACTCCGGTATGAAGTTTGGCTTGTTCTTTGTCGGGGAATACATCGGCATGTTCCTGATGGCCTGCCTGATACCGGTATTGTTTTTCGGTGGCTGGCATGCACCGTTCGGCCTAGAGATCGGTGGTGAAGTGTTCTCCGGTATTTTCTGGATGAGCGTGAAATCGCTGGCTTTTGTTGTCTTTTTTGTCCTGGTCCGTGCGGCGCTAGCGCGTCCGCGTTATGACCAGCTCATGAATTACGGCTGGCTTGTCATGCTGCCGTTGTCACTACTGAATCTGCTTGTTACCGGCGCAATCGTGCTGTTGCAGGGGAGTTAATAATGCTGAAAGGGTTTGTGCATCAGGTCAACATCATCTGGTCACAGATAGTCTCGCTGTGGCTGGTCTTCCTGCACCTGTTCCGCAAGGCGGATACTGTGGAGTATCCGGAAATCAAACCGCATACGTTCCCGCGCTGGCGCGGTCGTATCATCCTCACGCGCGACCCCGACGGGGAAGAGCGCTGCGTGGCCTGCAACCTGTGTGCAGTAGCCTGTCCGGTGGATTGTATCGCCCTGCAGAAAACCGAGGATGAAAACGGTCGCTGGTATCCGGAATTTTTCCGCATCAACTTTTCCCGCTGCATCATGTGCGGTTTCTGTGAAGAAGCCTGTCCGACCCATGCTATCCAGCTGACCCCCGACTTTGAAATGGCGGAATACGTGCGTCAGGACATGGTCTGGGAAAAGGAGCACATGCTGATCAACGGTACCGGGAAGTATCACGACTACAATTTCTACAAGGTTGCCGGCAAAGCCATTGGCAGCAAGGGCAAAGGCGAGGCGCGTAACGAACTGCCGCCGACTGACCGTAGGAGCCTGCTGCCATGAGTGAGATGTTTTACGGCTCTGCCATTATCGCCATTCTCGCGACCCTGATGGTTATCACCCGGACCAATATCGTCCATGCGCTGCTGTACTTCATTGTTTCCCTGCTGGCTATTGCGGTGATCTTTTATACCCTGGGCGCTCCCTTTGCAGCGGCCCTTGAAGTGATCGTTTATGCCGGCGCCATCATGGTGATGTTCCTTTTTGTGGTGATGATGCTCAATCTGGGGCAGGTGACACAGGACCAGGAACGGGCGTGGTTGCAGCCGTCACTGTGGATCGGACCGACACTCATGGCGATTCCGTTGCTGATTGAAGTGGTTTACGGCATCAACATGAACCAGGCCACAATGGCGCATACCCCGGTGGGCGCCAAGGAAATCGGGCAGGCACTGTTTGGGCCGTATGTCCTGGCGGTAGAGCTGGCGTCCATGTTGCTGCTGGCCGGCCTGGTGGGTGCGTTCCACCTGGCCCGTAAATAAGTTGAAAAAGATGCGAGAGACAAGAGGCAAGAGGCAAGTGAGTCGAGTAGAGGTGGCACGTTAATGGAAATGCCAATGATCACAATGCAGGCTGTTCCTATGGAACACGGCTTGTTGCTCGCCGCCATACTTTTCGTATTGGGCATGATTGGTGCACTGACTCGTCGCAACCTGGTGTTTGTGCTGATGTCACTGGAAATCATGCTTAATGCAACGGGGCTGGCTTTCATTGTCGCCTCCTCACGCTGGGGCCAGGTCGATGGCCAGATCATGTTTCTGATGATTATCAGTCTGGCAGCCGCTGAAGTAGCGGTGGCACTGGGTCTGGTTCTGCAACTGTTCCACAAGCGCAAGACACTGGATATTGATGTTCTGAGCGAAATGAAAGGGTGACCGGAACGGGTTCTGCGTGAACACGTTGATGGTGAGTTCAGGAAAGCACAGGTAATAAGGTAACAAGAACAACATGTATGAATTATTGTGGTTAGTGCCGGTTGTCCCGTTTATAGGGTTTCTGATCCTTACCCTGACATTCGGTAAATTACCCCAGCTGGCGGCCGGCATTGTCGGTGCCGGTTCCATTGGCGTGTCTTTCCTGATTGCCTTGCTGGTCGGTTCAGGCTTCATGGCAGGGGAGATGACCTCCTTTACCCAGTCGCTGTGGACCTGGATGGCCGTGGGCGATTTTGAGGTGGGCTTCAATCTCTATCTTGATGGCGTCTCCCTGACCATGATGTACGTCATCACGGGTATCGGCTTCCTCATCCATGTCTATGCCACCGGTTACATGAGCGGCGATACGAGTTTCGCGCGCTTTTTCTCCTACATGAACCTGTTCGTCTCTGCCATGCTCATCCTGGTGCTGGCCGACAACCTGGCGCTGCTGTTCATGGGCTGGGAAGGGGTCGGCCTGTGTTCTTACCTGCTGATCGGTTTTTGGTACACCGACCCGCATAACGGCTACTGTGCCCGCAAGGCCTTTGTTATGACCCGTGTCGGTGATGCCTTCATGGCTCTTGGCCTGTTCCTGCTCTTTGTCAGCACGGGCAGCGTCACCATCCAGGAAGCCATGCTCACGGCGGAATCCCAGTGGGAAGTGGGCGGTGCTGTCGCCACGGCCGTCACACTGCTGCTGCTCGGCGGTGCCGTCGGCAAGTCAGCCCAGCTGCCGCTGCAGACCTGGTTGCCCGATGCGATGGCCGGTCCGACCCCGATTTCCGCCCTGATTCACGCGGCCACCATGGTGACCGCGGGCGTATACTTGATTGCCCGTACCCATGTCCTGTACATGCTGGCCCCAGAAGTACAGCACCTGGTCGGAGTCATTGGCGCGATTACCTTGCTGATGGCTGGCTTTACCGCGCTGACCCAGAACGACATCAAGAAAGTGCTGGCATTCTCCACCGTCAGCCAGATCGGCTACATGTTTCTGGCCCTCGGCGTGGGTGCTTGGAGCAGTGCCATTTTCCACCTCATGACCCATGCTTTCTTCAAGGCGCTGCTGTTCCTAACCGCCGGCTCCATCATCCTGGCCATGCATCATGAACAGGACATCTTCAAGATGGGCGGCCTGCGCAAGGACCTGCCCTGGTCCCATGCACTGTTCCTGATCGGCACGCTGGGCCTGGTGGCGTTCCCCGGTTTCTCGGGATTCTTCTCCAAGGAAGAGATACTGGCATCCGCCATGGCACACCATGATGGCGGTTATCCCCTGTTCCTTGCCGGTATGGCGGGTGCGGTGATGACCTACCTCTACAGTTTCCGACTCTACTTCCTGGTCTTCTACGGCAAGAAAACCCACGATGGCCATGAAGTCATGGGCCTGCACTTGCAAGGGCCACTGGTACTGCTGGCCATCGGTGCCGTATTTGCCGGCTTCATTCATCTGCCGGTAGAAGCGGTATTCCCGGAAGCGGAGGAACATCATCCCTCCATCATGGCTCAGGCGGCGATGATCCTGCTGCCGATGCTGGGCTTCGTCCTGGCCTGGTGGGTCTTCATTAAGGGCAAGGTCGACACCGACAAGCTGGCCGGTCAGGGCTTTGGCGCCAAGCTGCACCGCTTCTGGTATACCCAGTGGGGCATGGACTGGCTGTACAACACGGTGATCTGCAAGCCTTACATTTGGCTGGCCGAATTCAACCGGAAAGACTTTATCGACTTCTTCTACAACGGTTCAGCAAGCGTCGTGAGTTTCTGTCATGACGTCATGAGTGAAACCCAGACTGGCCAGTTGCGTTTCTACGCCTTCACGGTGACCGTCGGACTCCTCATCGTGGTCACCCTGGGAGTGCTGTTATGATCCTTGTGTGGTTAATGGTCATCCTGTTCGCCGGTGGCGTAGGGGCCTGGTTGTCTGAAAAGAGCAACCCGCAGCTGCCGCGCTTTATCGCGCTGGCCGCGCTGGTGCTGGATCTGTTCCTGGTCCTGTTGATGCTGTTTGCGCCAGGCGTACTAGGGCTGGACGGCAGCAACCCCATCGATCTGGGTCAGCCCGGGGAATGGCTCGTGCTGTATAGCGCTGACTGGATTCCGCGATTCGGCATCTCCCTGATTTTCGGCGCCGATGGCCTGGGCCTGCTTTTGATTGCCCTGACCGTGTTCCTGGGCCTGATGTCGCTGGGTTCGGCCTGGCATGAAATCCAGAAGCGTACCGGCTTCTTCTATTTCAACCTGTTGTGGACCCTGGCCGGTGTGATCGGTGTGTTCACGGCGCTTGACCTGTTCCTGTTCTTCTTCTTCTGGGAAGTGATGCTGATTCCGATGTATTTCATCATCGCGATCTGGGGGCACGAGAACAAGGAATACGCGGCGATGAAGTTCTTCATCTTTACGCAGGTGAGCGGCATGCTGATGCTGCTAGCCATCCTGCTGTTGGTATTCTTCCACTATCAGGAAACCGCCAACGTTACCTTCAGCTACTTTGACCTGCTGGGCACCACGATACCGGAACAGTTCGCCTTCTGGGTCATGCTTGGCTTCTTCCTGGCGTTTGCCACCAAGTTGCCGTCCGTCCCGATGCACAACTGGCTGCCCGATGCCCACTCCCAGGCGCCGACGCCCGGTTCCGTTATCCTTGCCGGCATCCTGCTGAAAACCGGTGCCTACGGCCTGATCCGTTTCACGATTCCGCTGTTTCCGGCCGCCAGCGCCGACTTTGCACCGACAGCGATGCTGCTGGGCGTGATCAGCATTCTCTACACCGCCAAGGTGGCTTTTGGCCAGAACGACCTGAAACGCCTGATCGCCTATACCTCGGTCAGCCATATGGGCTTTGTCCTGCTGGGCGTCTACGCCTGGACTGCACAGGCAGTGCAGGGCGCCGTCATGACCATGCTGGCACACGGTTTCAGCGCCGCGGCACTGTTCATGCTGGCCGGTGGTCTGCAGCATCGCATCCATACTCGTGACATGCGTCAGATGGGGGGGCTGTGGGGCGTGGCACCTAAGATGGGCTTCATGGCCGTGTTCTTTACGGTCGCGGCGGTTGGCATGCCGGGCCTGGGCAATTTCATCGGTGAGTTCCTCGTGCTGCTGGGCAGTTTCCGTATCAGCATGGCGGCTGCAGCGGCTGCGGCAGTCGGCATGGTCGTCGCAGCGGTGTACTCGCTGATCGTGATCCAGAAAGTGTTCCATGGTGAAAACAAGAATAACCTGATGGTCCAGGACCTGACGCATGTCGAAATGTTCTGTTTCGCGCTAATGATGCTCGGCCTGTTGTGGATGGGTATGTACCCGCAATCCATGCTGAGCATGTCCGAGCCCACATTGCGCAGTCTCGGCGTACTGTATTTCCAGTAAGCCTGAATAATCCGTATTAACGTTTAAAGGAAAGCCAAGGTCACATGTACAGCAACCTCATAATCGACCTCATGCAGATCATCATGCTGACCGTTGGGTCTGTCGTGGTGATGGTGACAGCGGCCTTCAAGCGCGATCACGCGATTGTCTGTGGACTGACGGTGTTCAGCCTGGTGGCGGCCTTATTGACGTTTGTTTTCGTCAAGCCGGTGCTGCCGTTTGAAGCGACGCAACTGCTGATCATGGACGAGTACAGCCTGTTCTTTTCCAACATGATCATTGTCGGTGGCATCGCTGTGGCCTTGCTCGCTTATCCGTACTTCCAGTCACACAACATCCAGAACGAAGAGTTCTACATCCTGCTGATGACAGCGACCCTGGGTGCGGTGGTATTGGCCTGTAGTAACCATTTCGTCTCCATGCTGCTGGGCATGGAAATGCTCGGGGTGAGCCTGTATGCCATGATTGCCTACCCGGTCCATGCCAGCACCATTGCCAAGTATCCGCTGGAAGCCGGTATCAAATATTTGATTTTGTCCGCGCTCACTTCCGGCATCACCCTGTTTGGGATTGCGCTGGTGTATGCCTACATCGGCACCCTGGACTTTGACCAGATTCCGGCAGCCCTGGCAGACGCTGAAGTGTTGGGCCCGGTATTCATCATCGGTGTCATGATGATTGTTGCCGGTGCCGCGTTCAAACTGTCATTGGTGCCATTCCATATCTGGACCCCGGATGTGTATGAAGGCGCGCCAGTCCCGGTAACCACCTATCTGGCGACCGTGTCCAAGGTGGGTATGCTGGCCGTTACCATGCGCCTGCTACTGGCTTCCAATGCGCTGGAATTCCATGCCGTGACGGCCGTCCTCACGGCCATGGCGGCGGCCTCCATGATCATCGGCAACCTGCTGGCGGTCATGCAGACCAACATCAAACGCCTGTTCGCCTATTCCTCGATTGCCCACCTGGGCTACCTGCTGGTGGTGGTCATTGCCGCTGCCGGTATTGCCGATGCTTTGTCTGTTGAAAGCATGAGCTTTTACATACTGGCGTACTTCCTGATGTCCATTGCCGGCTTTGCTGTCATCAGTGCCATTTCCAACAGTGAGAAGGAACTGGATACGCTCGCGGATTTCCGTGGCCTGTTCTGGCGTAATTCTTGGCTTTCGGCCGTACTCATTACCGTACTGCTGTCCCTGGCCGGTATTCCGCTGACCGCCGGCTTTATCGGCAAGTTCTACATCTTCACCACGGGTGTGGAAGGGGAGTTGTGGTTCCTGCTGAGCATGCTGATCGTGGGCAGTGCCATTGGCCTGTATTACTATCTGCGCCTGATCTACATCATGCTGCAGCCGGCCGATAATCTGACCAACGACCCGGCCGCTGCTGGTTTACCCGTTGGCGTGCACGTGGTCATGGCCGCTATGACCCTGGCCATCATCTATCTGGGTGTCTATCCGACCCCGATGATCAACACGCTGCAGGAGCTGGCTGGGCTGTTCTGAGCCGTTTTCATGCCGCCCGTATCGGGTGGTGCGTGACGCTGTGCGGATAATGCAGTGGATAAACCCCGCTTTTCTGGACAGAGCTGTTCAAAAATTGCGCAAAATCGCCGTCTGTCCTCACTAAATCCCTGAAATCAGTGTTTTTTTTGGCGAATGCTTGCATTGTCAAAACTGAACTGATTACAATCCCACCCCCGTCTTGATATTCGTGCGAACAGAGACACATGCGTGTTGGCAGGATCAGGCGGTCAGTCTGTGCAGGCCAACCCCTTGATCACCGGCAGGAAGAGTACGCACGGATCGCGTCACAATAAAAGCAACGCTGGCAACAGGAACAGACCGAGCAGTATTAACCAGTAACAGGCCAGAGCGTCTCTTCAAAAAGACGGTTTCAGGCAGACCCGGAGCCCCGTTATGTCGGTTTATAGCTACACTCGCACATCGCAGATCGAGTGCCTGGAATCACCCCAGGACCTTGAAACACTTCTAGAAAAAGAAGATCTCCGCCTCCAGACCTATGCGCTGGGGGAGGGTATGAGAGTAAATCAGCGTTTTCTCGATGAAAACCAGAAGTGGAATGTCAATTTCATGAACCGCCCTCAGGCGGCGTCGCTAATGAACCGGATTGAAGCCGGCGACATCATCCTGGTATGCACCCTCGAACGCATTTTCAGCAACTGTGACGATATGGTGAACACCCTGCAGGAATTCCGTAAGCGCAAGGTACGCCTGGTCGTGGTTGATCTTGATGGTGACGCCACCGATCCCACACTGGCCCCGCGTTTTCAGGACATGTTGAAAGTTTTTCACAGCCTCGAAAAACGCCGTTCCACGGAACGCATCAAAACCGTGAAACAAAACCAGCGCAAGAAAGGCCGTTTCCTCGGAGGCAGTCGCCCGTTTGGCTACATGATTCACTCCAATGGCCGCCTGATCGAAAACCCGATGGAGCAGCGTGTCCTGAAAAAAATCCTGGATATGAAAAAACAGGGCAAATCCCTGCGCGCCATTTCCGCTGAAGTCAGCACGCCGATGATGGCGGTGAGTTTCAAGACCGTGCAGCGCCTGATCAAGCGCCATGACAGCGAGATCAGCGCCCGCCAGGACGCCTGAACACAGACAAAAGGCAGGCTGCAGCAGGCACGTGGGGCCTGCGGCTTCTCGTTACACTCTGCGCTATTCTGTATTCTGGGCAGGCTTGAAGAACAGCCCGTTATACTGATCAATCTCATATGCCCGTGTCCTGCCACCACTTTTCTGACTTCTGCCGCCGGCGGTTGCCATGCTGAAGTCCCCCCCTTTTCTGATTGGCTTGCGCTACATCCTAGCGCGCAAGCACAATCGCTTCGTCTCCTTTACTTCCCTGATTTCCATGGCCGGTCTGGTACTGGGCGTACTGGCCATTATCGTGACGTTGTCTGTCTTCAATGGCTCCCAGGGCATCATGCGTGAGCGCACCCTAATTACAGTGTCCCATGGCAGTATAGCGGCAGACGGTCCGTTTACTGACTGGCAGGCGGCCATGGCTGTCCTGGCCAGTCGCCCGAACATTGTTGGTGTTGCACCTTACATCGGTCTGGAAGCCATGCTCAGCCAGCAGGGCTATCACCAGGTAACCGAAATCAAGGCGATCAGTCCCGAGGATGAAGTCACGGTTACCGGCATTGCGGACAGTATGGTGCAGGGCAGACTCGCCAGTCTTGAACCCGGCAGTAACCGCATCCTGCTGGGGCGGGCACTGGCCAACAACCTGCGGCTCAATATCGGCGATCCGGTCAACCTGGTCGTGCCGGCAGTGGATGACAACAACCGCCTGAATCTGAACATGCACCGCTTCACGGTTGCCGGTGTCTTTGACCCGCAATTCACGATTGGCTCGCAGCTGGCCCTGATTCATATCGAGGACAGCAAGCCTTTGCTGGTCATCGATGACGTGGCCGAAGCTGTTCAGCTGCGCCTGAAAGTCAGTGACATAGATGCCGCTGCCCGCATTGTTGCCGAAGCCGTCGAGGCGCTGGCGCTGGCCTTTCCCGGTAATACCTATGAGGGTGAGGACTGGAGCGTGACCGAAGCCAGCCTCTTCAATGCCCTGAAAATGGAAAAGCTGATGACCTGGTTCATGCTCATGATGATTGTCGCCATCGGGGCCTTCAACATCATTTCCACCCTGGTTATGATTGTGTCTGAGAAAAAAGCCGACATCGCCATCCTGCGCACCATGGGGGCAAGCCAGAAAACCATCATGGCGATTTTTGTCGTGCAGGGTTTCCTGGTGGGCATTATCGGTACGGCCATCGGTGGCGTCATCGGCGTCATGGTGGCGGCCAATTTTTCGCGCCTTTCCGGCAGCCTGGAAAGCCTGTTGTCCTCGGCTGACCTCTTTGTCATCACGGTGCTGCCGGCAGTCTTGCAGGCATCCGATGTCTGGATTACCTGCACAGCGGCACTGCTGATCAGTTTTCTGGCGACCCTGTATCCGGCCCTGAAAGCTTCCCAGGTGCTGCCAGCCGAGGTGCTGCGTTATGAGTAACATTGTGCTGGAGAGTGCCAACCTGACCCGGACCTACCGGGAGGGTGGTAACAGCGTTGATGTACTGAAAGGGGTGAACCTGGCCGTGGCGGCCGGGCAGACTGTCGCCATCACCGGCACCTCCGGATCCGGCAAAACCACGCTGCTGAACCTGCTAGGCGGTATCGACAAACCCACCAGCGGTCATGTCAGTATTCTCGGCCAGGACCTGTCCGGTTTGTCGGGATCGGAACTGGACAGGCTGCGCAATCACACGCTGGGTTTTGTTTACCAGTTTCACCACCTGCTAGGCGAATTCACTGCCCAGGAAAATACCGCCATGCCGCTTATAATCGGCAAGCGCCCGTTTGATGAATGCATGGAGCGGGCAGCGGCCATCCTGGCCCGTGTTGGTCTGCAGGACCGACTTAACCACAAACCGTCAGCCCTGTCCGGTGGTGAGCGGCAGCGTGTCGCCATCGCTCGTGCGCTGGTCAATGATCCGGCTTGTGTCCTGATGGATGAGCCCACTGGAAACTTGGATGGTCATACCGCCGCCGGTGTGCAGGACCTGATGCATGGCTTGCAGGAACAGTTCACGACCAGCTTTGTCGTGGTCACGCATGATCGGACCTTTGCTGCCCGCATGGATTGCAGCTACCTGCTGGCCAATGGTCTGCTGCAGCCGAGCCACGCCGGAGACTGACCATGCAAACGCCGCTTTCGTTCTACATCGGCAAGCGTTACGCCTCCATCGGCTCACGTAACCAGTTGATCGGTTTTATCTCACTCCTGTCCGTGCTTGGCCTCAGTCTGGGGGTGGCGATACTGATCACGGTGCTTTCCGTCATCAACGGTTTTGACCGCGAACTGCAGAATCGCATCTTGGCCATGGTGCCGCACGTCACGATGTACAGCCCCCCCAGCAATGCCTTATTGCCGGTGGCGCAGTGGCAGGAAACGGAAAACCGGCTTGCCGCCATAGAAGGGGTTACCGGAACGTCACCTTACCTTCAGGTAGAAGGCATGCTGGTAGCCAATGGCAGGAGCGAGGGCATTGCCCTGAGCGGTATCGATCCTGATGCAGAACGCGATATTTCCATCATTGAGGATTTCATCACGGAAGGGACGTTCGAGGGGCTGGCAGATCGCAGCTACCGCATTCTGCTGGGCGCCGGCCTGGCCGACACCCTGGGTGTAAAGACCGGTGATCAGGTGACACTGATTTCAACAGTTGTACCGATCACGCCGCTCGGTGAATTCACGCGCAAGAAGATATTCGAGGTTGGCGGGGTGTTTCAGGTAGGTTCCAACCTGGACAGCGGCCTGGCAGTGGCTCACCTGGCGGATGTGCAGCGTGTCTATCGCCTTGGCAACACCATTCATGGACTGCGTATCCAGGTGAATGACCTGTTCAACGTCGAGGAGATCAGTACCCGTATTAGGCAGGACATCAGCAATGATTTCATGCTTTCCAACTGGACCTGGGATTACGGCAATATCTATGAAAACATCCGTCTCTCCAAATCGCTGGTGGGGTTGCTGCTGTCGTTGCTGGTGGCGGTGGCAGCCTTCAATGTCGTGGTCAGCCTGGTCATGGTAGTGAAAGAAAAGCGCGGGGATATTGCCATCCTGCGCACGATGGGGACATCACTGGGCAGCATTCGCAATATCTTTCTCGTCCAGGGCCTGGGTATTGGCCTGATGGGCACCGGTATTGGCCTGGTGCTGGGTATTGTCTTTTCGCTGACCGTCAGCGACCTGGTGAGCGGGCTGGAGCAGTTGCTAGACATCCAGTTTCTGAGTGCTGATATCTATCCGGTGAATTACCTGCCGTCCCGACTGCAGTGGAACGATCTGCTGGTGGTCAGCTGCATTGCCCTGGCGCTGACGGTACTCGCCACACTCCTGCCGGCCAGTGCGGCGGCGCGAACCGATCCTGCCGAAGTCCTGCGCTACGAATAAACTGCCGCCCGGCAGACTCGTCATTCCTGTTCTATCCTGAACCCGGAAAACACCGGGCAGGGCAGTTATGCGTGCATGGATTCTGGCATTCAGTGCCGGCGTATGGATTGCCAGTTTTATACCGGCACTGCCATCCTGGCCTGTCACCATGTTGGGGCTGTTGCCATGGCTGCTGCGTTTCTGGTGGTCCAACCTGCACCTGGCGGCTGCTTTCAGCCTGGGATTGTGGTGGCTTTTTACACAAGCGCTCATGCACCAGGCCAGTCTGTTGCCACATGCCCTCGAACAGGCAGATCTGCGGGTGCAGGCCCAGGTTCTGTCATTGCCCAGGCCCGGTGTGCTGACTACTCGCCTGACCGTAAAAATCCATCAAGGTTGCCGCGTCACAGCGTCCGGATGCGTACCGGTGATGGCGCTGCCGGGGATGCGGGTAAGGCTGGATGATTATGGCCAAATCCCGTTTGCACCAGGGCAGCGCTGGCAACTCGATGTCCGCCTGAAACGTCCGCATGGCGTCGCCAACCCGGGCAGCCCCGATACCGAGCGGCGGCTGTTCGCGGAAAACATCAGTGCCACCGGTTACGTCCGTGCTGCAGAAGCACGCCCAGCCGGGGCTGGCAATCCGTTGCTGCATATCGAGCGCTGGCGGCACCGGTTCCTGCAACAGTTGGCGGCAATGACGCTGACATCGGGTGCTTACATCGCGGCGTTGACCATCGGAGAACAATCCGGTCTTAGTAATGCGCAGCGCCAGCTATTGCAGGCCACAGGAACCAATCACCTGATGGTTATCTCCGGCCTGCATATTGGCCTTGTGGCCTGGCTGGTTTTTCACCTGGGTGCCTTCCTGTTCCGGCAAGGCATGACACAAACTGCCCGCTGGTCGGCACGCCAAGTGGGCGGGCTGACGGCGGTAATCGGCGCGCTGGTATATAGCCTGCTGGCGGGTTTCAGCCTGCCGGTCCAGCGTGCCTTCATCATGGTGTGCTGCCTGATGAGCGGTATTTTTCTGGTCCGCCAGACCCGGGCGCTGAACAATCTGCTGATTGCCCTGTTACTGGTGTTGTTGCTGGATCCACTGGCTGTGAGGGAGCCGGGGTGCTGGCTGTCCTTTGCCGCGGTTGCCATCCTGCTCAGCAAACCCGATGCCCCGGACAGCGCGACTGCCTGGTACAACAGGCCCGGACTGTTGCTGCAGACTCAGGGGCGGGTGTTTCTCGGATTGCTGCCCCTGACCCTGCTCATCTTTGGCCAGGTCAGTCTGCTGGCGCCACTGGTCAATCTGGTCGCCATTCCGTTTATTGGCCTGGTCGTGGTGCCGCTCTGCCTGCTCGCCATGGCTGGACTAGCGGTGTCACCGGCGCTTGGCCGGTGGCTGTTTGTCATACCGGACTGGCTCCTGACCTGGTATGAGATGTGTCTTGAGCAACTGGTTGCACACAGCCCGCTGGCCTTGCTGCAGTTCCCCGTATTGGACTGGTGGGCCATGGGGCTGCTGGTTATGGCCGTCAGTGGCTTGCTGCTTGCACGGCAGCTTCTCATCAGGTCAGCGGCAGCCATCGCGATGATACTAACGCTGGCTTCAGGATGGCTGGTGCGGCCACTGTCTTGGCCGCCAGGCACGGTAGAGTTGGCCGTGCTGGATGTGGGGCAGGGTCTCGCCATTGTCATACAGACCCGCAATCATGTCCTGCTCTATGACACGGGACCGGCCCTTGATGCCAGCCGTAATGCCGCCGCCTTTATTCTGCTGCCGTATCTCAGGCAAAAGCGAATCACGACGGTGGGTAGGATCGTGATCAGTCACGGTGACAATGACCATGCCGGCGGTGTCGGGATACTGGCCCGTGCCTTTCCTGACGCCCATTTTATGCTCGGTGAATCCCTGCAGTCTGTTCCCCAAAGCCAGCACTGTCAGGCCGGGCAGCAGTGGCAGTGGGACGCAGTCACCTTTACCGTGCTGTATCCAGATTCGACTGGACGAACCGGCAATGCAGCATCGTGTGTGCTGCAGATCACCACGGGTGCCTTTAGTGTGCTGTTACCCGGGGATATCGAGCAGGAGGGCGAACTGGCCCTGGTGCGTGACTATCGGCTGGCCCTGCAAAGCACGGTGCTGATCGCGCCGCATCACGGCAGTAGCACCTCATCCACACCGCCATTTGTGCGGCATGTCCAGCCGCAGCATGTGGTCTTCACCACCGGTTACCTGAATCGTTTCGGCCATCCCCGTGATGCTGTCGTGGCTCGATATCGTGCCATTGGCAGTCGGACCCATGTCACCAGCAGCAGCGGCATGGTGCGTTTTCGGCTCAGCGCCGCCAACGGAGTTGAAGGTGTCACGCATTACCGTGAAACACATCCCAGGTTCTGGGCTGACCAGCCCTGAGGGCGGCTTATGGCGGGATTTAGCAGTTCTGCCGAAGGGGAGGGTTATGGTAAAGTGGCGCCCATCTAAGACGTTGTAAATACGTCTGTTTTCACCATTTTAAGGACGGCACCGTGTTTGAGATTGTCCAGGCCGGCGGGTGGCTGATGTTGCCAATCATCCTCTGTTCCATTATCGCCATAGCCATCGTGATCGAGCGCTTCTGGACCCTCAACCCGGCTCGCATAGCCCCCCGCCATGTGCTTGCTGATGTCTGGGGCAAGATCAAGCACAACCAGCTTGATACCGCGCAGCTGAGGGAACTGCGGCTGTCCTCGCCGCTGGGCCAGATACTGGCAGCAGGGCTGGTCAACTCGAAAGCCGGCCGCAGCATCATGACCGAAAGTATCGAGCAGGCGGCCAGTCATGTAGTACACGACCTAGAGCGCTATATCAGCACGCTGGGTACCATTGCCGCTATCACGCCACTGTTGGGCCTGCTGGGCACCGTGCTGGGCATGATCCGGGTCTTCAGCGAAATCATGGCCCAGGGCACCGGCAATGCCAACGCCCTGGCCGGCGGTATTTCCGAAGCCCTCATTACCACCGCCGCCGGTTTGTGTGTCGGCATTCTTGCCCTGATGTTCTATCGCATGTTCCTGCGCCGGGTGGAAAGCCTGGTGATTGAACTGGAACGAGAATCCATCAAGCTGGTGGATGCGCTGCATTCTTCCCGTGGTGTGGAAATTCGCGAAGACTGACAGCCCATGACAAGGGAACCATTACAGTGAAATTCCAACGCAGCCTGAAGGAAGAAGTCAGCGTCAACATGACGCCGCTCATCGACGTGGTGTTCCTGCTGCTGATCTTTTTCATGGTCACAACAACGTTTTCCCGCAACACCAACCTGCTTATCAATCTGCCGGAAGCCACCGGACAGGCGACCGAACAGCCGCCGCTGGAAATTGAAATTCTGGTGGCCCAGAATGGCACGTATTCGGTCAATGGCCGCCAGCTGATCAATACCGAGCCGGAAATTCTGATGCGTACTGTGGCCGAAGTCTCGGGCGGCGATACCACTATTCCCCTGATCATCACGGCGGATGCCAATACCACGCATCAGTCGGTGGTCACGGTCATGGACGCCGTGGCGCAACTGGGTTTCACCAGTCTCAACATTGCGACCCGGGAACCGGGTTCGGCACCCTGAAGCCCATGACGTCAAAAACACCCGATTCCCCTGTCAGCAGAGCCCCTTTACCGGGGCTGGCACCCGGCACGCCGCAAAATAGTGCTGCGCTGTATGCGCGCCTGCTGGGCTATGTCAAACCCCTGAGGACGTATTTTCTGCTGGGAGTGCTGGGCTTTGTCATTTACTCGGCCTCCAGTATCCAGTTTTTCGACCTGCTGCAGGAACTGGTCGATACCATCGGTAATAATCTGAGCGTTTCGCCGGCACAACGGCTGGGGATTCCGCTGACCCTGATCATGATCGTGGCGGCACGCGGTCTTGGCGGTTTCATCGGCAGTTATTACCTGGCCTACATTGCCAATACGGTTGTGCATCGGCTGCGCACCCAGTTGCTGGCGCGCTTTATCGGTTTGCCCAGCGCCTGGTTTGATCGCAATACGGCGGGGCATCTGGTGTCTACTGTCACCTTCAACGTGACCCAGGTCAGCACCGCTGTCAGTGATGCACTAACGGTGATCCTGCGTGAAGGCCTGTTCTTGCTCGGTCTGATCGGTTTTCTCCTGTATGTGAACTGGAAGCTGACACTGCTCTTTGTCGGCGTCACGCCCATCATTTCCCTGGTGGTCCTGTATGCCTCGAAAAAATTCCGCAAGCATTCCAGCCGCATCCAGATTTCCATGGGTGATGTTACGCACATCCTGTCCGAAACCCTGAAAGGCATGAAAGTGATCAAGACCTTTGGTGCCGAGCAGCAGGTGACCGACAGATTTAATGCCAGTAGTGAGCGCAACCTGCAGCAGAACCTGAAGCTGGCCATGGTCGACGCCATCAGTACACCGGTCGTCCAGGTTGTCGTGGCTTCGGCTTTATCCCTGTTGCTCTGGCTCGCCATGTCGCCCGGCATCCTGGAGCAGATGTCGCCTGGTGATTTTGTCGCCTATGTGACGGCAGCCGGTTCCATGCTCAAGCCCATTCGCCAGCTCACCAAAATCAATGCCGTGGTACAGAAAGGCCTGGCGGCAGCGCAGTCCATTTTCGTGCTGCTAGATGAGCCCCCGGAGCAAGATGAGGGCACCCGGACTGTGGATCGCGTTACGGGCAGGGTGGTTTTCGATCACGTCAGTTTTGCCTATGGCGAGGATCGCGGGCCTGTGCTGTCGGATGTCAGCCTGTCCTGTGCTCCCGGCGAGGTTATTGCCATTGTCGGCAAGTCCGGTGCCGGCAAGAGTACGCTGGTCAACCTGATTCCGCGTTTTTACCAGCATAGCGCAGGGCAGATCACGATTGACGACATCCCGGTCGAGGCACTGTCCTTGCAGAGCCTGCGCCGCCAGATAGCCCTGGTAAGTCAGCAGGTGGTGCTGTTCAATGGCAGCGTGCGTGACAACATCGCCTATGGCGATCTGCAGGGCGCCAGTGATGACGAAGTGCGCACAGCGCTGGCCAGTGCCAATGCACTCGAATTTGTCGAGCAGTTGGACAACGGCCTGGATACGCTGATCGGGGATGACGGTTTTCTGCTGTCCGGCGGCCAACGCCAACGCTTGGCCATCGCCAGGGCCCTGCTCAAGGATGCCCCCATTCTCATTCTGGACGAGGCTACCTCGGCGCTGGATACCGAATCGGAGAAAGCCATCCAGTCCGCGCTGGAGCATCTCATGACCGGCAGAACCACGTTTGTCATTGCCCACCGCTTATCCACTATCGAATCGGCCAGCCGCATCATCGTGCTGGACCAGGGCAGGGTGGTAGAGAGCGGCACGCACGAGTCCCTGCTGGCGGCTGGCGGCCACTACCGGCATCTGCACCAGATGCAGTTTTCACAGTAAACCTGACTTGATGGATACAGCCTGGTGAACAAGCTCTCGGATGCCTGGTACAAGAACCGGCGCTGGGTGCATTGTCTGCGCCCCTTGAGTGCCATCTTTGGCGCAGTCTCCACGTTACGCCGGAGCACTTACCGTAATTCTGCCAAGGCCTACACCAGCCGGCATCCGGTGATTGTGATCGGCAATATCACTGCCGGTGGCACGGGCAAGACACCACTGGTGATTTACCTGGCGCGTGAACTTCAGGCCCTGGGCTATCGCCCAGGCATCGTCAGCCGCGGCTATGGCGCGAAGCCGCAAGGCTATCCTTTTGCGGTGACACCCGAGACCGATTTTCGCGAGGCCGGGGAAGAGCCTCTCATGATTGCCCTGAATACCGGCTGTCCGGTCATCATCGATCCGGACCGTGTTGCGGCCGTGCAGGAACTGGAGAAACACGACGACTGCAACATCATCATCAGTGACGATGGCATGCAGCATTACCGCCTCAATCGTACGCTGGAAATCGCGGTCATCGATGGCCAGCGCGGATTCGGCAACGGGTTGCTGCTGCCGGCAGGTCCCTTGCGGGAAAAACCGCGGCGCCTGGACTCTGTCGATCTTGTCGTGTGCAACGGTCCCAGCCGCCACGCCTTGCCGGCACAGGCACTGCGCATGGATCTGGAAGCCACTCAGCTCGTACACCTGCCCGATGGCCGGTCGCTCTCGGTTCATGATGCCTTTCTCAGCACACTGACCGCCAAAAAAGTTCACGCCGTGGCGGGCATAGGCAATCCGGAACGCTTCTTCAACTCTCTTTGCGCCTGCGGCTTTGATATCATTACCCACATCTTCAGGGATCACCATCCGTTCACGGCACAAGACATCACGTTTGCCGATGATCTTGATGTGGTGATGACGGAAAAAGACGCGGTCAAGTGCCTGCAGATTTGTGACGAGCGGCACTGGTACCTGAAGGTAGAGGCGAGACTGCCGGACACCTTCATGCAGCGCGTACGTGCCGGCCTGGAAGCGGCTGGTGTGAACCCGTAACAGACAATGCCAACAATTCGAACTCGAGACTGAAAAGCCACCTTCATGGATAAAAAACTGCTTACCATCCTTGCCTGTCCCTCATGCAAGGGCGAACTGGTTCACCAGCCGCAAACCCAGGAACTGATCTGTTATGCGGACAGCCTGGCATTTCCCATACGTGATGATATTCCGGTCATGCTGGAAGAGCAGGCACGTGCCTTGACCCCGGAAGAAAAGGCCAACAGGAAAAAGCCGTGAATTTTACGGTTGTCATCCCGGCACGTTTTCAATCCACACGCCTGCCGGGCAAGCCACTGCTGGAGATTGCCGGCCGCCCGATGCTGCATCATGTCATCGTCAGGGGGCAGGAGAGTCAGGCCGATGCCGTGTATGTGGCGACAGACGATGAGCGTATCGTGGCAAGCTGTCGGGAGCAGGGTTATCCGGTGCTGATGACAGCGGCAGAGCACCAGTCCGGTACCGACCGCATCGAGGAAGTCGCCCGTCAGCTGGGACTGGCCGATGACGCCATCATCGTGAATGTGCAGGGCGATGAACCCCTGATTCCGCCCGCCGTGATCAACCAGGTCGCCGCGGACCTGATGGCGCACCCGGATGCCGGTATCTGCACGTTGTATGAACGTATTTCCGGCAGGGACAATGTCCTGAACCCGAACCAGGTCAAGGTGGTCACAGACCATGCCGGTTATGCCCTGTATTTTTCCCGCGCCCCGATTCCGTATCCCCGTGACAATCCGGATGGCGAGCTAACTGGCTATAAACGCCATGTTGGCATTTATGCCTACCGGGTCGGTTTTCTGCATGATTTTGTTACCTGGCCCCGCAGCCCGCTGGAAAGCACCGAGCAACTGGAGCAACTGCGCGCCCTGAACAACGGTGTCCGCATCCACGTCCAGGAAGCCTGTGAGCCCATGCCGGCAGGCGTCGATACTCCGGAGGATCTTGAGCATGTCAGGGCCTTGCTGGCCCGGGATGGTGCCCATGACTGAAGACCGGATCAGGGTATTGATGGTCTGTCTTGGCAACATTTGCCGTTCACCCACGGCGGAAGCCGTGTTTCGATCCCAGGCTGAAGCACAGGGACTGGCAGCGCATTTCGAAATAGATTCTGCCGGCACAGGCTCCTGGCATATCGGCAAGTCACCGGATTCACGCACCATCAGTGCCGCCAGGAAACGCGATTACGACATGAGTGCCCTTCGGGCCAGGCAAGTCACCCCGGACGACATGGCCGCTTTTGATTATGTGTTCGCGATGGATCGTCAGAACCTGCATGACCTGCTGGACATGAGTGATCCGGCCCATCACGGCAAGATTTCTCTGTTTCTGCATCACGGCAATAGCGGTCATGAGGAAGTCCCTGATCCCTATTATTCCGGTGCCGACGGTTTTGAGCTGGTGCTCGACCTGATCGAGGATGCCTCGTCCAATCTTCTGCGCACCCTTGCCGCAAAACACCAGTTACCCTGATTCTCAGTATGGAAGTCCTCGAGCATTTCAACCTCAAGAATTTCAACACGTTTCGTGTCAGTGCCAGCGCCCGCTATTTTGTCAATGCCAACAGCCTGACAAGCCTGCGTGATGCGCTGGAGTTTGCGCGCCACAAACAGGTGGATTACATGCTGATCGGGCAGGGCAGCAATCTGCTTTTCCGTCAGGATTATCCCGGCCTGGTGATTGAGATGAACATTCGAGGCAGGCAGCTTGTTGATGACAATGACAGGCACTGGATTGTCAAAGCACTTTGTGGCGAGAACTGGCCTGCCTTTGTGCAGTGGTGTGTCGAACAGGGCTACTACGGCCTGGAAAACCTGTCCTTGATTCCGGGTACGATTGGTGCGGCGCCGGTACAGAATATTGGCGCTTACGGTGTGGAGCTCAAGGATGTCATGCTGGGGCTGGAAGCCCTGAACCGCGAAACGGGTGAATTAAGGACCTTCAGCAATGCCGACTGCCAGTTCGCGTATCGCCACTCCATTTTCAAGGGGGAATTGCGGGACCAATACATTATCTACAGTGTCTCGTTCAGGCTGAACAAGTCTCCGGTAGTGAACATCGCTTACGGCGCCCTGGCAAAAGCCCTTGAGGGTGTGCCAGACAACGAAATCACGCCGGAAAAGGTTGCCCAGACTGTGTGTAAAATCCGCCGCAGCAAACTGCCCAACCCGAGCCGACTCGGCAATGCCGGCAGTTTCTTCTGGAACCCCCTGGTCAGCCTGCAGGAATTTGAACAGCTTCAAAAAGCCTTTCCCGGGATTGTCGGTTATCGTGACGGTGACCAGGTCAAGCTGGCCGCCGCCTGGCTGATTGAGCAGGCCGGCTGGAAGGGTCATCGGGAAGGGGATGTGGGCGTGCACGAGGATCATGCCCTGGTGCTGGTGAATCATGGCCATGCCACCGGGGCCGAACTGGTCGATCTGTCGGAAAGAATACAGCGCTCAGTGCATGACAAGTTCGGTGTGTCACTGACACCGGAAGTCCGTATTATCTAGGGCAGTGCGTTTCCAGTCCCGACCACAAAGCGCATGCTGTCACCCGGTTCGCGTTATCGTTTAGGATGCAGGCATGAGCAGTCCCGACAGCCCGACATTTGATTCGAAGAACTTCCTCAAACACACCTCCACCCGCCCCGGGGTCTACCGGATGCTGGATGAGGCCGGGGAAGTTCTCTATGTGGGCAAGGCCAAAAACCTCAAAAACCGGCTCAGCAGCTATTTTCGCGGCTCGGGGCTGGACAACAAGACCATTGCACTGGTCAACCGCATCCACGATATCGAGATCACCATCACCGGCAGTGAAACTGAAGCCCTGCTGCTGGAACAGAACCTGATCAAGGAAAAGCGGCCGCCCTATAACATCCTGCTGCGCGATGACAAATCCTATCCCTACATATACCTGTCTTCACGTGATGAATACCCGCGCCTGGCCTTTCATCGCGGGGCAAAAAAGAAGAAGGGCAAGTACTTCGGGCCGTATCCCAGCGCCGGTGCCGTCCGCGAAAGCCTAAACCTGCTGCAAAAGATTTTTCACGTGCGCCAGTGCGAGGACTCCTATTTCAGCAATCGCACCCGACCATGCCTGCAATACCAGATCAAGCGCTGTTCGGGCCCCTGCGTCAACTTGGTGACACCTGAAGAATATGCCGAGGATGTGCGCCATTCGGAAATGTTCCTGGAAGGGCGCAATGACCAGATTCGCGAGGAACTGACAGCGAAGATGGAAAGCCTGTCGGAAGCGCTCGCCTTTGAGCAGGCCTCCGTGGTGCGCGACCAGATTCGGGATCTGAACATCATCCAGCAAAGCCAGTATGTTTCCGGCGAAAAAGGCGACGTGGATGTGATTGCCATGGCCCAGGATGCCGGCGCTGTCTGCTTGCATGTCATTTTCGTGCGCGGGGGGCGGGTTATCGGTAACAAGAATTACTATCCCCGGTTTGTGCTTGAGAAAGAGGCGGGCGAGATTCTGCGCGCCTTCATCGCGCAGTACTACCTGAGTAACGCCCACCGTCAAAACATTCCGCGGGAAATCCTCTGCAGCCATCCGCCCCAGGACCAGGATCAGCTCGCGGAAGCCTTGAGCTATCTGTCTGAGCGCCAGGTTGTCATCAAGCATCATGTTCGCGGTCATCGCCTGCAATGGCTCGACCTGGCTGGTATCAATGCCGGCCATGGCCTAATGAGTAAGCTGAACAGCAAACGCAGCATGCAGCAACGCCTGCAGGCTTTGCAGACGGCGCTCAAACTGGATGTTTTGCCCCAGCGTATGGAATGTTTCGATATCAGTCACAGTGCCGGTGAGGCTACCGTGGCGTCCTGTGTCGTGTTTGACCAGAACGGGCCGCTGAAGACCGACTATCGCCGCTTCAATATTGAGCACATCACGCCGGGGGATGACTACGCTGCCATGGAGCAGGCGCTGAAGCGCCGTTACACCCGCCTGAAACAAGGCGAGGCAAAGATGCCGGATATCTTGGTGATCGACGGTGGACTCGGGCAGTTGGGTCAGGCGGAACAGGTACTGGCTGATTTGCAGGTGACCGGAATTCAGTTGCTGGGTATTGCGAAGGGCATCAGTCGGCGGGCAGGGCAGGAAACCCTCATTCTCGGCGGCAGCCACCGCGAGGTTGCTCTGCCACCGGAGTCACCGGCACTGCATCTGTTACAGCATATCCGGGATGAATCTCATCGCTTTGCCATCACGGCGCACCGGCAACGCCGCGGCAAAAAGCGCACCAGCTCGTTTCTGGACGAAATACCCGGTATTGGCCCGACCAAGCGCCGTGATCTCATTCGCTATTTTGGCGGCCAACAGGAAATCCGCCGCGCCAGTATCCAGGAACTGCAGAAGGTCACGGGCATCAGCAAGGCCCTGGCCCGAGATATCTACAATTACTTGCATTGAGCTGGGGTCGACAGCTTAGGTGGATAATGTGCAGGCCGGATAGCGCAAGAGCGCTGTTAGCCGACCAGTCCCTGATCCTACTCGATGCCGGCAAACCCACCTGCGGCCCTGTCCGGGTCTGCCATATATATTGATGGCGCACAGGGGGACGATCCGGACTGATCAGGTAGGGCATGGTAAATGAAAGCCCACCGCCGGCAAGATAAACCCCCCTGTTTCCGTGCAACTTAGGTACAATGTCCGACCATGAATACCGCCAATTTCATGACTATTTTGCGCATCCTAGCCATACCGGTTTTCATTGGCGTGTACTACGCGGATTTCCGCGGGCATTACCTCGTCTCCTCCCTCATTTTCATCCTCGCCTGCATCACCGACTGGCTTGACGGTTACCTGGCCCGCAAGCTGGACCAGTGCACGCCATTTGGGGCATTTCTGGACCCGGTCGCCGACAAGATCCTGGTGACCGTGGCACTGGTCATGCTGGCAGCAAACTTTGCCAGTCCCTGGTTTGTCATACCGGCGGCCATCATGGTGGCCCGGGAAGTGCTCATTTCCGCCCTGCGGGAGTGGATGGCAGAGCAGAACAAACGCAATTTGGTAGCTGTAGGCTGGCTCGGCAAGGTCAAAACCACGGTCCAGATGATTGCCATCATCGTGCTTCTGGCCAGTGATCCGCAGGGATCGGTATGGTTCTGGGGGACTGGTTATATGTTGATTTACGGCGCGGCGTTCCTGACCCTGTGGTCGATGATTTCCTACCTGAAAAGTGCCTGGTCGGTACTGGGTGCAGAGCTCAAGTAAAACGCTCACAAGCACCTGATTACACTTGACTTGCGGGCCAGTCTGATTAGAATAGCCACCTCTTCGAAATGCCCCCAACCGGGTATCGAAGACAGGGCTGAAAGCCACCCTTTACCTCTCAGGATAGGGTACTGGCAGAAGGCTTTGTGTAAGGCCAAAGCGCCTGAAATAATGGAACTCTGGCCGGGATAACCAGTCCTCTGAATGTATTCCACGATCATCGTGCGAATAAGATGCAAGAGGCCTGATGGTCCTGAGCAAAGAGACAATTTGGCACGTCTTTCTAGGCAAAGCGGGAATAGCTCAGTTGGTAGAGCACGACCTTGCCAAGGTCGGGGTCGCGAGTTCGAGTCTCGTTTCCCGCTCCAAATTGCCGTATACGGTTGTTGTGTATGGCGCTAAGTAAAAGACGCACGTCAAAGTGTCCTAGATCCTGAAGGCCGGATGGCAGAGTGGTTATGCAGCGGACTGCAACTCCGTGTACGCCGGTTCGATTCCGACTCCGGCCTCCAATTTCAAAGACGCACTTCCTTTCTTGCTCGGCACTCCCGGCTATATCAGCGCCTGACATGACACCTGGCATATTCCGGTGTCTGTTTTATACTGTCATTTTACCTGACAAGCATTTAGCCGCTCATACAAAGCCCGGGTGGCGAAATTGGTAGACGCAAGGGACTTAAAATCCCTCGAGGGAAACCTCGTGCCGGTTCAAGTCCGGCCCCGGGCACCAAACCCTGATTCCTTACGCCGTTTCACTGGCCTGGCCTGTGTTCTGCGCAGGCGCTTGCTGGTCTGGTCGGTTTGTCCCTATACTGGCCTTTCTTTAAGGAATAAGTGCCGGTAAAACAACAAGATCAGTCATCCGGCCGGGGGAAATCTATGCGCAATTCATTAGTGTTCGTTCTTGCTTTTACCGGTGTTCTGGCCGGGTGTTCCAGGGACCAGGAAGCGCCTGCCCAGGCTGCCAATACGATGTCCTTGCCTGGCGGTCCCTCCATCGATACTGTGGCCACGACCATGGGCCTGGACGGCGTCGAGTCGGTCATGCTGACCGGCACAGCCTGGCGTATTCGTAACAGTTTTCAGCAGACCCCCACAGCCAGCCCGCCATGGCCTTCTCGTGACCAGATCACCAACTGGACCCAGGCTGTCGATTTCAGCACGCCGGCCATGTTGGGCAAGGGTGACACCTTTGCGTCCAACCTGTTCCTGGAGCCACCGGTGGCCGGAACTCACATCATCAGCAGCCCGGCTGATACTTCATCCTGGCGCCAGCAGATGGAAGTCTGGCTGACACCCTGGGGCTTTGTGAAGGGAGCGCAGAGCAATGGTGCTGACAGCAGCTCCGTGACCATGGATGGCATGACCTACACCAAATTTACGTTCCAGTCGCCCGAGACCATGGCCTCACCTTCCGGTATGCGCTATACCGTCAATGGTTACGTCAACGCTGACAACCTGGTGGTGCGGACAGAAACCTGGGTGGAGGATAACCTGTTGGGCGACATGCATGTTGTCGAAGTTTTTGAGGACTACATGAGCTTCAACGGCTTGATGGTGCCGCTGACCTTTGAACAGCAGCGGGGTGGTGGCGGCATCTTTGGCGTCAGTGTCAGCACCGCCTCTGCCAATCCTGCCAATCTGTCCCAGTTGCTGACGCTGCCAGAATCTACCGGTGGTTTTGGCGGCGGTGGCGGTGCCGGTGGCGCTGAGCCGCCAGCCGACTTGACTGAAGCCGTGGGGGAGGGTGCCTGGCTCGTCAATGGCGGCTATGTCTCTCTCGTGGTGGAGTTCAACAACTACCTGGCAGTGTTCGAGTCCGGTCAGTCCCAGGCTCGTGGTGAGCAGATCCTGGCGCAGATCAGAAACAATATTTCCGACAAGGAAATACGGTACATCATCAACTCACATCCGCATTCTGACCATACCGCAGGACTGGTGCCCTTTATTCGTGAAGGTGCCACCCTGGTGACTCACGTGAACAATGTCGACTTTCTCGATATGGCGCTAAATACGCCACGCACCCTACTGGGGGAAGAACCCCTCAATGCCGAAGTCATGGGTGTGGAAGGCGTGGGTATTTTTGAAGACGGCATGAATCGTCTGGAACTGCATCCGGTGCCCAACCTGCATACGGACGGTATGCTGGTCGCCGTACTCCCCGTCCAGGGCCTGATGTTTGAAGCGGATTTCACCTTGCCGTTAGGCAGTGCCGAGGCGAATCCGTTTGTGAAAACCCTGGCCCGCTACGTGGTGGAAAATGATGTGCAGTTTGAGGACTACGAGGCTGTGCATGCGGCCAATGTCGAGCAAAACCGCGATGACCTGATCAGCACCATAGCCGACGAGTTATAGACGTCACCGCCTAATGGCGCTGGTCTCTGGATGGATACGCCTGTCATCTCCCAAGGCGATGACGGGCGCGACTGCCAGGATCCGCTCTGCATTGAAAAGATTAACAACAATCTGAACAGCGACTATTTTTTCCTGCCAAGGACGATAACCAATATCGGGTCAAGCGCAAGCAACTGATTTCAGGGGAGGCGCGCAAGCGTTCCAGAGTGTATCCCTTGTTGATCGGGGTCTTTGTCCTGATGATCATCATGCATATTGCCTTGCTGGCGATGAATAACGCGGCCTGATACGGCTGGTTATAGCCTTCCATCCCTCGGCTATATCCTACTTTTTTTCCACGTTCATTCCGCTTCCTTTGCCAATACCTACATCACTATCAGACTAACACCCGCTTGACCGGTGCAACCAGGATGCGGGTTGTACTCTATGGTGATTGATGTCTTCAGTCTTTTTCTGCTGCGTCCTGGCGGTCAATGAACAGATAAGCATTCTTGCGGATGAACTCCTCGATCATGCGTTCAAGGAATGAGTCGGTTTCCCGGGTCTTGATACAGCCCCAGCCCAGGATGGCTATGAAAGCAGCGCTTATGAGGTCAACGATTAGGTCCCACATGGTATCGACCAGGCCGCTTTTCTGGATGTTGAGTCCGAAGACCTGGTCCATGAAGAATTCGAATATTTCCCATATCGTGCCGATACCGACTGCGAAAAGAAACGCGAATAGAGCGATGAAATGGGGGGGGCAGGTCGAGATTGATCTCCTGTTTTTCATTGCGCACGTACACCAGCAGGAAACCCAGGATCCCGAGCAGGAAGGCGGAACCGCTGTGCAGGACCAAATCCCACCACCAGAAGCGGTTGTAGTAATCACCGAATTCGCCGAGAAAGAGTGAAATGATAAGGAAAATGACCGCCATGGTTTCGAAACCATGGGGA
>Ga0181568_10000515_pt1 | contig 34752 bp, 69 predicted proteins | sample 101ome_20_FD_133758 | JGI IMG/M metagenome (GOLD analysis project Ga0181568, IMG submission 133758) | Coastal salt marsh microbial communities from the Groves Creek Marsh, Skidaway Island, Georgia - 101404AT metaG (megahit assembly) | ecosystem: Environmental > Aquatic > Marine > Intertidal...
ACCGACCGCACCTTGGTCATATGACCCACACTGGCCCAATACTGTGAGCGAAGCGTCAGTTTGGTAAAGAAAAATCCTAAGGATGGCAGGCATAGTTAAAATGCTCCATCGTCTCAGACCACCGTGCGGGCACCGTGTGTTAAATACTCGTATGCCCACCCAGAGAGAATACGAGCGACACAACCCACCAGAGATCAAGGACGAGCATCATCCAGCCAGACGTCCGCGGTTCCTGGACCGTGTGCCAGTGTGTTGGCCCTGCATCACTGTTCGTTCAGTCGTGTTGTATGCTTTGGCCCTGTATGGCCTATATTCATTAATCTTCTAACTGCTGTCTACTATATCGTTTCCGTCCATAAAGGCATATCAATCAAGCAATAGTATCTCGGGTATCAACGGTTAGGCCTAGTCACGAGCAAAGGTAGGATAGGGTAGGCGAAGGTGTCAAAAATCGTCTTTACGCAAATCTTCTGCGAAGATTAGTTGGCATATCCCCCGATTACCAAAGCATATGAACCCCTTGAAATTTTTTGCGGACGCATCGTCTTCGACGCGGGTCGTTGCCTGCCTTACCAATTACCAGTTCTGTGTGTTGATTATTGTGGTGCCACCAGCGAGAATCGAACTTGCGATTGACCCTTACCAAGGGCCTGTTATACCACTTAACTATGGCGGCACATGGTAGGGGAGAAAGGACTCGAACCTTCACGCGGTTAAGCACTGGTTCCTAAGACCAGCGTGTCTACCAAATTCCACCACTCCCCCGTGTTGCTTTACGCCCTACACCGATTGCTCCGCATAGGGCGATTCCTGGTTGAAGGGAGGTCCAACCGTATGGAATTCTAGAATAGGTTCACCAGCCAGTACAGGGTCCAGACTGCCATGTCCAGGGCGAAGTAGGCGAGAGTGAGTCCCGCCAACGCCAGGCCTGAGTAGTACAACAATTGGGTCACGTCACGATGCCTTCATGCAGGTGTTCTCCGCCAGCATCTTGTACTTGTCCGGCGCCATCTTCCAGAGGTCAGCGATCTTCAGCACCATCCTCAGTGATATCTCCCGGAGTTTGTGTTTGTTGTCTAAGATGAACTGTATCAGGTCTGCTTCTGTCTCAGATCCCATCGCATACTTGTCCAGCATACCCGCCCGGCATATCTGCTTGATACGGAGCATTCTGTCCCGCATCGAATCAATTGTTAGATCCAGGTAGTGACATCTGCTCTGTAGGGCCTGTAAGTGGTCCTGCAACTTCTTGCTCTTCACATTGTCAAACTTGATGTTGGTGATGAATATCACACCGCCATTGAACTCAAAACTGTTGGGCATACCCTCTGCCATCAGTGTTCGCGATTCCGTGTTCCAGTGTAGGGTCCTCCTCGGAGTCGTGTCCAGAGCGGCCTTGAGTAGATTCAAAGCCAGGTCATCGTACAGTATGGCGTCACAGTCATCGAAACACACCACATGACCCTTGCCTGAATGCTCGTACAACTTCTTGTAGAGCCCTATGGCACTCATGGCGCCCTTCACCATCTCGAAACGTCTCGACCTGCCCGCTATGTCCTCGAACATATTCTGCTTCTCCAGTGCCTTCTCAACACCGTATGACTTGCCGATGCCTGGGGGTCCAGACACTATCATCGCTCGCACCTTGCTGGTGGCAACTGCATCCGCCATCTCGTCCAGGATACTGAATCTGGCCGCGATCCGCTCTATGGCCTGTTCATCTGATTCTGTGTCTGCCGGTGTGTCTTGCGCCACCGTCTTCTGTAATTCATCACGGTGTGAGATGTAGGCACCTTCCGGTACTATCTGCACTTCCGCTATGCCAGGAACATTGATCCTTGCCTTGTCCAGTCCCTCGAAGCCATCGAACTCCGAGCAATCAACGGTGACGAAGCCACCTTCCTTGCCCGCGAATGCCTGGTAATCTTTAATGATTGGAAACACCCGACCGCTCATGTCCTGATTGCGATAGGTGCCTTGTTCTATTCTAATATACTTTTTCAAAAAGTCCTCCCTTGTTTGTTTTCTACTATTATAATGCCTTCTCGAACTCCGTCAACTCCTTTTGGTAATCTAAGACCGGGCGGGCGAGTTGAATGAGTTGAAAGTTCCCGCCCGATCATATCCGCCATTACTCCGCGGAATTCTGTTTGAAAGGCCACTTGCTCTTGGCATCCGTCCAACTGTCCTGTTGGTACTGCTTGATGTCCTCGGCCTCGGATTTCACATGGTTGATGATCTTGCCCGGCACACTCGCCAAGGCAGACACGAAATCACCGAAAGTGGTCATGTCACTGTCCGCTTTCGCAACTCCGGTCATGATCATTATGGCCATCGCCATTATGGAAATCATGATGTACTCTTTTATCGTGTTCATCGTTGCTTACCTCCTTAATCCTTCTATCTGTTTCTCGATGTCGCTCTTGTTCTCGGTCTCCACCTTCTTCTTGGCCTGTGACCTGATGATGACGAATCCCGTGATCGCTATCGACATGGTCACTGCCACGCCGAGGGCCAACATTCCAAATCCTGTTGCGACAGTAAAGGTTCCCATTACACCTTCTCCTCGTTCAAAGCATGGATAGGGTCATCCTCGTATGGTTCCCATTCCAATTCATTGTCTGCCTGTAATTGGTACCACTGAGATTCTATCTCCCGGTACTCCTCTATCAGTTCCGAAGAGTCCATGTTATGGAAACCCTTGAACCCACCTTCCAGTATGTAGGTCAGTGTAGAGTAGTCCCCTTTCTGATAACTGTCATATATCTTCCACGCCTCAACCTGTAGGCATCTCTCCGCCATCACATACGGAGTCAATGACATCGCGTGTTCGTCTTGCCAGAGCAGGTCTTCGTGCCTGTCAAAAATTATGTCTTTCAATCTAGTTCCCATTAAAACGGTACCTCCGATAGGTTAGAGTTTTCAACTTTTTCTTCCTTCTCTTCCTGTGTCCATCTGTATTCATCTGATGTCCATTCAGGATCTTCATAATTGTCAAAATGTTGGTCTGTGTCAGAGTCCCAATCTTCGTATGGAACACATTCAGCAACCTTCTTGGTGAAGTCACCGTTCTCTGAACTATAATCTGAATTCCAATCTGAGGCATACACTTCTACAGGCTCATCACCGTAGTATCCTTCTTGCCATTCAATCTTGTCAATACCGCCATGTTCTGATACAGCCGACTCTGCCTCTTCCTTGCTATTCGCGACCACATCATATTCAACATAGGCCGTATATGACTTTCTTACTCTGAATTTCTGCTTACCGATGTCCTGGTGTGGATCATCTTTCTTGAATGTTCCGTCTATGATCTTTATTTCTTCTTTCATCTCAACTCCTTTTCTTTTAATTTTAACATCATTTTGGGATCTGTCAACTGGCCTACAGTTCCTCCACGATCCCCAGCACCTCCGCGATGCCAAAGAATACAGCCGTCGTCTGCAGGACCATGTTGCCCATGTCCTGGCCCACCAACCATAGTCCATAACAGGCACCAAGCCTGAAGATGCTCTTGAATATGGATATCCAGAAATGCTTCTTAGAACTCGATGCCTGTGGTTCCATTAGAATCCCTCCGCGAGTAAAATCGTCGTCGCCTGTGGAAATCTAGACTCCACGATGCTCTTGGCCTCTATGGATGTTCTACCGTCCTCTGCGACCTTCATCGGTCCCTTGCCTGGTAGTGTCACCCAAAAATAATAAGTCTTCATCTTTTGTTTCTCCCTTCATTTGTTATGGCGACTGTTTTGTTTTTTTCAGTCTGTCTAGTCCCGTCGCCTAAGACGAAATTCATTATAACATGGATTACCATATCGTCAACCTCGCATCTTGTAGGGCATTCTTTATGGCCTGATCCCTGTCTTTTGTGGTGTATCTGTAGGTCCAATCAATGCCATCTTCACCCAACTGCCTAGGATACACCTTTCCATTGATCCTGACCCTCCAACCATTCACCTCTACCGTTTCGATGTTGCCGTATTGGTCCTGGTTGGTGTAGACATCTTCCGTCCAGTCACTCACTATCTTGAGTGGTAGTCCGTTGTCAGCGATCGCCCGCTGTGTCCTCTGCCTCACTTCTTGCCTTTCAGGTTCTTGATTATGCTCTTCTGCTCCATGTCATAACTCATTGAATACCAGTGGTACAACATTCCCACAGGAACCACCACCGCCACGATAGGCAGGAACCAATCCCTTAGGTCAAAAGCGATCAATATCTTGATCAGGGCGATCATCGCCGTCGTCAAGAACACGCCCTTGATGAAAAATCTGTAATTCTTCTTTCCGTCTTTATAAATCTCTTTCATTATCCATTGTAGTCTGTTCATCTTGTCCTCCTTTAGTCCAATAGGACCATGTATTCCTTTGGATAGTGTTTCTGGAACCACTCGATCCCTTTTTCAACGATGTTGTAGTCCTCTATCATCTCCGCTCCCTTGATGCAATCATACACCGCGACAGCGATCGGCTCCAACATCACCTTCTCGCCTGAGAATGGGTTGGCAACCTCGACTGGCTTGGTGTCGATAACTTCGACCGGAAACGGTGGGTTCGGTTTCAATATGTCCATTACTTCCCCCTCTGGCTTTCTGCCTGTAGGTTCATCAGCACATCTAACTCTGCTTCTTCTTGCTCTGTTAGATCCGTTGCATCAAGTCCGAAGTCTGCTAGACCTTCTGCACTTGCCTCTGAGTAAGTTCCATAATCCATTTCAGTTGGATCCATCTCTTCTTTACCAGAGAACTGATCTTCTGAATATGGCTCAACGAAAACCGGAGTCTCCCTGTCTTCTGGAACGAAGTCAAAAGCGAACTCATCACCTACGGCGTACATATTCACGCCACCTGTGTTGTCAATTTCTTGCTTGAAAAAAGTTCTAAGTTCTCTATGGAAATCATCGAACCCTTTTGGATCCTTCAACTTCACATATAAACTACCGTGAACGATTTCTGCTCTTTCTGTTAGATTCGTGTCTTCTACGAAATCTAATATTAGCCTTTGTATTCTTTGCATCATTTTCAACTCCTTTTGTTAATGCTTATAGTTTCAGTATAACATGGATGGTAATACGGTCAACCTGGCAAAACCTTCCATTTTATGGCAATAATTTGCCAATAGTGTCCTCGATCTCGTCAATTTCTTGCTCAATCTCCACCATTCTAACCATATTATTGGTGTAGGATAACATCTCCAACCTGTTCTGCAACTCGATCTTCTGTCTCTCCAGGTCTGCTATCCTGTCCTTCACGTCTTGCGTCATTGTCTGTACCATTTGTCCTCCTCTATTTGATGCTCTTCCTGTGGTTGGTTTGATTGTTCACGAACACCCTGATCAACCTGCTTAGGTCTACCTCTTCCTGCTGGAGTGACCTAGGATTTTTGAAAATAACTTTCGCCGTGTTCACTGGCATGAAGTTATCACCATTGGTCACGATTGCTTCATGTGTGTTCTTTCTCCAGTCGTGAGACGAATAGTTTTCTTCTACATTATTGTCTACCATATTTCCTCCACTTCTGATTCGATATCTTCATCCTCCCAACCAGTGATCTCTTCATTTTGGTACTGGCTGTTCTTGGCGCCACATCTGGTGCATTTATCATCTGATTCCGTCATTGGACCGTGTTCACAATCCATGCAATACCAGTCGTCCACATACTCCTCCTTGACCTCATCCTTTTCTTCCTCTAGGTCAATGTTGGATAATATTTCTGTGATCCTGTCCATGTTATTTCTCCTGTTCGTTGATCGCTTCTTTCAAGGCGTTGTTTAAGAATTGTCTGATGTTGTGTTCCAACTCCTGTTTGGAATTGTCATATCCCATCAATGGTATCATCACATTTGGATCTGGAAACACCTTGTCCTGCAACTGCTTCACAGCCACAGACAGGTAGATTAACAGAGCCAATATTGATAAATTGATTACCATGTTTATTTTGTTTGTCATATAGATCCTCCCCATCTATTTTTGTAAAGGACTTTGATGCCCTTGTCATCGATGTAATATCCCTCAAGAACCCGATTGCTCTTTCTAGGCTTCTTACTTTTGGTTGGTTGTTTCTTTTTCTTCTTTGCCATTACAGTTTCTCCCCCTTATCAAATCCTCTGAATCTTAGGAACCTAGGAAATCTAAGACTCCATTCATCAGTGGCGTTTTGATTCTGTGTGATTGCATCCGCTCTAATTTCTACAACTTGTCCGATCAATTTGTCTTTGGATGTCCAAAATTCTTCTCTGTCTGCGTCACTCAAACCAGACCCAACATTGGTCTTGATGAACTTGCCGTCATCTGTGCCTTCAACTATAAGAGCACCAAGTTTGCCTGAATTCCTGCCTGTTCCTTCTTCTGTGTCTGTCACTGTCAAAGATACTTCTATAAACGGCTTAACCTTCAACCAGAGGCTAGACCTTTTACACTCATAGACGCCCGCGATTGGTTTCACCATTATTCCTTCGAATCCTTTGTCTATACATAATTTGTTATAATCCGCGAACTGCTTCTGCCCATCGTCATCACTCAAATCCATTTTCACAACTTCAACCTTTGAGATGTTAGGACCAAATTCATATTGATCTAACCATTCTTTTCTTTGGCCCAAAGTGTTATTTGATCCACCTTCCTTGAAGTGTTCAAGTGGCATACAATCAAACAGGTTAAGCACCGCATCATCCGTCTTTGCACCACCTTTCCTGTGTATCTCTCTCATAAGAGTCTGGAAGTCATCACTCATCACCTCGCCATCGAACACCATGCTCTCTGACATCTGATCCAACATAGAATCAAATTGTTCTAGTATCCGAGGAAAGTTATTCAATTCTTTTCCGTTCCTTGAGAACATCTTTACTTCGTCCTTGTCCACATCACATATGGTGATCACCCTCACTCCATCTAGTTTGGGTTCAACATACACTTCACCCGTCATCTTCTTTTCGTGTTTCTTGGAATCGTCTGCCAACATACACTCAAACACAGGCACCTTCATTGTTGAGTGTTTATTGATTGTCTTGTGTGTGACACCACATCTTAGATCTTTGATTAAAATTCTTCTGTACCAATCGTTCCACTCTTCCATCTTAGATCTATTACACAAGTCTTCAATCTTATCTCTCATTTCATTACCTGTTAAAGTTCTTTCTTCTAATTTTTTAATAGTATCTAGGAATTCTGCTTCAGGTATGCCGGGTCCATCTTTTTCAGCAACTGGAACCTTCTGAACACCAAATGTTCTAAATCCATCTAAAGCCATACAAGCACCATCAAAGAACCTAATATTATCTGCATCGGATTCTCTTCTAATAATTGCTTCTTTCTTCAATCGGCTGTTATCCGATTCCAGTTCTTGTATTATCTTCCATGGTCTGTTCATCATATCACCTTCATTAAGATTATAACTTGGATCACTAAAATTGCAACCGGCAGAATTGTTCTTATCAACTCCATCGTGTGGTTATACTCATCCAATTTTCTTTCAAGTCTATTTCTTCTCTTCTTCATTTTTCTCCTCCATAATTCCTATCACCTTGCATTCATATTCTGGTTTGAACCTGTCCAAGATGTTCTTGCCATCTGTGGAATACACGAATGTCTTGGTCAATCCCTTTGGCAATTTCAACTCTATCTCCCATTTCTTAGGTACCTGTTCCATTACCTGTCCCTCATGAATCTGTGATTACCTATCATAGCCGTCTCCTCGTACAACGCCCCCCAACCTGGGTTCGCGATGTGTGGGTTGTAGTAGAAGACAGCGCCGTCTGTTGGGTCAATCGAGTAGTCACCATTCATTATGAATAAAGCGACATGGATTGAATCCCTCCAAGCCGTCATGTTTGATTCTATCACTTCACCGTTCATATATGTCGCCCAAACAATATCCTTCTGTCCATCACACCACCAACTGAATTGGCATCTGTTTTTAATTGGATAAAACTTTCTATCCTTGTCAGCCAGGGTGGGGTCTTTCTTTGTCTTCCAACTTTCCCTAACTGGTCCTTGATGCACCACTCCACATATAGTATCTGGAAATCTGTCATCTTGAATTCTGTTCATAACCACATGGCCTATCGCGATCTTGCCCACCATTGGTTCCGCTCTACCTTCAAAGTAGATGTTCTCCGCCATACATTTCAATTCCGCTTCATCAACACTCACGCCTGTCTCGACTTCGTATGAAAGGGCGAGGGAGGCCATAACCCCCCTTGCCGTTTGTAATACGAATTCTAATGTCCCTTGCATTAGTCGGCTCTGCTTTCCGCATATACGGTCAAACCGTATTTTCTAAGTTCATCTCTGAATGCCTCCGTGGCAACTTCTTTGATGTCCAAAGACTGAGTGTGTCTGTATTGGTGGTCTTGTGGCATGATATCATAATAAGATATTCTCCAACCACCTCTATAACCATTTGAACCTATGTCCGCTTTCTTCATAAAAGAAACAAATCTGCCTCTTGCCGGATGAATAGAAACATTGGCGAAACCACAATACATTGGCTCCTCTTTATCTTTCATATAATCATCAACAGCCTTGATGGCAACTTTTCTCGCATTCAAGAACATATCTGCCGGATGTACTCCTTCTGCATTGAACTTCAAAAGGTCTTTGTTTTCTTCTATTGTTTTTTGCATTTTCAACTCCTTCATTTATACTTCATAATAACATGGATACTCATACGGTCAACCTCGATCTGATACTATATCTTGTGCCGACCTCTTTTCTTGGCACTATATCTTGTGGTTTTTTGCGGTGCTCTGTCGTAGTCTATCCAAAGTTCACGAAGTTTCTTCCTTATTTCTTCCGGTGGTCCACCGTTCTTGTCCACCCAATCCCTCAGTATCTTGAATCCTACATCATAGTCAGCAGGCCTAGAACTTCCCTTGTATCCTTTTGGACCTAAGGGTATTGAATCTTTTATTGGTTCCTCTTTTTCTTTTTGTTTAATTGCTTTGACCACCTTTTTGCCTTCCAATTGGTTCTTAATGTGATTCAGGTCGAATGCAATCACCCTGGTAGGCTTACTTGAACCTTTAACCCATACCTGCCACACAAAAGGGCCAATAGACCCCTTTGGCATTCCAATGGTCCAAACTTTTTCTTTTTTAGGCATTTAGCCTTCTCCTTATATGTTCAATTCAATGAATCCGATCGCCCAAAGAAATACCATTGTAGGTAAGACCGTGTACGATGCGAAAACACAGGCATCACCAAAAGATAATGCAACCGCTTTCACTTTACTCACTCATTCTCCTCTCTTCTTCTTCCATTCTGTAATTGGCCTCGCCTGCAGGTGTTCTCCAAATGTTAAAAATTTGAACGCCTCTGCCTTTGAAGTCCTTGTAGAATTCTTTCAATACGACATGAAAAGGATGTTCTATATGAGTTTCAACCAAAGTGTATCCTCTAGTCATTTTCTCATCTTTTAGATAGTCATCCTTCTCCTTTAGGAATCTGTATCTGATATGGACCGACATTACGCCACCCTCCTGTCTTCCATCATTTCTAATGTTCTCTTCAAGATGTCGATGTGTTCTAGTATCGCATATTTTTCTAATGGCTTGAAAGCGTCATCTATCACTTCCTTGCCCTGATCAGTGTATCTGCTCTCCACATAGTACCAAGTGAACTTCGGCTTGTTCAGGTAGTTCTTTTCACCTGTGTCCTTCAAAAGATATACATACTGTTCTCCTGATCTAAATCCTTCTCTGATGTATTCAGCCTCGTCCTTGTAGATCTTGTATCCACAATCCTTCTCGCCTCGATCTCTCATATAATAGCAATTCATATGCTCAAAGTCCGAACCATGTCTGTCTGCGTCGAAGTCATGCTTCTCACCTATGATCACTCCCCACTTGGATGAGTCACCTAGTTTGATTGCATCTGTGACCTTCTTTGGGTTCTCCCAATTTTCACATAGGTTGTATCCTAGTCCTCCTGGGTATCCGTCCCAATGTTGGTACGATGCTATGATTCTTCCGCTCTTCTGTTTTATACCTATCCTCGCTCTAGTCGCCATTATACTTCCTCCGTTTCTATATGGTCTCTATATTCCCAATCTTCGTTTTCAACTTCACCTTCACCGGCGTATGCCTTGTCGTATGCCTCGTCTTCGTTCTCGGCTTCTACATAGAAAGTCTTTTGAACATCATAACTCAAAACAACTTTGAAGCCTTTATGTTCGTCTGCCATTATTTTCCTCCCGTTGCCTTGTTAAGGTTCTTATTGATTAAATGTTGATCCCTAGCATCTGGAAAAGGCATAGGAGTTTCTTCTCTGCCTTGATGCTTATCCTCGCTCAACTCTTCTGCCAACTTTGGTTCAACCTTGTAAGGCTTCTTGCCCTCTTCTCTTTCACTCTTACTAGGTTCAATCCAAATGCCTTTGTCTGGGTCATACTCACTGACCACATAATTGTGGATCTCCAAAACCTTCTTCATGTTCTCCACAGCCTCCAACCTGTTAGTCCTTGTTGGAAAACTCGTATCGGACAGGTCCAACTTTATCTTGTTGAACAAATCCATCAATTTGTCCACTTCTTTTTTTGAGAGATAGTCCTTGATATTGTATCTCATCTTATCACCTATATTTGACATTACGCCACCTCCTTAAAACATTCAATAGCCGGTTCCCAGTCAATACCGTTGTCTGAATATTGCCAAGTACCTTTCATGAACAAGAACAAATGACCAACATTTTTTCTCATCTCTTCCTTGTTCCAACTTAAATTAGATTCAATAACATCACCAAATCCATCCACATACCAATAGTCGTCTTTTTTGAAAGTTGGCATAAGTGTTGGTGAGTCCACAAGTGATTGAGCCATTTCCTTTGAATTGTATTGACCCATCAAAACCTGTGTCATTGCTTCAGGTGTAGTCTTCCAACCTGTTTCAACGGCAACCACATTGTCACTTCTGTCTATGTATCCAACCATGATTCCGTGTTTATTTGTATAGTCTATTTTTTGCATTTCAACTCCTTTGTTCATAATTCAGTATAACATGGCTGGTAAAAGCGTCAACCTGGCAAAAACCACAACATCTAGTGCCACAACCTGTGGTCGACACAAGATATAGTGCCATTTCAAATTATCTTTCATATATTGCGAATCTATCCGCGAACTCTTTATGGCAAAAAGCCGATGGCCTAGTGTATCCATATCTAGACTTGCCACGATACTTCTTCCTGATCTTGACGACCTTTGCCAATCTACTCGCCATTTGGTGGTTCTCCAAACTATTTGGAATATCTTTGGCAAAGGCCGATTCATATGTAGGAGCCTTATATTGATCTAGCCATGCCTGTATGTCTTTGGGCAGGCAGAATTTTATCAGTCTATCCATTCAATTTCTCTCCACAATTCACATAGAAACTTGAACTCTTGCCGGTGCTGTCTTCTTCTAGGTAATAGGCTTCACCGTCGTATTCCACTTCATTGAACACCTTGAATCCATCTGCATTGGTGTATCTGATCTTGAGTTTATCCATCTCAATGCCATCCGGTCCTGTCTTTATGATGTCTGGCGTGTGCCAACCACCCTTGTTGAAGTATTGTCCGAAGACATAGTATTCGTTCTCACAACTTTTTGAAGACGCATGATGCTCTTCATCACATATGATTTCCGCTCCCAGGCTCTCGAAGTCCTCGAAGTCGTGCTGGATGTCCTGTACATAACCGCCATCTTCGTTTTCCAGAGGCTGGCCATCCTTGTCTATCTCCTCTATGTACATGGTCTGTGAGTCTGCCCATTCCGGTCCTGATAGATGACAGATATTGCTATACTCGTAGAATGGTCTGTCGAACTGTGCCCGTTTGGGTATCTCCTTGTTGGCCTCCTCGGCATCAAAGTCCACCTGGCCCATGTATTCTTCGAAGCCGTCATTGTCTGTCCAGTACTCGTATTGGTCCTTGGTTATCGTGCCCATTGCGACCTCTCCACCGTATCGGCTGAAGTTCAGTCGGAAGTACCTGACAGGATTCTTAATAGTCTTGATCAGTTTCTTTTTTTGTTCTAGTGTCGCCATCAGTCTCTATGTGAATTTAGAAAATGACCCAAATGGTCTGGTTCTCTGCCTTTCACAGGCTTGTGGCCTAGATAATTGTATCCTTCGTTGACCACCACAGGCTGTCCGTTGCCTATGTCACAGACCCAACCCATCGGTCCTATCATCACGGCCTTGGCCTTGCAGACCTGGCCAACATTGTTTTCATACCAAACTTTGTCGCCCTTCTGTATCTCGTCAAACAACTCGTCCTCCCAAGCCTCGTCCTTTAATGGAAAATATTTCTCTGGCATTAGACCGTCTCCTTTATGTAATATTGGGGTGATGTGTCATACTCCACATCGAAGTCTTCTTCCCAATCTAAGAATGGACCGACATTGCCATCATCCATCAGCATCTTGTGAGCCTCTTCTTTTGACTTTGCCTCAACCGTTGCTGTCTTGGTGCTGGTACCTGTCGTGATTCCGTGTCTTACCTTTATTAAAAATTTAGGCATTAGGCCTCCTCCCCTATGTTGATCTTATTGCCCTTCACATACTCATGGACGTCTTCTTTTTCTGCTTCTTGTTCTGCCTCCCACTCTGCCTTCGATTCAGTGATTCCAAAGTAGTCATCCAACTCCCATCCGTCTCCGCTTTCGAAGAACTTGCTGTCAGAATTGTAATTGCTAGGTTGATAACATCTGTCATCGCCATTTTCAAAGATTCCCATGAAGTCACATCCACCTTCGTAGTAATGCGCCTTTAAGGTACACTCCTCGTTCTTGGCAAGGAAATATTCATAAGCACCAATTGGTGGTGCCCAGGCTGAACTGAATGCGAATGAAATCATTGATTCGCCCTCACTCTGTTCTGTTAGATATTGTCTATCAACGCCATAGAACTCACACACCTCCCACTTGGTGCTCCAGTTATCACAGGCCCAACCGTACCAGTCTGAGTAGCCGTACTTCTTGATCAACTTCTTGTCTTCCTTGCCATCCGCCGTCGTGTCTCTCAACTCCTTAGGCATTGGATGGAAAAAATTAAGAAGACCTGTGTTCTTGTGACTGTCGTCTTCATTTACAATCTTCTCTATCTTGTCTATCACGGAGTTCGGCCCCGTGATAGTGACTTGATTATCGCACCAATTAGGCATTAATCGCCTCCTTGGATTTGATCAAAGTAAGATGAGATCCTGGAACATTCCATCTCTGACCCCTGTCAGTTCTAACCAACACATATTTGATCTTTACCTTTTCAACAGTACCATTCTCCGTGATACCGTGTCTGCCTTGGAACGAAACCCTGTCACCGAATTTTAGTGAGTGGGCGTCTTGGAAGTGTAATTGATTTCTTCTCAACTTCACTGCCTCTACAACTTGATTCAATTCATCGTTGTTCAAAACACCGATGTCTTCAATCATCTTTTTCATTTTCATATACATTGTTTCAACTCCTTTGTTCATAATTCAGTATAACATGGATGGTAATATGGTCAACCTCCGCTAGAAAGTCGCATAAAATGGAGGTTTTCTGCCACACCCACAGGATGTAGTAGTTGGTCTCACAGGATGGCACAATTCATAGTCGGCATTATATTATATAATATACCACGGCCAGGTTGACCGTAGTAGGATCCATGTTATTATGAGTTATGGATACAAGGTTGCAGATTCTTAAGACTACTTATAAAAGCCACATTCGTGGTCAGTACGAGGCGTCTGCGGTATCCTACAATAATAAAGGAGTTGAAAATGTATAAAGAGAGAGCAAGAAAAAGAGATGTGAATCCTTTCGCAATAAAGAAAGGCTTTTATATTACTGAACTGAACATGGGTTATCTTCCAGGTGATGGATACGAACTTATATCTACTTCAGAAATCGCAGGACCTTTCAAGACTTTGGATAGAGCGAGAACGGTATTCAAAGAAATTATTTGTGGAGATGAGAACAGGAACCATTGGGACTTTGGAATCTGTGGTCCAGAACATAGACCAAACGGATATCCAACTCCATGGTACGGATTTAGGGAGGCAATATGAGATCAGAACATGATGAAATCAAACAGATATTAGAATTCCACAACATCACAGACGTGGACCAGATCGCATATGGTGATGAGTGCTATGATGACCTATATGACTACTACGCCAACTCAGGCGAGATGCCATACGGTGTGATGAAGGCCAGAACGGGTATGCCGGATGAGTGGATAATTGAGAGAATATTAGAACTAGGTGTAATCGAGGAGATGGCATAATGATGGGAGGACTAAAAACAAAATCAATTGAAGACATCTTCGAGGAGATGACTGAGACTTATATCAAGGGTGACTACCTGGAGGGCATGACACAATGGGGAGATGACGCCCTGATGTCACCTAAAACATTTGGCAAGAGATTCCACGATGTGTGCCTTGGATACGGGTACAGGGAGGCCGAGATCATACCAGCCAAGGAAGAGATCGAAGACTGGTGCCGTGAGCACCTATTACATTTGGAGAGTAAGTTCAGATGATATTAGAAACTATATTTGGAATATTTCTTACAGTGGCAGGTGGTGGAGACCAGACAAGTCCAGATCCTGCTTCAGTGATCTACAAGGGCATCATTACCGCTGGCAAGATAGAGCAGAAGACAAAAAACGAGGAGTGGGGACCTTCTTTCTATGAGGAGATTCACACATTAACAAAAGATTCAATCTACAAATTGGGAGGACTGAAATGACAGAAACTCATAAACATCATTTCCAGGTTGCCGACATAGGTGACTGGGATCTAGACATGGACAGGAGCATCGTACCCAGCATCCATTCTAGCCTCAAGGCATCGGGCATAACGGCAGTGGTGGACCAGGACGAGATGAACTCCGCTGGCTTCACGGTATGGACATATAGTCCGAGAGACGTGGTAGCCAAGGCCTTGGAGGATGATGGCATCAAACTAGACGACTAACCAAAATTTCCAAACTGTTCTTATTTCGGACGGACTATTTTTGATTTCACAGGAGCCTTGCCTTTCAACTTGCCCTTGAAACTTGGTCCTTTTTGGCTGGTTCTCTTGATCTGAGCACCCTTCAACCTCAACGAACCCGCACCTGATCTCTTGGTCTGGGCCAGTTTCTTGCCTGCTATCGCGGCCTTCTGTTTTCTTTTCCTTTTGATCTTACTACCCTTGACCGGATCCAATTTCTGGAAACAGGTGCTGGGTTTGGCTACGATACGACCTTTCCTAGGTCCGGAACTACATCTGAACCCTTTCTGAGGAGCACCGCCCTTCTTTCGTCTGAAGATTTGGCTGACGCCTTCCGCAATGGCGGAATGGTCTGGGTGTGATTCAATTTCACCATTCACCATTTCTGGCACGATATTTTGTGATACTATATCTTGTGTCTGGCCTCCTTTGATGGCACTAGATGTTGTGCCACAAGATGTAGTGTCTTTAGATTCTTTTGGTGCTATTACCAATTCTGCTATCTTCATACTGATATTTATTGTACCTTACACCTTACAACTAACCTTACAGCAACTGATGTTAAACCTTATACGCCTACACTTAAGACCTAAACGCACTACAGATCGCCTGCGTTGTCTTGCACTAGATCAACTCGACCCCAATAGATGTGTTAAATACAAGCACAATGAGGATCTACGAAATTTACAACACAGACGAAAACATAGGACCTGCACCAAAGGGCGTGTGTTCCAAGCCCATGTCCAGCCTGCCCGCATCATGGGTCAGCAGTTGCAAGTCACAGGGCAAAATGAAACGCACCGGCAACCGCAAAGAGAAGGTGGGCGGCAAGACCATGAAGGTGTCGGGAAAACGTATCAAGGGCAAGAAGTACGGCGGACCTCTTCCAGACTACTCAAAATAATCTAAAAAAATCAAAGGCCTAATAGCGAGCCAATAGCGAGCCATTAGCGAATCTGTAAATAAACTTTGTCGGCCCACTGTTGATTCTGTTCTGCGGTCATGTGATTTATCGTGCCACGGCCCCAACTGTCTTTACCACCACTGAATGCAAAAATGCTCTCGTCTATGAACGTGCCAGTGGTTAGTTTGATTCCTGCGTCCTTGCCCGCTGTCTCGAATGGCCTGAAACTCCACATCTGTATAACCTCGCCCCGGACCTTGGATAGAACATGCTCGTCATAATGCCGTATTGAGTACTCGTAACTCATCTCATCCTTGTCATAACTGTGTAGGTACTTCCAGTAGTCGTCCAGTGCCTCGTACACCTTTGGGTCCACACCCTCCATGGGTTGGGTGTTGGCGCTCAGTATCAAACTGGGATGGTAAAGCCTGTAGGGTTCGGTCCAACAGAACACGCTGACGTCCGGCACGCGATCCATCTTGATGAGATGATTGAAGTGCATGAAGGTGGACCATATGCTACGACCCGGTTGACCAAACCAGCGTGGCCTCGCACAACCCAACTTCTCCTGCAGGATGTTGCACCAGCTCTCGGGCTGGTTCCTGGCGCAGAAACTGTCTCCAAAGAATCCTATGGTCTTCATACACTGGTAATTACCTGTGGTTGTCTTAGGTGGCAATAAAATCTTGCTTGTAGCACCAACTTGTGTTATATTAAATACCAGCATGAAAATTTCCACACGCAACGAATACGACAGATTGAAGTCTGTGATACTGGGCAGGCCACATGGAGCCAACTGGCCCACAGGAGACATCTTCTTTGACCGCCTGGCAGACTTGAACACGCACCCAGGCAAAATTTCCAAGGGACCGATATCGGGATCGGTCATTAAGGAGGCCAACGACGACCTACTGCGAATGAAGGATCTCCTGGAAGACAATGACGTAAAAGTTTTCCGTCCAGAAATCCTCGACTACAAAAGGACAGTGACTCACTACGAACATATGACCTCAGGTATGCACTCCTACTCTCCGAGGGATCTCATACTCACTGTGGGCAACATGGCCATTGAATGTCCAACACCTTTCGTGAGTAGGTATAGGGAGTTTGATGCCTATGATGTGATAAAGCAGGAGGCCATGCGGGACGGATGCAGATGGATCGCGGCACCACGAGCAAGGATGGAACCGGCGGAGTGCGTGATGGGCCTGAACAAGATAAAACTAACAGAGAGATATCCTATCTTTGACGCCGCCAATGTTTTGAAATTCAATGACAAACTGCTGTACATGAAGACCAGCACGTCAAATTACATAGGAGCCAAGTGGTTACAAAAAGTAGTTGGCAACGAGTTCGAAGTAATAGTGTGGGACAAGGTTTACACACATTCACACATCGATTCAACGCTGACGTCACTGAAAAAAGATTTAGTAATGATAAATGCAAGTAGGGTACAAAACACAAACCAACTGCCAGACTTCCTTAAATCATACAGGAAGATATGGTTGCATGACATGGCCGACGGTTCATTTTCACAATTTCCTTACGCATCAAAATGGATCGGCATGAACATACTCAGCATAGACGAGGAGACCGTGATGATAGATCCCGTGCAGAAAGATTTGGTCAAACAACTGAGGGCGGAGGGATTCAACTGTATAGAAGTTCCGCTCACACAATCAAGGACACTGGGCGGTGGACCCCACTGCGTGACCTGTGACCTAGAAAGGGCATAATGGGAATACTGGACGACTTCTTTGGACACAAAGTAATTTATGGCACAAAGATAGCCTTTGTTGGTTTAGGCAAGTTAGGCATGCCGTGTGCAGAAGCAATAGCACAAAAAGGATTTGATGTGACCGGCTATGACACCGAACCCAAGTCGGGCAAACTGATAAAGGTCAAGAATGACCTCAAGGAGGCTGTGCATGACAGAGACATCATTTTCATTGCGGTGCCAACTCCACACGAGGAAGGGTATGATGGCAGAGAACCGACCAGCCATAAAGAAGTAAAGGACTTCAATTATGATGCCGTCAAGAAAACTCTCGGCAGGATCAATGACGTCTGCCACAAAGATCAAATAGTCGTGTTGGTATCCACGGTGTTGCCTGGCACAATCCGTAGCCAGTTGTCACCACTGTGCAAAAACGTGGGTTTGGTTTACAACCCTTACCTTATAGCGATGGGCACTGTTGCGAGTGATATGGTCAATCCAGAAATGATAATGATAGGCACAGAGATGGGAGATAAAGGTCCCTTGTGCAGATACAGGACAGAAATACTGAAAAACTTCTACAACATGGTCTGTGAAAACTATCCTAGGATAGAGACAGGCACCTGGGAAGAAGTTGAAAGTATGAAAATATTCTACAACACTTTCATCAGCAACAAACTTGCTTTGGTCAACATGATACAGGACGTGGCAGAAAAACTAGGCAATGTGAATGTTGACGTGGTGACAGATGCACTTTCTAAAAGTTCTAAACGTATAACCAGTGATGCGTACATGAAACCAGGGATGGGTGACGGTGGCTCCTGCCATCCCAGGGATAACATTGCTCTAAGATGGCTGGCAAAGAAATTGGACCTCCAATATGATCTGTTTGGAAGCATAATGACAGCCAGAGAAAAGCAGGCCGAACACATGGCTCTGGCCATATTGAAACATGGAAAAAACATATGGTTCAGCTCAGATTCATACAAGCCGGACACGGACATGACCGATGGTTCGTATAGCCTGCTGGTGCAGTTTTACGTGCAAAAGCACGGTGGACAGATAGTAGAAGGATTTGACAACCCTGTGGAGGTGATTGTAAGGGTGCATGAAAGTGATAATTTCACCTGTGACGCAAAAACCATCGTGTTTGATCCATGGAGATCATATCCCAAAGCGGATAATGTGGTGTATTATGGTAAATACAGCAAGTAAAACGGAGTTTTAAAAATATGCCAAATTCAGATAACCTATTCGGTACATATAACAAAAATACCAAAATAATCAGTCAACCTAGTCATGATTGGGCGACAAAACAATCTTTCGCAGACACAGATGCGGCGAAGACATTCTTTTTTACAGACGAGGCATTGGCAGTGATAGACGAATGTTGCACTAATGTGCAATGGGCTCTGGTCGCTGACGACAACGGAGACAACACTCAGTTGAAATATACCTTCGATTTTGGAACTAAAGGTGCTGGGACGGCTCCAGGCGATGATTGGGCCGAACAATACAACACCAGGAAAACTGCATTGATTAATTCCAATGGTTGGATTAAGCCCGGTGTTGAAAGTATCTTCACAGACGATTCAAATCATCTGTTCTAATTTCTACTTTTTTTACCAAAGTATTTAACGGCCACAAAAAAAGGGCGATAGTCGCCTACCACCCCTTTTATACTCTAAATTTACGCTACTGATAGATTCACAGCACTAGGTCCTTTAGGACCATCCTGTGTTTCAAACGTAATAGTGTCACCTTCATTCAACGAGTTCAGGCCTGAGGCCTCCACTGCTGAGATGTGTACGAAGACATCCTTGTCTTCGCAGGCGATGAATCCAAAACCCTTTGAGGCGTTGAACCATTTCACTGTTCCTTGATTGCTCATGTTTGTTCTTTCGTTATTGTTAATTTTATGAGGTAGTCTGTATCTAAAATAGGGCGGGAGGTTTGTTATGTCTTCTGCGTCTTGTCTTGTTACTCTTGTCTCATCTTTACTTATGTCTTTAAAGAGAGGGCGATATTGCTATCGCCCACTCCAACAACTTAACTATTGGGAATTAAGCAGAGTAGTTGATTACTTTTCTGCCTGATTTCTTTAATAAAGAAATGATGTTTGACTTCATAGTCAACGCAGAGTTCTTAGGTGCAACACCTAAAACTTCTACTGTAAAATCAATACCTTTAGATAACAACTTGTTAGTCGCTGTCTTTCTTGCAGTGTTTTTTACTGCTAGGTTTTTGAACTTGATTTTACCACCGTGTACTTCACCATTCACTTTGTATGAAGAAGCCGGCTCGGCGAATACACCAATCTGCTTCGCTCTTGATCTGAAGTTTCTTGTGTATACAACGTATTGAGTTGAGTTTGCCATGGTTTTATTTTCCTTCTTAGTAGTTGGAAAAAGTGTATTAAACATACCTTTTAGCATATTGTTCCTCTTTCCTTGTTTGTTAATTTACGATGCGCCGGAGTTTCAATCTCTGTTATCCTACGAATCATGCTACAATTATATACTAAGAAGTGTATAAAGTCAACCGGCTAGGAAAGCCAGTGTTCTTGCGACTAATTGTCTTTGACCTTGGGCACCGCGAACAGGTCTATGCCTTCATTTGTTAATTCAGTGACTTCCTTCTTTGTGGGTTTGCCATAGAACTCCAGATTCCTTTCACCATTGTGTGCCTTTCTGGCCTCCCGAGCAAACTTTTTACCAACGTTCTCGAAATTTTTCTCCACATGATTCTGTATCTGCTTCAGCAGTGTCCGGGCCTGTCCTCCCATAACCATCTGATCTCCTGTGAGCTCTTCCATTTTGGCCTTGCCTCGTTTTCTCGCCGTGGACTTTTTACCAACCGCGGGTGCCATTATGTCTTTACGCACTCGGGTGCTGTCGCACATGGGACATAACAACTGTCCCTTTGCCAACTGGTTTTCGTAGTCTTCGTTGCTTGGGAACCAGCCTTCGAACTTGGCGGAACATTCACACTTGAGGGCGAACTTGATCATATTTGTATTTACATTATACAGGTTGACGATAATTGTGTCTACTATATAATAACAACATGGCTATACACAACACATCTGGATACACACCAGGAAGACCCAAAAAGACTTCACAAGGCAAGAACAAGAGTCGAATAAAAATGAGCTCTATGAACAAGCACAAGAAGAGATCTTACAAGTCTTATAGGGGACAAGGCAAATAAATTTAATATTTTTCGCCATGTTAAATAATTCCATGGGAATGAATAGAGACACATATTGTTCGCTGGCTACAGCAGGGTTTGACTACCGACAAGGGCACGTGTGTTGTCACATAAAATCTCAAAACAAATTTGACAGCCATCATGCACTGAACAACGACAAGGAGTTAAAGACTCTCAGGGAAGATCTCGCGAATGGTATCAAAAATCCACTCTGCGATTTCTGTTGGACCTGTGAAAAAAACGGTGTTGTGTCTAAAAGACAGCAATTTTCAAAACACAAAACAGAAAGTGAGACAGAGGAGGAGAACCAAAGTAAACAATTGAAGCACCTCGTGATAGATTCCGGCAACGTATGCAACCTTGCCTGCAGAACCTGTCAGCCAGAAATCAGTTCTGGCTTGTGGATCGAGTTTCAAGCCAAACTTGGTGACAAGATGCTAGACAAAAAACCATACAAAAGGACTCCGGTAGAATCGATACTGGCTAACGACCTGACGCACCTAGAAACAATAGAGGTGCTGGGAGGCGAGCCCTTCAAAAACTTTGACCACTTGAATGTACTCGAACATCTAGTAGAGAAAGGCATGTCTAAAAAAATAAGCCTGGCCTACGTCACCAACGGGACCGTGCCTGTGCCGGACAAGCTCAAAGAAATCTCCACGCATTTCAACAAGATAGATTTGTGTCTAAGCATTGACGCAACTGGTGACCTTTTTGAATATATTAGGTCAAACGGCAGGTGGCACGACGTCGAAGAAAATTTGAAAGAAATGAAGGCACTCCAGAAAGAATCATGCTTCACTTTAATGATTGCACCCTCTATCAGTTGCCTAAACGTACTGCACCTACCCAAGCTCACAGAATGGTTGATGCAGAACAAGTTGGTATGGATGCTGAATTTTGTGGACACCCCACAGCATTACTCTTTCTCGATTTTTAATGCAGGACAGAAGGAATTCATAAAAGAAAAGTTGAGTGATCTCAAAATTGGCAAGGACACCGTGTGTAAGAAATTAGACGACTCTACCTTTGATAAAGGTGCAAGGGATAGATTCTACAAAGAGTTGGATTTTACAAAATCATTCAAAAAACTAGATCATGAAGTGTATCTTCAGGAACTATTACATCTATTAAAAAACAAAGGAGGATAAATGGAAGACCTACAACAAAAAATAAGAATGCTAGAAGGAGAAGTAGGCAATCTCCAGGTACAGGTAAGCGAGTACCAACAGATCGTCAAGGAACTTTCAGACAAGTTAAAGTTGTATGACCAAGTTCATGGTGCTGTTTTCATGCCTAGCACTAAGAAATAACATTAGTGAGTCCAAAGTATACCGCGTCTTTCTTCTTGCGGAACTTGATCTGTTCGTAGTCGACTATGAACACGTTGAACTTGCCCCCATACTTCTTATAGATGGCCTCCTCGTCGAGTGGCCTGATAGTGATCCGACTTTGGTCTGGCAATTTGACCTGGTACCCCCAAAACATGGGCCACCAGTGCAATGGATTGAGACTGTTATAAAGTTCTTTCATAATGATAACCAAAAACAACGGTATAATAGTGAAAGGTTCCGCCCACCATGGAATCTTATCGAAGGTCAGATAGTCTATCAAATGCACCAACGCTGTCCACAGGCCAAGTATAGTGGCCAATATACCCATCATTGGCCAAAACTCGCCCTCCATGTCAATATCTGGGTCAGGATGTGAATACATACGCCGGAACAGTTGTTTTTTTGAATACATTGTAAATTAGTTATAGGACGAACGCATTTAAACAAAATAACCAGTAGACATTTGCTTTAATTGTAGTACAATTGATAGTAAATACCATTAGAATGCAAAAACATACTAAAAGTTTATTAGAAGAGTTGAGTTCTATGCCTTTGAAAAGAGACAAAGAAGAAGTGGTCGAGAGCCGTGCCTCACACATCTTAGACTCAGCAATTAGGCTAATGACCTACATTCGCGAAAACTTTGACCAGGACACCGCATTCAAATTAGAGAAAAAATTCTATTCATCGATGAAAGCCATGGACAGCTCAAAATTCTCAAAAGGAGTGGCTAGAATCAAGGAGAACAAAGACATCAAGAAAAATGTCCTCAAGACAATTGACGGTGAATACAACGAGGACTAATTATGCTCATCGAAGACGTCCTTACTGAATTTAAAAGGACCCATCTAGAACACATAGAAGACATCATCATTACCGATGGTTACGAAGGTGGCAAGGCCGTTGTGGAGTATTTCAGAGGACTGTTGCTTACATTGAAGGGGACCAGTTCAGAAGCAATGAGCGTGTCCGTGAAGTGGGACGGAGCACCTGCTGTGGTCTGTGGAACCAATCCTGCAAATGGAAAATTTTTCGTTGGCACAAAGTCAGTGTTTGCTCAGAATGCCAAAATCAATTACACTAAAAAAGACATCGCTAAGAATCACGGAACCGAAGATCTTGGCCAGAAGTTGTTGAAGTGTCTCGTTCATCTAAAGAAACTGAACATCCGAGGAGTTGTGCAAGGTGATTTACTTTTCACAGACGAAGACATAGTTAGGAAAAATGTAGACGGCAAACCCCACATAACATTTACGCCGAACACGATCACTTATGCAGTACCTGAACAAGGAAGCCTCGGGGCACAGGTAGACAGAGCGAAAGTTGGAATTATATTTCATACAAGTTATGTTGGCGACTCTTTGGCTGACATGAATGCTCAAGCAGGAGCGGACGTTGATTCATTCACAAAAAGTCCTGACGTGTTCTTTGACAATGCAACCTACAAGGATGTGTCTGGCAGTGCAAAATTTACAAACGACGAGACCAAGAAGTTCTTTAGCGGTATAGAAAAATTAGAAACGTTGCTGAACGCAGTGCCTACGAACTTATCAAGCGTGTTAGGACAGAATCAAGACTTTGTTCCCATGTTCCAGATGTATATCAATGCAATGGTCAAACAAGGGCAGTTGCCTGGCAACGTCAATCAGTTCCTACAGGGATTCAAAAAATTCTACGCAGATAGGATGCAACAGCAGATATCTGGACTCAAGGCCCAGAAAGCCCTGCAGTTAAGGCAAGATAAAATGAAGCAGATGCCTGTTTTCCTGAACAGGGCTAAGAAACCTTTGCAGGCAATGTTGACTTTTTATAAGGCAGTGCAGACGATGAAGGCCTTTGTGTTGAAGAAGATGAACCAAGCACAGGCAATAGGATCTTTCCAACAAACGGACGGTGGCCTAGAAGTCACAGAGCCTGAAGGATTTGTTGCCGTGGACAAGACAGGTAATGCCGTGAAACTTGTAGATAGATTAGGATTCTCAAGAAGGAACTTGACTGCTGTCAGCAAATTCAAGAAATAGATCTAAAGTTTTATTAATTTCTTTCGACATTTTATCTTTATCGAATAATGTATTGTAATTGTGTTGGCGTAGTGATTGTGTCTGCAAATATAGATCCTGCCAATTGATTGAAAGTAGATCTTTACATAGATTTACTATCTTGTCTATTCTCTTGTCTTGATCTTGTTCTAGGTCATAAGTCTCGTCAAAGTAAGATCCAAAAGTTTTGAATCCGATCTCCTTTAATTTTTGTAGGTAAAGATGGTTCCCATGCACCACGAAAGGATGTTGCGCCATGATAGGTTTCCATATTTTTTCTGTCATAAAGACTTCGTTGTTTGAGTCGTTGGTCTCTGACACCAGCGAACACGCAGTATCGTTGTATGGTGGCTCATAGATGTCTTGATCTTTGCCCCACCTCGGATAGTCTGCTGGATCTATTCCAGGCAACTCGTATTTTTTATCCAGTCGTCTTGGTGGCACACGTTCTATGAAAGTGTGTATGCTGTTATCGAGTACGCCAGTGGACAAGAGTTTGTCATACAGTTTTACTCTGTGTGCCCTCGCACCCTTATTGAGATACAAGAAATCATGTGTCTTGTGCCGGTGTGTGAATTTCAATGAGTTGGCATGATGCTTGTCATACATGTAATACCAGAACCATGACACGCCTCCGGTCCATGTCATGTAGGGATAAGGAATATCAACTTCGGGCATAGGCTTGCCTGCAAGGAATGTATTTGTGTCTATGTTTTCCTGCGACTCCCATGGGCAGGCCTTTATGAATACAAAACCCTGTTGGTGCAACAACTCTAGGCGCCTGGCAAGGTCATCCTTGTATGCTTGATTGCCTATCATCCTGTCATTGTGTATCTGCGAGTCTATGAACGCAAACCTACGATCGTAACTGTCTAAGTCAAAACCATGCAGTGTGTAATACTCACCTGTGTAGTCAAACTTCTGTCCTTCCATTGTGTTGTAGTCAATGAATCTTTCGTATGACAGGTGATCTCCTGTCTTCATCACGTCGGTCAATATAAAGTTACGTTGCATGTCGTCTATAAATATGTGTATGCTAACACCATTTCTTAAGTATGTATCTGAGGGTAAAGTGATAAGACGGCATAATGACTTGCAGAGATTCACTTTTCCCGAAGTCACAGAGAGAATTTATCTGAGTTTCCTAGCACTGGCCTTGATGAGTCAGTTGAAACAGACACAGTCTTTTACCAAAATGTACGCAGACCAGACAATGGCAAAGGGCACCTTTGACCAGGTGAGGATGATCAACAATGATCTTGCAAACATGATGGCAATAGTGTCGGGAGACCCTGAAATCACTAAAAAACTCAAGAACAAGAACCAGGCACAGGCCATGAGGCAAAGGCAAACATTGCCCGTGATGGCCGTGAGAAGATACCTCAGAAGTTTCGAAGATCATTATAGTAACCTTTCCATGCTGGAGAGGTCATTGAACATAAACGACGCCAACTATCGTAACCTGCGCAGATCGGTGGCCAACTATGGTAATCTAGACAAACGGACAAAAAAACAAGTGATCGACAAAATAAATCAATATCTCAAATCAAAGTTGCCCAACACAGACATACAAAGAAAATTCAAGGAGATCAATGCCTAAGAGAGAAGAACGATGCCACAGGTGTTCTTGTGAGCGGCACTGTGATGAAGAATGCAAGAACTGTGAGAACTGTGAGACCTGTGACTGTTTGAAATGTTTGCAGAGATTCAACCCTGTGGGGTAGTTAAATAACAGCATGATTGAATGTGTATGTGAATGTGGTTGTGAACACCACTGTGAGAGATCGTGTGCAGAGTGCCTCGATTGTCCTGACTGCATGTGTAAATGCTGTAAAGAAGAACAAAAATCCTAATATTAGCGGTTAATTTACCAAATTTGCCAATAAATACATTTAACGTGATGTCTGAGCGACGTCACAGTCATTGTAATCAGATAAAAAGGAGGATTAAAAATGGCAATAAGTGAAAACAACACAACTCACGTAGCATCAGGTGAATTTTTAGGTAAAGACCTTGAGTTCTTGAACCAAACATTCCCAAGTTCTGTTGCGGCTAAGACGGCCAAAGACAGCACCATTGATGTGGTTGAGAAAACAATCCAAATCTACGCAAACATCGTAGGTGCGGGTCCGTTGGTTAACTCAAACGTAGAAAAGAACTACATAATTGAGGGCACTGACCAATTCGTAGGATCACCAGCAAGTGCAGGTGGTACTTTTACATTAACAACAAGTTCTGCAAACGCAACAGCAGGAACTTTGGCCACAGCAGTACAGGCCTTAGGAACTGTTGACTCTATCGACATGGGTTCAGAAACGTCTTTCGTTACTAACCTTGCGATGAGAAAAGCGACGTTAGAGTAATTTTAGTAAGGAGACATAGACAATGCCAATTTCTAAAAATAACTTTGCAATTAACTTGAACAACGAGTTTGAGGGAGTAGATGTTGCATTCTTAACAGTTGACTACATCAATCCCATGAACGCGGAGACTACTGATCCATTAGCAACTGCCAACACGGCCGGCCTTGCGTTAGTCGAAGAGGCAATCCAAAACCAAGGTGTGAACATCATTGGTAAGGGTGGTCTTGCTGTCGGTAACACAGAGGTGACTTACATGGTGAGAGCGGACGCTCTTGACACTATAAGTTCAACGACTACTGTGGCGGCTATCCAATCAGCGATCCAGGCGCTTAACTCAAACTCAAAAATCACAGCAACTATTTCAAGTGCAACAGTGACATCGAACACAACAGGTGCTTCGGACACTGGTGTAAATGCTTAATAGTTTAGTATAGGAGGAGAAAAAAAATGCCTATTACACAAAACAGATCAACTGACTTGACGAGAAGACAGTCTTTCAATGGTAAAGGTTTGACTTTCATCGAGGTTATCTTTGACAACGCCATCACGGCTTCGGCTACTACGCCAGAAGCTCTTGACAGTGCTTTCGACAAAGTGACAAAGGTTGTAAACAGAAACGGTACCCTACTTGGCGCTTCTTACAGATTAGCGGCAAAGGCCACTGTCAATGATGCGGCGGAAGTTGCGGCGATCGAAGCCAACGACTCAATCGACTCATACCAGTTCGTATGCGAAGGTACACCGGGACAGTTCAACGCGGCTGACTCTGCAGGTGACATCAACATGGACGTTGACGCAACTGTGGTGGGTGACGCTGAGGCTGACCTAGAGACAGACATCCTAGCAACACTTGATATCAGTGACTCGGCTGGTAACGTACACGTTAAAGTGAGAACGTTATTACCTGAAGGTCACGTGAACGGTGACGCTGACACTTTCGTCGGAATGTTCGACCAAAGAGGTGATGCATAATATCTAATTGATATTACCAAAGGGCGGATCTATATTCTAGGTTCGCCCTTTTTTTACGATTAAATAATCGCATGCCAACACCAATAGAACAAACCCTGGCCATCATAAATTCGCCAGACAGTAAACTCAGAGACATCACTCCAATAATCTACAGATTGGATGACTCGCACCCAGCACACATCACAAGGTTCAGGTACCTGGACCAGACCTGCTGTGCCAGTGGAACCATGAGGAACTGGCTGTCCACGGAGTATGGGACAGAGGGATGGCACATGCATACTGACCAAAAAGATGACTCACCAATTTTTGCCCTGGTGAGGAACCCACAAGAACGCTGGTGGTCGGGTGTGAGATCGTGGATGAATAACCTTCCTTGGTACTCTTGGTGGGAGAACGAGCAACTGATGGAAGACTATTTCCCTCACTTTAACAGGTTCACTACGAGCCAGTGGCAGATACTAGATCAAGTCAAGGTAGATCACTTTATCAAGGTGGACAGTGATCTGGCAGATAGGTTCGCAAACTTCTGTAGGAAACAGAAATTATTACAGTATGGCAGGTTAAAGAAATTCAAAAATCATAGGCATCAAGATGAAAACGTCAGAAAGATGGAAAACAAGGGCAAAGCCCAACTAGAGAAGTTCCTAAGGCAAAACAAGAAATGGAAGCAAAGGCTCGAAGAGTTTCTGGCACCAGATTACCTGTATTGGGACAAAGTAAGTGGACAAGCATAGATGTATGAATATAGGATACATACCCTGGTAGACATCACGGACAATGGTAACCTCAAACAGCAGTTCCCGTTCAAGACGCCAGCAGGTGATGTGATACACGACAAACATACCCTGGCCACTGCGAGAAATCAAAACAGCAACTTCAGTACCATGGTGCAACTGCTCCAGATAAGGACCAACATCACATGGGAGAAGCCGCCCATGAGGATCAACGACACTCTGGGAAATTCCGGTTTTGGTTCATTTTACGAGGGCTCACACAATTCATGGCACTTCCAATTTTTTGTTGAACAGACCGGCATATACGGTGATGAGACGGATCCAGTTTTAGAACTTGTAGGAGACTTCCACCAGGTGCCGATAGTGAGTTTCTGCAAGGAGACTGCAACTTTTCCGTTCAGCACTTTTGACACACAGAATCTAAACACTTTAAACACATACTTTTCATACGCTGGTTTTTCAGATAAATAATATTTGATTAAGGCACTTTAACCTAAAACAAAGGCTCACATAGGCGATGACACAGGCTCATTTACAGGCTCTAATATTCGAGGTACGCAACCTCAAAAATGAGATAAAAAACTATATGAGTACAACAGATTTAGAGAAACAGAACTTAGAAGCACACGTGGACCTTTGCTCAGAGAGATACAAAGGATTACACGATAGACTGAGTGCTATAGAACTTCGTCTAGGCAAAATGAACGAAGAAATGACAGCAGGTCACAAATCACAGACAAAAACAATCATTGCCACAGCGGGCACTGTGGTCGCAGGATTATTATCAACAGTAGTTGTGATCCTGATGAAGATGCCGGGCTAATCATAACTACTTTTACCAATCCAAAAATATATGTACATTCAGATAGCACCTAGGGTGAAAGTTTACGTAACCGACGCAGAGATGCGTTTCATAGAACAGCATTGGAGCCTCACATTCAAGGCCAGCCAACTCACACCGGAACTGCAGGACCAGGCCAAGCGACTGGCGGACAAGGCCGTCTTTGTAAGGAAAAAACTTGACACGGATACTCAATATGCTTTAAATAGACGCATAAGGATCGTGCGGAATGTCAAAAAATAACACAGAACTGGTAAGACAGATAGAGGCCTATGGCCTCAAGAACAAGTTACAAGACCTTGCCCGCAAAGAAGAGGCAAAGAGACCTTTCCGCCATCTACCAAAACAGTTTTCCAAAGGCATACTGATAGGCAACATAGCCATTGTCCCCAAGAAGTGGACAGGCACTAGGTACGTTTATGTCATAGCAGACATGATGGAGGCTAACATACTGTATGAAGATATCAATCTCAAACAGAGCGCAATATTGGTCGCACACCATCTAGCAGATAATAAACCAGTGCCACAAAATTTGATGGACCTCGACACCAAGTTTGCAAGCCAACTGTTTGACATCCAGAGTGCCAAACGCATGATAAAGGAGGCACAGAAGGACAAGGACGAACTGACAGAAGATGTTTACTGGGACAGATTAGACGTCGCAAACCGCCTAGCGGACGAATGCAAGTCTAGAATACAGCAGATTTTCAACGACACGTTCGGTGCATAGATAATAAATAAACACAGTATGAAGAGCTTAGAACTTACAAAACCACTTACAACAGAGTCATTGCTATCAGAATTTGAATCAAGATTTAATCAAACGCTTGATGTGAGCAGATACACCAAAGAAGAGTTAGAAGACACGGCCAATCACATCAGGACGAAGATACACAACATCACACAGAACACCCACTTTGGACAGGAACTTAAGAACGAAGAGTATCAGAAAAGCCAAATGATGCTTGACATCGTTAATCAAGCCATTAATGAATATGGCTCGGGTGAGATGAAGTCAGATCCCAAGACTAAGGCCTTAGTCAAAAAGATACAAGACGCACCTGGCATACAGGACAAGGACAAGAAAGAGATCATAGGAGACATAGTGACTGACAATGAAAAGATCAAAGAAGGTGTTGAAGAACAATCAGAATTAATACTAGCGGCCAAGGACATGATGGACAAGGTCACAGGTTACCTAGAAGATCTAGCATCTATGAAGACAGAAGGAATGCTAGAACTGGCAGACAGAATCAGAGACGAGATGGGAGCAGACAAGGCAGATGCTTTCATGCAAAAGATCCAACCAGCGATTGAACAGGCAGAAGCGACTTTAACGACAACTAGACAAGAGCTAGACAACGGTGTAAGAATATTGACCGGAGAAGAAGTTGCCTCAGAACCCATGGGAGCCGATGACACGATGGACATGGACACAGATCTAGACTCACTGGACTCAGAAGGCGGCGAAGAAGAGACAGATGAGTTTGGAGCCTCTGATGCCGAAGCAGGTGGCACGGAACCAGAAGGCAGAGAGCAGAGAGAATCAAGAGAAGTATTCGAGACTTCAAACAGACTGTACAGCAAATTAGCGGGGAAGTAGTCCCGTGAGATTTAACGAATTCAAGAACACGGACGGCGACATGGAAGCGGCACTGATCAACGTGCTGATGAACATGAAGGGCGACGCTGACGAGAAGGACCAACCATCAGACATCAGCATGGACGCAGTGAAACAAATCATGAGCAACACGGGTTACCCGGCGTTCAACTATGACGTGTTCAAAAGGATCTATGACCAGGACGGTGACCTGCAGAACGTAGTAGCAGACTTTGACCAAGAGAAGATAGTGATCAAGACCGACGCAGAAGCAGAGAAGGATCCTGCCATGGACTTCGACAACCAAGGGTCGACAGACGTGGTTAAGAAGATGGCCAAGTCAGCCATGAACAGACGAAAGTAAACAATAATTACTTACATGGATAAATTGATAGAGCTCGAGCTCGAGACGTATGCGACGGGACTGATATCATCGGACCAATACCATGGCAAACCCGTTGTGGTTTTCAATTCTGCAAGTTTTTGTGGATTCACAAACCAGATAGAAAATTTCCAACAAATGTTTTCTCAAGGACAAATTGTGCCTGTGGCCCTCCCCACAAACGAATTTGGGGGTCAGGATCCAGGTGACAATTACGAAATACAGCAATTTCTACAGAACAGGTATGCGGTGCAGTTTCCTGTCTGTCTTAAGACTGATCTCAACCATGTACTGTTTCAAAAATATGGAAAGCCGGACTGGAATTTTAACAAGTATCTATTTGATCGAGAACACAACTTTGTTGCAAAGTTTGAAAGCAATACCACACCCGAGGAACTACTGACTCATGTCTAATACACCAAAAACTTTTTGTAACTATCCTTGGAAGCATCTGTACGTTCAGACCACAGGACACTTTAAGGTGTGTTGCCTGTCTCCGGAACACATCACAAAGAACGACGGGTATCACCAATACAACCTGTCAAAAGATAAAATTTCAGACAGTTGGAACAGCAATTACATGATAGAAACCAGAAAGAAAATGCTGGCGGGTGAAAGGCTAGATATCTGTAAGAGGTGCTATGACCTCGAGGACAGAGGTATCAAAAGCATGAGAAACGTGAAAGACTACGAACATTACAATGCAATCACAGTGGATGGCAAAGTCAATAACAAAATAGAACAACTAGAACTACACTTTGGAAATGTTTGTAACCTTGCCTGCAAGATGTGTAGCCAGCAATACAGTCACAAGATAGGAGAAGAGTTATTAAAGATAGGTGACAAAGAGCCCGGATTTGTTGAATGGCTCAAGAAGCAAGGTGGTGTGGTGAACAACTGGACATCTGAATTGGGAATAGTTTATGACTGGTTCAAAAACCCAAAAACAAAGAATGACATCTTCAACTACGTAAGTGATAATGTCAGTGACCTCAATGTTGTTGGCGGCGAGCCAACTGCAATCAAGGAGTTCTATGAATTGTTGGAATTTTGTTTTCAAAAAGACACTCTACAAAAAAAGACAGTCACCTTGACGACTAATCTGACCAACACCAATCCAAAAATGATCACTTGGCTGAAGAAAGTTAAAATGATGGGCATTTATGGTAGTGTGGACGGAATAGGAGATGTCAATGACTACATCCGCTACCCTTCAAAATGGCCAGTTATTGAAAGGTCTTTGAAGTTCTACGCTGACATTATGAAAACTAATGACAGGTGCAGGATGACCATAGGACCAACCTTTCAGTCGCTTAACATACACAGCGTGGTTGACACAGTGCATTACGTGGAACAGTTCGAAAAGCAACATGATATTGCGGTGGATGTATGGTGGACCGGTGTAGTGACTGGGCCTCGGATCTGTGACTATTCTGTTTTGCCTGACGAGTACAAGAAGTCCGTGGCAAAAAAACTACAAGATTCACTACATAAAGTGGATAAAGTTGACAACAAAAAACAAATTGAATCGCATATTAAATCTTTACACGAAAGCAACGACAAGTCAATGCCATTCAAAAAAGAGACCTTACAGAGTTTCATCAAATACAACGACCTACAAGACAAACATCGTGCCGGGATCACCTGGAGAAACTTGCTCCCTGGTCTTGAAAAATCGATAGATAGTTTTTTAGGCTAGAGGTTTTCTAAAAGTCTTGCTATCTGAGGGTATATTTTAGTGAAATCAGTTCCACGCCTGCGGTCAAGTTCGGTTAGGTATATCTTGAACTGCTTCTGTCGTTCAAGGCTTGGTTCACGTTGATCAAATTCTATCATGTTTCCCTGCATGAACTTTTTGTGGTTCTGCTTCACTGAATCCTCAAAGCCGTCTGTCTTCGTTTCAAACATATCTACTGCTTCTCTGAGTCCCCAGTCATTGATCTTACTGCCAAAGATGCCCGGATACATGTAAGGCCTGGGCGGTTGGTCATGTTGGTTTGCTTTCATCATGCTCCAGTAGATAGGTTTGACTTCCTTGGACCACTTGTTGATGTGCCTGACCATCTCTGGCATTCCAGGCACGGCGGTCACAGTCAGTGCAGAGTTGATTGCCTGGTCTATGTCTGTGTTGTACAGCAGATGTTTGAAATTACCCAGGGCCACATTCAAGTCTAGTCCTGTCCTGACGTACTCACCTTCTTTGCCAAATGCATCACAACTGAAGAAAATTTGTACCTTGTCCAGCCTGCCACTTTTGTTGAGTCTGTCCAGCCTGTCCGTCCAGTTCTTGAACCTTTCGGATTCGATGTTGTGGTTGCTGAAAAAGACCAGAGTAAGGTCTGGATAATTGCCTTTCTCCAGAAGTTCTATAAATCTGAAAGTTTCTTTTTGTAAGAAAGGCTCTCCCCCCATAACAAACACCTTGTGTAGGTGCTGTAGATTTTTGTCTAACCATTTGAACAACAACTCTGTATGCTCCTCGATCTTTGGATTCATCCGCCAGTTGTCGTAGTCCAGGTACACCCCGTCTTTCTTGAAGTAACCAAATCTCTTTTCTTCTTGATGTATCATGGAACTGTAGTGTGCGTCGCAGTATATACATTTTTGGTTGCAAGTGTTACCCCAGTATATTTCCAACTGCCTTGGTGTAACGTCGACCGCCTCCAGATCATTATCAAGCTCGGGCGGTGCTGTGGTCCCCTCGAGGTTAAGGTGTATCATTCTGTCGCTTGTTCCACCAGCATCTTCGATGTGTTTACAGTGTTCACACCCATTGCCCGGCCATTCACCGCGCAACATCTTTCGCCTGGCCTCTAACTTGGCAGGCAGGTTATGGAAATTCAACTCACCATTACGAACTTCAAGTGGATCCTGATTGACCCTATGGCAACTTGAACTGCCACCATCGGTAAGGTACACCGTGCTATGTGTCCACTTGAGCTGGCAAGGAAGTCCTTTTTTGATGGGAAAAGGTTTAGGGGGTTGATCTGATATACTCATTATTGTATAATTATCTACATGAAAATACCCGAAAACGTTCTTAAGAACAAAGGCATAGCCTACGTTCAGAAGTATCCATATGGTGAGCTCAACAGGCAGAGCAAGAACGGCAAGCGACATTACCAAACGCCCGACGGCAGGTTGGTGCCCAGCGTGACCACGGTGTTGAGCGCCACAAAAGACATGACACATCTCAACGCATGGAAAAAACGCATAGGAGAGGCAAAAGCACAACAGATTGCAACAGAGTCGGCCAACATAGGAACCGTGATGCACCGTAGCCTCGAGAAGCATGTGAAAGGCGAGGACAGGACCCCGGGATCGAATCTCATACAGCAGAAGGCACACACGATGGCCAATGTGATAATTGACAATGGATTAAAGGACATCAGTGAGGTATGGGGATCAGAAGTGTCATTACACTACCCAGAACTGTACGCTGGAACGACAGATCTAGTTGCGGTTTACAAGGGCCAACCGGCCATATGTGACTTCAAACAGTCGAGGAAGCTCAAGAAGAAGGAGTGGATAGAAGATTACTTCATGCAGTTGGTCGCCTACAGCGAGGCACACAACAAGGTGTATGACACCAACATCAAGGCCGGACGTGTGTTTATATGCACACAGAACAACGAATTCCAGACATTCGAGATAGACAACTACGACCACTGGACCAGCGAGTGGTACAAGAAGTTGGAGCAATACTACAAG
>Ga0181568_10000518_pt1 | contig 34673 bp, 29 predicted proteins | sample 101ome_20_FD_133758 | JGI IMG/M metagenome (GOLD analysis project Ga0181568, IMG submission 133758) | Coastal salt marsh microbial communities from the Groves Creek Marsh, Skidaway Island, Georgia - 101404AT metaG (megahit assembly) | ecosystem: Environmental > Aquatic > Marine > Intertidal...
AGTAAGCCTCGAAATCGTGGCTTGGAATACGATTCGCTCGGCGATAATTACGTAAACTTTCTCCTCGAAGAAATCATTCCTTTCGTGGTGAAAGAGCACAATCTCAAGCTCAGTGACGATCCGGCGATGTGGGGAATTGCGGGTGGATCAAGCGGATGCGCCTGCGCGTGGACCGCAGCCTGGGAGCGTCCTGACAAATTTGGCAAGGTGCTCGGCTGGGTCGGCACGTTTGTCGATATCCGCGGAGCAAATGCCTACCCCAGCCTGATCCGAAAGACGGAACGCAAACCGATTCGGGCGGCATTGTTAGGGGAAGAAAACGACCTCGATAACCGATTCGGAAACTGGCCTCTCGCGAATCGCCAGATGGAAACGGCGCTCGACTTTATGGACTACGATTATCGGTATTGGTGGGGCCCCGGCTTTCACGGCAGCCGCCATGCTGCTGTGATGCTTCCCGAAATATTGACCTGGCTCTGGGCAGAATGATGCCGAAGTTTTTCTATCAGCTAGCCTCGCCTCTGTGCGTTTTCGCAGCGTATTCCATCTGCAATGCAGACGCCCTTCCCCATTGGGTGTGGAATACTTCGAACGAAACGGCACCACGCCAATTTACGCAAACCTTCGGGATTCACGAAACGACCCAGGGAGCGACCTTACAGATCACCAGCGACTTCGCAGAGCTTGACGTCTTTCTCAATGATGAGCCTATCCTCTCGCTGGAAGCATTTGATCCAGTAAAGACCGTTGACCTGCTTGCATTGGGAAAGGCTGGCGAAAACCACGTTCGAATCGAAGCAAGGCCAGTCAAGGGGCCATCGGCAGTGGCCGCCTCCATAACACTCCAATCCAACGGAGGCTCCGTCACCTTTGACTCGAAGAACTGGGTCGGGAATGGCGTTGAGTCCAAGGGACAAATCCTGCCGGCAAGATGGGCGCCCAATCATCTTCCCGATGTTTCGCCCGACGCGGAATACAATCAGTGGAAGGAAGCGCTCGAAGACACCTCCGCACAAAAGCTCTCCCCGCTCCCACCGGGATTCACCCTGACAAAACTACGAGACGCAAGTGACACCGAGGACTCCTGGGTCAGCATGGTGATCGATCCGAAAGGGCGACTCATCATCGCACAGGAACAGAAGGGTCTGCTCCGTCTTTCTCTTTCCAACAATGGCGGTGAAGTCGTTGAAATGGAACGCATCAACGAGGAACTCGAAGAATGCCGCGGCCTCTCGTTCCACGGAGACACCCTGTTTGCCAACGCCAACGACTCCAAGGCTTTATTCCGGCTTCGAGATACCAATGGCGACGACCAGTTTGACGAGATTATCGAAATTCAGGCTACCACTGGCAGCGTCGGTCACGGCAGGAACGATCTCGTGAAAGGACCGGACAATCATCTTCATTCCATTCACGGCGACAGCGTCGACGCTCCTGACAGAGCCACCTATCTCACCGCTCCGGAACCCGGGAATCCCAAGCCGCTAGGTCACTGGCTGACGCTCGGCCACGAGAATGCGGAATGGGAAATCCTATCCCGAGGACTTCGCAATCCCTACGGCATTGATTTCCACAAGGACGGAGATCCGTTCACCTACGATGCCGACAACGAGGGTGATGTCGGCCTTCCTTTCTACCGCCCATCGCGAATCAACCATCTAGTCCGAGGCGCCAATTATGGATGGCATCAACGTCCCGGAAACACGCGGAGCATTCCTCTATACGCTCCGGATTCTGTCCCGACCACGTTTGATGTCGGCCGCGGATCACCAACAGGTGTGAAGTTCGGGTATCAGAGCAATTTCCCGCCCCCCTGGCGCGACGCCTTCTACGCTCTCGATTGGGCCTATGGCCGCATTGTCGCCATGCACACCATTCCCCGCGGTGCGAGCTACTATGCCAGCGGTGAAGTATTCCTCGAAGGCCGCCCTCTCAACGTCACAGACCTCGACTTCGCCGAAGACGGCTCGATGTATTTTCTGACGGGAGGGAGAAAAACCAAGTCAACCCTGTATCGACTCACCTACAAAAGCTCTGACGATTCAGCGGATGAAAACGCGCTCTCCCAGCAGGAGGCAGAGCGCAACACCTTCTCCACCAAACAACAGAAAACACGCCGTCAGGTCGCAACTGACATTGGCCCCATCACCGGGGACTCCCCGTGCTGGACTCACCTCGGAAGCCCGGATCCCTGGCTGAGAAATGCCGCAAGAGTTCGCATCGAAAGACGCCCCGTTGAAGAATGGCGCGAGTTTGTCCACGTGCAGCCAGAGGGCCTCGCCCAACTCACCGCCTTGCTCGCCCTCGTCCGGCAGGGAAATCCAGATGACAAGCTATTCGCGGTGGAATCGGCCTCAGCACTTACCACAGACTCCTGGCGTCGCACTGAGAAACTCACGTTCCTCCGGATTTGCGAACTCGGCTTTGTCGCGGAAGTAAACGGCCCCGCGACCCAGAACATCGCCGCTCGTGCGCATTCCTGGATTACAGATCCGGCTGCACCAGTGACGTGGGAAAGTGTGCGCATCCTCGCACAGATCGGAGATCCCAAGGCAGTGGGACGAACCATGACTTTGCTCAACGAAGCCCAGACGCAGGAGGAAAGACTTCACTTTCTTGAAATGTTAGGGCGCATGCGAAGCGGATGGACCGAAGACAGTCGAGTCAGCTTTCTCAAATCCCTCGCCATCGCCCGCGACACTTCACGCGGCGATCGCTTCATGCCCCCATTTTTTGAAGCAATTCAAACCGAAGCTCTCGCCAACGCCCCGGAAACTGAGCGCGATCAATTAGCGAGCTTGCTCGAGGTAAAGGCACCCGAGGCCGAAGAAGAATCCGAAGCGCGGGCATTTGTTCAAAACTGGGTGATGTCAGATTTCACGGAGGATGATCTCAAAACCACCCACACCATTTCTGAGGCAGAGGGCCTTCTGCTGTTTCGAGCCGGGCGATGCCACCTCTGCCACTCTTTCGGCGCGGAAGGTTACCCCGTAGGCCCGGATCTCGCGCGAGTCGGAAGCCGGTTCTCGGCCCGCGATCTGTTGCAATCCATTCTCGAACCTTCTGCGGTGGTGTCCGAAGTCTATCGGAATTTCTCGATCGATCTGCACGACGGAAGCAATGTGACCGGCAGACTGCTCCGTGATGATTTTCGACAATCACTGCTCTATGTCTCCACCAATCCATTTGCTCCAACAGAAACAACGAAAGTTCCAAAGGACCAGGTAAAGCAAATGAAAGAGTCGAGTGTTTCTCCGATGCCTCCTGCGCTTCTTTCCGGACTCCAAAAAGAAGAGGTCGTTGCTTTGTTGCAGTGGCTTCTCGCCGGTCCGAAATAGATTGGCAAGTTCCTCACAAAACTCTTTTCACCCATGATCCGTCGCCTTCCCCTCCTACTGACTCTCGCCTTCCTTCCTCTCGCATCTTTCGCTGAGACAAAAAACATCGTCATCTTTTTTGTCGATGATATGGGTTGGACTGATCTCGGTTGCACTGGCAGCGATTTTTACGAAACGCCTCACATCGATGCTCTCGCAAAAGAGGGCATTCGTTTTACGAGCGGCTACGCGGCCTGTACAGTATGCTCCCCGAGCCGAGCCGCCCTCATGACGGGGCAATCTCCGGCGAGGCTTCGCGTCACGGACTTCATCCCCGGTCACCCTTTTGTGAATACTCCCCTGATAATTCCCGATTGGACCAAGGTTTTGAAAGACGAGCACCTCACGCTGCCTGAGATGCTGAAGGAACACGGCTACGTCAGCGCCCACCTAGGAAAGTGGCACCTGGCTTATCGAGATGGATACAAAACAGGCGGCGAAGATCCTCCAGATCCAGACAATTACCCAAAAGGCCACGGTTTTAACATCAATGTCGGCGGCTGTGAAAAAGGTGCCCCACCCAGCTATTTCTGGCCTTACGGCCGAGGCAAAACACTGGAGGAGAAAAAGAAAAACACGATCTACGACACCTTGCCAAAAGATGATACACCCGACGCCGATCGCGAGGGAGAGTATCTGACGGATCGTCTTGCTGCGGAGGCCGAAACGCTGCTCGATCAATTTGCAAAAGAGGGAAAACCGTTCCTCATGAACTTCTCTTTTTACAACGTCCACACTCCCCTGATGGGCCGCCCCGACTTGGTCGAAAAATACGAAAGGAAACTCGCTGAAAATCCCGACAGCAAACACACGAATGTGAAATACGCTGCGATGGTGGAAAGCGTCGACGAAGCCGTCGGCCGAGTCGTAGCCAAATTACAAGCCCACGAAATGTGGGAAGAAACCCTGATTATTTTTACCTCGGACAACGGAGGCCTCAAACCACAGGCGACGGACAACTCCCCCATCCGGCAAGGTAAGGGCGGGATCTACGAAGGCGGCGTACGAGTTCCGCTGATCATTCGACTTCCGGATAGCGGTGCGAAGGATGCACTCTGTCACAAGCCAGCCATCACCATGGATCTCGTACCAACGATTTTCGAAGCCATTGGAAAGCCGATCCCCGAGGCTGCTGCAAAAGTGCAGGACGGCGTTTCACTACTTCCGCTGCTTCGTAATCCGACAGCGGAGTGGACGAGAGAAGACCTGTTCTGGCACTACCCGCACTATCACTCCATGGGCGCACAGCCCTACAGCGCAATCCGATCTGGAAATTGGAAGCTGATCGAGGTAATCGGTCAGGACCGAGTCGAACTCTACGATCTCTCCAGCGACATCCACGAAGACATCGATCTTGTCCGGCAGGAACTACCGAAAGCGAAAGCACTTTACGAAAAACTCGTCGCGTGGAGAAAATCCATCGGAGCACAAATGCCAATTCGCAATTCAGAATACAACCCTGACAAACTCACTGGCGTTAGTCGCGACGGCAAGAAGGTTCGAGTGGCAGCACCGCTTCGAGAGTAGACTGACGGGAGCACTCCCGCACGAGACTGCACTCGTTTGCTTCGCTCACAAACCCACTACGGCGAGAGCATCCGCCACTTTACCAACGAACATCGCTGCACGCGGATGATGATCCTCCCACTCGTCGAGGTGATCTTTCAATTCGTGCCAGCGTTTCGAGACAGCACCTTTGCCTTACTTTGCTGATATGCCGGCAGCGGTCTGCACGACGACACCGTGAATACGCTCCAATTCCGGGTGCTTATCAACTTCGTCGATCGCCCCTTCCAGTGATTGCAGAGCTTCCTAGGCCGACACGTCGTAGGCTCCGATTGACTCGAGGGCAGAGCGGATTTCTTCGAGTTCTTTTTTCATGGGGATAGGGTTGGCATAATAAAACTTCTATTTTTTGTATTCATCCAGATATTGGGCATAGACTCAATCAAGGAACGCAGTCAAATCCCTCAACTGCTTCGCGCTTATGTCCTCTGTCAGATTTGGCATCAATGCTCCAATTTCCCCGGCTTTCTGGACTTCCGACAAGATCGCCTGATACTGCTTCTTGACGACGTGCTTGGGATTGATAATCGAGGTGATGTTACCTTGGCATTCAAAGACAAAGCGGCTTTCCTTTCCCAGTTCAAGATGGAATCTCCGCTTCCCTTTTGGCTCCAGCGCCACCACCTCAGAAGCAGTGTGGCACTGGATGCGGTTTAAATTGATGAAGACCGCCTCCCCCCTCTTCCGTGTCACCGCCAGGGAAAAGATAGGACTTCGATTTTTATTCCTAAGCAGAGACAGAAAGCCCGAATGCCGTGAATATTGCAATGGTTAGAATGTAAAGGTGAGACAGGTTCATAAATTTCACTGTATATATTCGCACAGCCCTGAGTATTTCGTCACGGCATAGCTTGTCACAATTTTAGCGTCTATTGCTGCGAGAAGGGAGAAACTCTTTCCTTTTTTCCAAGATCTCCGCCAGTTTTTCTCGTTTCTCCGCCCATCTCGAGTCGCCGGAAAGGTTCGTAAACTGGCCTGGGTCAGTTTCCATATCATAGAGCTCTTCGGAGCCATCCTTATACTGCATATAGGCCCAGCGGTCAGTACGGACAAAATGCCCCTTGCCTTGTTGAGCAGCGAAAACCGCATCACGAACGCTTGCGGAGGGATCTTCGAGAATCGGCCGCAGGCTCTTTCCCTGCACCAATTCAGGAATCGATACACCAAGCAAATCACAGATTGTCGGATACATATCCATCAACTCGGCCAGAGATCTCGTTCGACCTGGCCCAAAGCCTGGGGCTGAAACGAAAAGTGGAACGCGAGTTACCTCCTCGTGAAATCGTGATTTTTGCCAGAAATGATGCTCCCCGAGGTGATACCCGTGGTCACTCGTGAACAGGACAAGCGTCGAGTCACGCAAACCAAGCCGATCCAGTTCCGCTATCACTTTGCCGAGCTGCTCATCCATAAAGGTCACTGTAGCATAGTAGTCGGCCCACATTTTTTTGATATTGTCAGGATACTTATCGATACCCGTGCTTTGTGAGGTCGACCCTTTCTTCACCAGCGCCGGGATATCGTCGAGATCGCCCTCTGGCACTTTGGGAGAAGATATCTTGCTGATGGGATAATCTTTGAAGTAGGAGGGAGGGGCCACACTCGGGTAGTGAGGCCGCACGAAACCTGTAGCGAGGAAAAACCGCTCATCCGACTTGGCTCGCTGCTTCAGCAACTCCACCGTTTTCTCAGCAGCCTTCCAATCGGGCTGTTCCGATCCATCGCCATCTGATTCTACACTGGCAAACATCCGATGCGGCATACGCGTCGACTGTCGCCCCTCGAGCTCGCGGGTCTCAATGTTGAAATTGAGAAGACGATACAAGCCCGGCGTGTGAGCTTCCTGCCCGCGACAGTTGAAGCGCTCCGTCCACGTTCCCTCGATGTCATTGCCATTTGTTCCATCGATGATATCTCCCGGCACCCGCATATGAAAAATCTTTCCGACCCGGGCACTGTAAAAGCCGTTGTCGATGAGATGCTTTCCTATCGTGCTGCCTTCGTTACCCACATAACGGCTGTGCATGAACGACTGCCTTGAGGGATGGCAAGCCAGCCCCTGGCAAAACGCCCGATCAAATACCATCGATTGCTCCGCGAGAGCATCGATGTTCGGAGTCTTGCATAGCTTGTCACCGTAGCAACCAAGCACACTGGCTTTGAGGTCGTCGGAGACGATAAGAAGAACATTGCGAATCTCGGAGGCATCACTTCTTCGCTCCGAAACTAGCAAACCCAGAAAAACAGCACGTATCAAAAACCATTTCATGCCCGATCGTATCCACATGCACAGGTAAACGCAACGGTTCAAAACACAGCCGTGGCAAGCCTGGAAACAACCGGTCACCTACTCTTCTGCAGCTACCTCCTTCTTCTGAAACGGAAGGGAGATGGAGAGCCAGGCCACTTTCTCATCGACGCTGGTTCGATTCCGGTCGTGACACTTGAGACATTGATTTTTGATGTGGATGACTCCGACAAAGCGTTAACACCCCTCTCCTCACCTTCATACTCCTCAGTTCCCTCTATGAGCGCTTTGGCTGCCGCCTCTTCAAATCAATCCGGCGGCTTATGATCTTTTCCTTTCGTCGCATTCACTTCAAGCAAAGGGATATCAATATCCCAGCTCCTTTCTCATTTCATCAAAGACATCGTCAAGAGACTAAGAGGGAAGGCTGAGAGATTCATAATCGCCATTTCCAAAGAAATCACGATGCATCACCTGCAGCGAACCATGCATCAATTCGTAGATCCAGCGCGCCCTGCCGCGGGCTTCCGCCAGAGAAACAGGAATACTGACCATGGATTTTGCCTTCGCTTCAGCAGAAATATCGTCGTCTCTACTCTTATCGTCTTCAGACATCGATCTACCGCATATGAAAAAGAATAGAACGACAAAAAGAAAGGTCGGGCGGGATAAGTCAAAAAACTGATTCATTGCCAAATTGAGCTGCTATTCTGAATTCAGAGCACAGGTTTACTGACCCGAGGCAACCAGAATACAAATCGAAACGCAATCCTTGCGCTTCCTTTCGAAATATTTGCGCTTACAAAATGCCTTTTCGCTCGGAGATTAAAACTGGCTTACTATCGGGCCTTCGATGCCTTAGCGACAGCTGCAGCGACTGGATTGATCGACGGCATAGCGGGGAACTTGGGATTCGTGTCGATGCTCTGTGTTTTCGGTCCGTCAGCAGAAGGACCCGACGGAGCTTCCAGAATTTCCTCCACCTCCACAAGACGAGCTTTCACGTTCGTTCCCAACACGAGGGAATCACCGCTTCTCAGCGTTCTAGCCTCATCTTTGACAACCTCCCCACGAAGGCGGGTGCCATTGGTCGAGCCATTGTCGATGACTTCGTAAACTTTGCCGCGCTTGCGAAGAGTGCAGTGGCGACTGGAAACGGTCTCCCAATCCAATACGATCGAATTCTTATCACTGCGACCGATCGTAATCTTGTCTGCACTGAGAAGAAAATGACGCACGGATCCCTCGGGAAGAGCGACCACGAGGCAGTGTTTCGTTTTTGCCATCTGTTGGTTGAAGTTAGGAATCCGGACGCCCCTTGTCAATGCTGGCTAAGGATGATCCTGCCGGTATGATCAAAGCTGTTTTAAGCGAATACGCCGGTATTCCATCTGGCCACGATCACCTTCCAGGCCAATCGGACCGGATTCCGGGACTTCCATTTCATCTGTGAGAAGCTCTCCGTTGCACGTCGCAGTGGCGATGCCGTTTTTCACTGTGACAATGAGTTCATTCCAATCCTGCGGTTTATAATTTTCCAAATCGAAGTAGGGACCAGCCAGCGGATAGTCACGGCATTGCAGCTGCGGCTTGCGAATGAAGACACCACTGTCAGCATTGGGTGTGGCTCGAAATTCCAGCTTCAGAATGAAATCGCCGCCGAACTCCTCAGTTGTCCAAAGCTGCTGAATACGGCGACCTTCCGCAGGAGTTTTCACAACGAGTCTTCCATTTATAGCTTCGTAACGACCATCGTCGCTCTTCGATTTACCATTGAAAGAAACGGCCTCTTTGATTTCCACAAAATTCGCAGCATTCGGGCGCGGCTTCTTTGGTTTTTTACGAGGCGGAGTCGGGCGAAATCCCCAACCTGTCAGGTCTTTCCCGTTGAAGAGACTGGCGAATCCCTCTTCGATTTCAAAGGTCTCCGATTGCGTCTCGAGAAATCCGAGAGTCGCGAAAATAGGTTTCAGTGCAGCGGCCCATCGATTGTACCCTTCCGGATTAAGGTGCAGCTGATCTCTGAACCAAAGTGGATCCGAATTCCCGTCCTCCTGCGCATACAACGTCCACGTATCGAGCACGGTCACCTGAGGGTCGTATTTTACTACTGCTTCGTAGAGAGCATTGACTGCCTGAATCGTTTCGGCTGGGCGTTCTTTTTCCGGAGAGCTTGGGAACATGCGGCAAAGAACGATAGGCACCTCCGTGCTGTGTGCCTTGATTGCCGCGAGAATCTTCTCGAAATTCCGCCCGATAGCGTCCACCGGAATGTCGACTTCGATATCATTTGTTCCCAAGAGCAAGACGATGCCTGAAGGGTTGAGAGCGAGAACATCTTCCTCCAGGCGAATTAGCATCCCGCGTGTCGTGTCACCGCCGATCCCGCGATTGGCCAGCTTCATCCCAGGAAACTGGCCTTTGAAATCTTTTCCCCAACCCTGAGTGATCGAATCACCAAGGAAAACAACCGAGCCTTGCTTTTCCTTCACCTCTTTTGACCAGGCCTCACGAAATACAGGCCAACGATTCACGTAGCCTTCATAGCGACGGAGATCGCCCTCACCGGGAAGCCCTTCTTCGGAGGTGGGGAGCGCAAATGGGTTCTTGGCAAAGACGCAGGTGGTGAAGGCAAGGATGACAGACAGGAGCGAGTAAAATCTCATTGCCTCCGACTCTTGATGAAAATCGCGAGTCACTCAACGGAATTCCCAACCAATCTCGGGGGCTGGATTCAGGCGGTAGAAGCAATCCACCCTACAATATCAACTTCCCTTCTCCGACTCCCACGCCAGGCGGATCGCTTCCAGTTCCTCCCATCGCTCGTAGAGCAATCGGATAGCCTCTTTTTTCTGCTCGAGATCTTTACTCATCTCGACTGCCTTCTCCGAGTTCTCGATGTAGAATGAAGGATCATTCAACTGCGCTTCGATTTCTTCGATCTCGGATTCGGCTGCAAGGATGTTATCCTCCATTCCTTCGAGCTCGCTCTCCTCTTTCCATTTCAATTTACGAGGTTTCCCGTCGTCGTTTCGAACTCTTTTTTTCTTCGCCGACTTAACACGGGAAGCGGAGGCAATCGCATCGAGGTTGCGGCGCTTCTCGAGGTAATAGGAATAATTCCCTTCCTGAGTCGCAACCTGACCGCCTCCTTCGAAGACAATCACCCGATCGCAAATCCGGTCTAGAAACCAGCGATCGTGACTGACGACTACCGATGTCCCCGAGAAATTGATCAAAGCTTCCTCCAGCACACGCAGGGTCTGTAGATCGAGATCGTTAGTCGGCTCATCGAGAACGAGAAAGTTTCCGCCACGTTTTAGAATTTTTGCGAGAAGGACACGATTTTTCTCCCCGCCCGAGAGATTTCCGATTCGATCATTGATCCTATCGTTGCCAAAAAGAAATCGCTGGAGATAGGCCCGAACGGAAATCTTTTCTTCACCGAACTGCACGTAGTCAACTCCTTGGGAAACTTCATCGAGCACGCTATTATCCTCATCGAGTTCAAGACGGGTCTGGTCGACATAGTTGAACTCCGTTCGTTTCCCTATCGTGACATTTCCTGCTGCGGGCTGCAGCTTTCCCAGAATGATCTGTAACAAGGTCGTCTTGCCGGTTCCGTTTGGACCAACGATCCCAACGCACTCTCCTGCCTTCATTTCCAGATCGACTCCGAGGAAGAGAGGGTCTCCGCCCCAGTAGTGCCCCACTTCCTTGAGATCAACGACCACGTTGGCGAGCCGGGGCGGAGTCGGAATGACCAACTCCATATCGAGTTCCTGGTCCGGAGCCTTCTGCGCCTTCACTGCATAGTAATTATCGAGGCGGCTGCGTTGCTTGGTTCCTCGCGCTTTGACTCCCGCCTTTACCCAGGAAACCTCCCGTCGCAAAAAGCTCTGCCGCCGTTTCTCGGAGGCCTGTTCTCGCTCCTGTCGCTCGACTTTTCCGGCGAGGTAATCGCTGTAGTTCCCTCGGTAAGAAAAGAAACAACCTCCGTCGAGTTCCACGATGCGGGTGGCGATGCGATCGAGGAAATAGCGATCGTGAGTCACGAAGAGGCAGGCCCCGGGCATCGTCACAAGAAACCCCTCAAGCCAGGCGATCGCTTTCGCATCGAGGTGGTTGGTCGGCTCGTCGAGAATGATGAGTTCCGGCTGAGCAATCAGTGCTCTGCAAAGCCCGACACGGCGTTTCTCTCCGCCTGACAAATAGCTGACAACACGATCCGCCGGCGGAGCCGCGAGCTCACGCATCAGTGTTTCGATACGCGTTTCCAAGTTCCACCCGTCCGCATGTTCAATCTCGGAAAGAAGACGATCCATCTCCGCGGGACTCAACTCTCCAGCATTTTCGTAGCGCTCGATCTTGTGAATCAAATCGGAGGCACCGGCACGAATATTTTCTTCGACCGTAGCATTTTCATCGAGTTGAAATTCCTGGGGAAGGTATCCCCCGACGAGCCCCTGCCTTCGCGAGATCGTCCCGGAATCTGCTTCTTCCTCGCCTGCCACGATACGGAGGAAGCTGGATTTCCCACATCCGTTGCGCCCCACAAGACCAACTTTTTCTCCCTCATTTACTGCCAGCGTGGCACCATCGAGAATGGGATCACTACCGAAGGAAAGTTGAAGATCTGTGACAGAAAGAACCGCGTCACTCTGGTTCGTGGGGGAAGCCATGAAGGGCGGAGCATACGTCGATCAGCGCGGGACTCAAGCGGATAGAGGCAACGCCACGAACGCCGCTACGCCATAACCTGTTTCACAACTCTGCCATGCACCTTGGTGAGACGCTCATCGATACCGGTGTGATGGCAGGACAGGTTCCTGTAGTCCAATCATAACAAATACATAACTGTAGAATAAATATTCCAGACCGTTGTGGGGTTCTCCTCGGCTCTCCGACCAAATTGGTCAGTAGCTCCGTAGCTCATCCCCCCTTCACCCCGGCACCCATCATCCAAAGAGTAAAGCCATCGGAATTGTGACAACTCAGACATTTTCTTCCATTACCGCCGCGATTTGTTTCGCAAAATCAACGGGCTGCGCGGCCACCACCTTAGCCGCAGAGAACGCAACCAGCAGCCAGATCAACGGAGATGCAAAAGAAAAGCCTGACTTCATCGCCAAAAGAAAACACAGAAATAACTGGCAGAATTAAAGACCTGATCGAATTGTATACAATTACCACATGTCCGCCAATTCATCATCAGAGTCAACCAGTGTCAAAACCCGCCGAGCCGGAAAGCAGAATATCGTTCGCGGCATCTTACGGGGACTCATGGAGGGAAGCTGGAAGGGGAACGACCGGATCACGGAAGTTTCCGCAGTGGAATCTTTCGGCGTAAGCCGCACACCCGTTCGCGAAGCTCTATTGGAATTGCAGGGACTCGGTCTGATCGAGCTGCGAAGAAATTGCGGAGCTGTCGTGCTCCCCTTTGGCACCCGAGAGCTGGGAGAGATCTACGCCGTGAGATCGCTTCTCGAAACCGAAGCTACCCGGCTTGCCGCAAAAGCTTTCGCAGCCGATGTCATTGGTTACCTCATCGAGCAGTTCCACGAAATCCAATCGACCGGAGGAATCGATCCCGACTGGGAACTGGATCGCGATCTCCATTCCCGAATAGCAGACTGCTGTGGAAATCGGAGACTCACCGCTGAAATCGAAAGATACGGGGAGTTAATTCAGACGATTCGGGAAATTGTCGGAGAGCAAACCAAAGGCATCCATCTTACGTCAGCAGAAGAGCATCTCGCCATTCTCGAAGGGCTTCGAAAACAGAATCCGGAAATGGCTGCCGCCGCGATGCGGAATCACCTCAGCCACGCCTCGGAATCTGCCATCTCTGCGATGGAGGCCATGCGCGGCTGAATGAATCGAGGCAGCGGAAAATACTAAAGGTCCGACCTCAGCTAGGCCACGGCTAGAGAGTCTCGCCGAAGGCATTGACTACCTTCTTAGCAGCTTCAGACATCGGGCCCGACAAATTGTCATCAATAACGGACTGCAATTTCGCCTTTGCCATTTTGGCTTCCTCGCTCATGTCAGTTGGGGCGATCAATTCTTCACGGAACCCTTCCCCTTGAATATCGAAGAGTCGACCATCGGAGAAAAGCTTGTAGTGGTGATCGAGGGCAAAGATATGTCGGGAGAACCTCTCCTTATCCCATCCCGGACGAGGATCATACCAGAAGAAAGCCGTATCCCGGGCATGGCTTTTTTCACCTCGAAGTGCTGGAACGAAACTCACGCCATCGGTAGGCCAATCTTCAGGGATCTTTGTTCCCGCAAGGTCGGTCAGGGTCGGCAGAAAATCAGAAGCATCGATGAGGTCATCGCGGACCTGTTTTGGCTCAATCGTTCCCGGCCAATTTGCAATCAGAGGAACACGAATCCCGGTCTGCAACGGAGTCGCTTTGCCACCCGCAACTTCCTTTCCTCGAAACTTCGACGTGATGCGCGCATCGGTGCCGTTGTCGCTGTAGAAAATGACGAGGGTATTTTCGCGGAGACCTTTGGCTTCCAATCCATCGACAAGTTGCCCCACGACTTTGTCCATGTAGTGAACCATACTCGGGAAGAACTCGGTACTCTCCTCGAGGTGACGAGAAGGGTCTTTCCACGCCTCTGAATCCGGCGTGGGCACCATCGGCCAATGAGGCAAAGCCATAGCGAAATAGGCGAAGAACGGTTTATCTTCTCTCCGCACCATAAAATCGAGGAGAAACTCGACCGAGGTATCCGGACCATATTCTCCGTCTTTCGGGCCCACGAGTTTGCCATTTCGATCAAAGCTGGGATTCCCATAACGGGAGCCTTTATCCTCGGTCTGCCAGGCATGATAAAGCGACCACTCGTCGAATCCCGCATCCTCAACTTTCATCCCAGTGCTCCGGCGGCGATCCGCGTTGGGAAAGTCGGGCGGATCGTAGGAATACAGCTGCCACTTCCCGGCGATGCCAGTGCGATAGCCAGCATCCTGCATGAGATGACCAAAGGTCCGCTCTTTCGGATCGAGTATTCCAAAGTAGAGCCAGTTCCGCTGGTTGTATTTTCCCGTCATGATCTGCACACGCGTCGGCGTGCAAAGCGGCTGGGAATATGCGTGGGTAAACCGAACTCCCTCCTCCGCCAACTTGTCGAGTCGGGGCGTCTCATACGACTCCGCGCCGTAGCAACTCAAGCCATCGATCGCGAGATCATCAGCCATGATGAGAAGAATGTTAGGACGATCGTTCGCAACAGCCACCAGGGAAAAGCTCGCGACTAGAAAAATGACAAACAGGGATTTCATGGTTTCGAAGCACTGAGCCGATGATTGAAATTCACGATTCAGATGTGGCGATAGTATACCAACAGCGAACAGTTTCCAGAGCGATTAAGCGGACTTCCTGCGGTCACATCACGAATGCTCAGGGGGCCACCCATGACAACGAGCACGTCGAAATCTTCTACCTAGGGAAAAATGGACTCCTATGCTGCGAATGGCTTGACTGCATGTCCGCGCTCTCCAGCCTAATGGCTGATGAGTCCCGACCCCTCCGCAGGATGATTTACGAGTCAGGCGATCTTCATGCCTGAACTCTACCTTCAAAATTTTGCTCCGCTACTCTTTTGCCAACTCGGCTACCCGCTTCTGGCTTTCTTCACTAAGACGGCTGATCTCCAAGGTTGCCAGCTTGCCATTCGAAAGTCGCAAGGTGACAGAATCTTCGGAACTGCGAACGTAGGCTGCAACGATGGAACGGCCACGAACATCCTGCCACTTCTCGGGCTCACGCAGCTTGGTCAACATCGGCTCTGCTTCCTTTCCGCGCAGCATCGCCAACTGGGCATTCACCCCCTCAAACCCGTCCGCATTTTTCATGTGGAAATAGGGAATAATTCCGAGCTGCTTTTCGACCTTTGAATCGAATACCGCAATGATCGGGGTTGGCCCACTCGCCTCCTTGCTCGCCATCGCTTTCTGCACGATCTTGGGAGATTTGTATAGGTTCAGGCCGCTCAAAAAAACGATCTCAGAATTTTCCTTCAGCGCATCAATTGCCACGTAACTCGCAGCATTCGATGGGCCTCACGTCGAGCCTGGTTCCATGAGGAGAAAGGTAATGCCCTTCTGCTCTTTTTCTGCCTTGGCAATCGCCTTGTCCAGATCCTCAAGCTCCTTCACGTGGGAAGGCAACTTGAACGCTTCCGCAGCTTGGGCGGAAAGCGTTGCAAGTAAGACAACTGCGACAGATAACAATCGAGCTTTCATGAAGATAAGGTCGTCTGAAACGCCCCTGTCAGGCAAGCTGGAATTTGACCGATAAATGCCAGCCTGATTGCCGGACGAAACGGTTTCTGCTATTCCTGACGGACCATGGACGCACTCTTCAACTTTCTCTCCTACGCTCCCGGACCATTCTGGCTTTTGATCCTCTTTCTGCCCAGAAATCGAAAAGCGATGCTCGCCGTGGATTGCTTTCTCATTCTTCTGAGCGCGATCTTTGCCTACCACACAATCCCGATCCTGAAGGAAATCGCACCGCTTATCGCGAAACCGGAATTCGATCCCATCTACGGCTTTCTGAGTACTGAGCGCGGCGTAGTTGGATCGTGGAATCATATGATTCTTGGCGATCTCTGGATTGGGCGCTGGGTCGCGCACGACTCCCTGCAGTCAAAACGTCCGTTGCTCGTTCGATGCCTTTTTCTTACCCCGATTCTCTTCTTCGGACCATTCGGCCTCTTTTGTTACCTCGTCTTTCGCATCATCAGCAGACGGCAGATTTCTTTGACGAAATATTCGGATGAAATTGCGTAGGTCCGACTGCTGCTACCCAACCTTGAACCGATGACACTGCACGGGATTCTTTCCACTCCTTCGCAAGGATCTCGGCTCTGGCTGGGCGCAGCCATTCAAATCCACAGACCGCACATAGAGTTCGTAATATTCCCTATCCAGATTCTCCAACTCCACATTCCACGGAGTCGCCAAATACGCAAGCGGCCAGTGTTTTGGTTCACCGGTTTTTAAATCAAAACCGAGCAACTCTCTTGCCGAAACTCCATCAGGAAGCACGACGTCCCATAAACCCTAGTCAAGCGGCTCGGCGATATTCAGGCGCAAAAAGTGCGAGGATGAAACGATGCTCTGCAGGATTGCATATCCTTTCCCATTACCTGTAGCCTGATAAACCTACAAGAAGACTTCGCTGAATGTGCCGCCATCGTCACGAGAGCCTCGACCAGCCCCGACGAAATGATCGAGATCGAGGAGGTGTTTCCATGGCGACATGAGATCTACACCCGCGCCCTTGGTAACCGCCGAGCGTCTTCGAGCAAGGCAACAGCCTCACCGAAAACACCGGAGTAAAGATTTACTTCAAGACCCGTTCGAGAACACCATAGGCTCGCTCCCGCATTTCATTCGGGAAATCGTGATCACAGTCCGGGTGCTTGACTTCGATCGCATCGGGTGCACCGAGAAGTTCGTAAATCGGTGCTGCTGCCGCAACGCAGCGATCCACGCTTTTCCATCGGAAGTTGCTGTCGTGTAGCGGAGCATTTACGAAAACGGGCCGTGGAGCGAGAGCTCCCAGCATTTCGGTAAAATCGAACGGGATTTCATCGAGCTGCCACCGGTAGTCGGCCATGCGTGGCATGTAGCGAATCTGGCACCAGCCTTTTCCAAAAAACCAGACTCGATCTGCGGCATCGTAGTAATCGGGATAGGCATCGAATCCGCAGCTACTCACGACAGCAGAAATGCGATCATCGAAAACCGCGGTGTAGATCGCGTTGTGCCCACCGAGGGAGTGACCAATCGCACCTGCCCCCTTTTCCATTTCGACGAAGCCCAACGATGCCAGCACATCGATGGCACGGGAGTTATCCCAGATCGCCTTCATCGTTCCTGACACGTACCCCAAACCACCGAGATTGGGATAGTATTTCGCGAGATGAGGATACGATGGAGAGATCGTCACAAATCCCCGCTCGGCCAGCTCCGCCGCGTACTGCCGATTCTCTTTTCCACCGAGACCCACGACGACTTTGTGACCGTTCACGCTGTCGGTAGGATGCAGGCAGAGAACAGCGGGAACGTTCTCCTTTTTTCCCAAGGCTGATTTGGGAATGCAGAGATAGGCTGGCGTTCTCGATCCGGCGAAAGAGCTACTCGGCTCGCTCTGGTAAGTAATGAGACGACGAACGTAGCTGCCCATGTCGGTCTCCTCTTCCACTTTGACATCGAGATCGACACGTTTGTCATCGCCGGGAAATTTCCCCATGACCCGCTGCATTCCACTGAGAATTTCAGCACGTCGCTTCTGCCATTCTTCTTTCGTGCTCACATTTCCTACGGTTCCGTCCGAGCGACGAAATTCGAGAAGATTGTCGCGATCGAGGCGAGCCGGAGCTGGCGCGCGAGGCAGGTCTTCAAGCGGAATGCTGCGGAACTTCCACGAGAACCTGTTTTTCTCATTGGCGACGTAGTAGGTAAGCAGGACTCGCTCTTCGTGAAAATCAGCACTGATGTAGGAAAAGGTTTTGTCAGGGTCTCCCTCGAGAACTTTCGCTTTCGACCAGGTCTGCCCTTCGTTGCTCGTCGTCTCGAGAACAAGCGGAGTCCGTTTCCCCAAGTGGCTCTTCGTCTCGTCGATCGTAGGATTTCGAATCGCAAGCCACCCCGAGCCGTCAGGCAATTCCGCCAGAGTCGCAGGTGCCTCGGGAGAAACGAGAGTCCAGGGTGCCGATTCGCTCCAGGTATCCCCTTCGTTTTTCGATTCGGCGAACCACTGCTTGCCAGTCTGCGTTCGAAAGTACTGCAGCAAGGTGCCATCCTTTTTTTGCATCAAGCCCGGCTCCATCGCCCCACGCTTCGGAGCAACGACACCACCGACTCCCCGCCGCCAGGTTTCGCCCTTGTCATCGGAATAGAAACAGACCGTACAAAAGACGTGTCCTTTCACCCATACTTTTTCGGTCATTGACGTTGGGCAAATGATTCGCCCACTCGGCAGTTGAACAACACGGGCATTGTTCATTACCCAGTAGCCTGCATCTTCGGTCACTCGGATCGGATCTGACCAGGTCTTTCCCTCATTATCGGATCGACGGACCATGATATCGAGATCCGCCTTCGAATTTTTCTCGAGGTAGAAGAGCAGAATCTCACCGGAGGCAATTCGGAGAAAACTCACCGACATCACATTTTCCTGTCCTGTGTTTTCCACGAGGGTCCATTTTTTTTCCCAGCTTTTCCCACCGTCTTTTGAGAGTTTTGCCGAGATTCTGCCGGCTGAGTCATCGCGATTTCCTCCGTAAAACTCGGACCATGCCGCGAGGACGCTTCCGTCTTTCAGAACAATTAAGTCACCTTCCGTATTTCTCGGATTCTCCTCCGAAGCCGGGGCTATGATGGAGGTAAACTCCTCTGCGGAAAGTTGAATAAGCGAAGCGGAAAAAAGAGTAATCAGCAGAATCCTCATGAGGCTATTCAAACACCGGAATACGATTTTCGCGATTCCCGATAGGACGGCAACCCGCCATGACAAACCGTGTCTCAAGGATTGCACGATTGCTTTCCTCACATTACAAAATCTCATGTTCATGAAAACCACTCTCTTACTACTGCCCCTGATCGCAGTCGCTTCACTCTCTGCGGAGGAACCATTCGACACGAAGAAACTCTCCAAGATCTTCAACGGAAAGAGCCTCAACGGATGGCACGGCAACAACCCGCATACCACCGACCGAGCCAAGGAAGGTAACTACAAATCGCTCAAGGCACAGCAGGCCGAGTTTCTCGAACACTGGACTGTCGCAGAGGGAGCGCTCGTGAACGATGGCCACGGCCCCTACGCCACGACCAATCGGGACTACGGCGACATCGAGTTTACCGTCGACTACAAGACAGTCGCAAAAGCAGATTCGGGAATTTACCTAAGAGGCACTCCTCAGGTCCAAATCTGGGACCATACCAACGAAGCCTCTCACAAGCACGGTTCCGACAAAGGCTCCGGCGGTCTCTGGAATAATGCAGCGGGCAAGCCCGGAAAAGATCCCCTCGTCCTCGCAGATAAAGCTTTCGGTGAGTGGAACAAATTTCACATTCGCCAACTCGGTGCCCGCACCTGGGTCTGGCTGAACGGCAAGCTCGTCGTCGACAAGGCGACCATGGACAACTACTGGGATCGCGATGTCCCCCTCCCTGCTCGTGCTCCCATCCACCTGCAAACACACGGTGGTGAGATCAGCTGGAAAAACATCGCGATTCGCGAAGTCCCCGGTGACGAAGCGAACCAACTTCTCCGCGGAAGCGACGAGGGATTCACCTCGATCTTCAACGGCAAAGACCTCACCGGTTGGGCCGGACCAGTCGAGAACTACGAAGTCGTAGACGGAGCAATTGCCTGCAAAGCAGGAAAAGGCGGCACTCTCTATCACGAAGATGTTCTCGCAGACTTCGTCGTTCGACTTGAGTTCAAAGTTCCCGAAAACGGAAACAACGGTCTCGCGATTCGCTACCCGGGCAAGGGCAATCCTGCCTACGACGCCATGTGCGAACTGCAGGTTCTCGACAACACCGGTTCCAAATACGCAACGCTCGACCCTCGCCAGTATCACGGAGGCGCTTACGGAATGGCAGCCGCTCATGTCGGCTACTCACGCCCTGTCGGCGAATGGAACTATCAGGAAGTCACAGTGAAAGGTTCTACGATCAAGGTAGAGCTCAACGGAACTGTCATTCTCGACACCGACCTCGCCACGCTGGACCCCGCCAAATTTATGGCAGGAAGCAAACATCCTGGTCTCAACCTGAAGGAAGGGCACTTCGGGTTCGCCGGTCACAACGACGCAGTCCACTTCCGCAATATTGCGATCAAGAAACTGAAGTAGTTTTCTCCCTAGCGCATTTCGGCAACCCTTTCTTGTCGTCGATGAAGAGGCCGGAGTCATAATCACCGAAAATCCCGATACTCCCGTCGACCACTCTCTGCCGATTTGGTATGCGGAAGATTTGGATGGCTTTCTCCGCGGCACATTTTTCACCTATGCCTGTCACAATGTCTCGATTACCGGACGTGATTTGAGCGATTTCAAAATCAGATTCACGGAGACTGGGTCGGACTGGCACAGGAAGAAATCGAATCCCGCCATCCCGACTGCATCGCCCTCGGTTTAATCAGTGCCGGCGGAGATCAGCGCCCCAAAACATGCGGCATCGCAACCGCACAAACCCAAGCAAACGAGATCGCAGATGGAACTGGTAAACTTTTCTCGAAAACTGAAGGCAGAGAATTAGTCACGGGGCCGCATTCGGCATCCCGCACGATGGTCGACCTTCCGCTGGCTCTGCCTCCCGGAAAAGAGGTCCTTAAGAGCTTTATCGAGAATCCGAGGAGCCCCAGCGCCACTGCCCGAGCCTTGGTCGTTCAGCGAATTCTTTCCGGAGAAGACAAATGAACTTCGGTTCTTCTTCATGTGCAGCAATGGAAATTCGGCGACGGACCGACTCTTCTCTTTCTCTCAGGAGAAGTCTGCGTCGATTACCAATTGTGGCTGCGTCATGAATTTGGAAGCAATGTCCAGCTCATCGCCTATTCCAATGACATCCCCTGCTACATCGTGTCGAACCGAGTGCTTGAGAAAGGAGGCTACGAAGGCGGTAATTCGATGTTTTACTACGGCTACCTCTCGCCTTTCAGTTTGGAATCGGAGGGTATCATCAAAAAAGCCGTATCTGAAATCCTGTCAATCGAGACGCCTCAGTGACTCGGCTTGAAAGAAAACGATATCACTCTTTTTTCATTCGCCGACAACTCAGCGGCCTCCATCACCGACACAGCCCTGGCAGCTTCGAACGGAGTGATGACATCCGACGCTTTTCCATTCCGAATGCAGTCAGCGAAGTAAGCGACTTCTCGCGGTAAAGAACCAACGATCACACCATCTTGGCTTGGCCAGTAGACCGTGTCAGGTCTTGATTCCAACCCTGTTGACTCAACGATAGACACACCTGTATTCGCACAATCAATTTCGATTTTCCCTTCCGTTCCAATGATCTCCATTTTGGCATCGATCGTGGTCGCCACCTTTTCCGGTAGGCACCAGACTGTCTCGACTACACCAATGGCGTCATTTCCAAAGCTCAACATTACCCAGCCGAGATCCGGGTACTCGAAGCCTCCGAATTGCACATTCCTTGCGTAGATTTCCGTGGGTGACTCAGCAAGGAACCACATCATCATGTCGGCATCGTGAATCCCGTCCCCCATCAACGGAGATATTTTATCGAGGCGAATATTCCCCGGTGCCTTCGGTAGATTCCGCTTCGCATGCATCGAGACGACACGCCCGATCCGCCCCGCTTCAATGGCTGCCTTTGCTGCGGTGACCCGTGGATCGAATCGACAGACATGGCCGACCATGAATTCTCCTTTTGCCAACTCGGCGACTCGCAGCAGTTCCTCACATTGTTCGCGAGTCTCTGCCATCGGCTTCTCTAGAAAGACATGTTTCCCTGCCTCCAAAGCAGCCTTGGCGATGGAGAAGTGATCCTTCCAATGGGTGGTGATACTGACCACGTCGATCTCGGGATTTTCCAACACCTCCTCATAATCTGCAGCGGTCGCCGCGTCGGGAAACTCCGCTGCTGCCTCGGCTAGCTTTTCCGGATTGCGATTCACCAGAACCGACAACTCACTTCCCGGGAGTTGATCCAAGATTCGAGCATGGATTCGGCCAAAGCGGCCCACGCCGATGACGGCCCATCGTAGAGATTTCATAGCGGAAAAAGATTCGACTGAGTTTGCAATTCGTTCACACAACGATTCAGTATCTCACAGGGATGGGAGTAAAGAAGAAATGCAAAACGAACGCGGGATTTTTTATCCTCCTGCTTGCAATCAGCCTTGCCGCAGCATGCTCTCGTAAAAGCGAACCGGCGACCGAGACCGAGGCTCCGCCATCGGCCGGGGATCCCTATTGTGGACGCCCGGTCGAGGATTTCGCAATGGCAACAAGAATGATTCTCGAGAGAGCGGATAATTTCCCCAAGCCCGGGGAGAAGGCTTTTCCCTTTGCGCTTCCGAATGCTGCCACCGGAAACGATAAGACTCTGTCGGAACTCCACCGCGACCAACCTCTTGTACTGATTTTTGGCAGCGGCAGTTGCTCAACCCTTGGAAAAAACGCAGCTTGGATGATCGATTTTCACAAACGCTTCGGAACTCAATTCCAATTCGCATTTGTCTACATACGTGAGTCGCACCCTGAACAGGGTTATCGCCCTGACAAATACGCGACTCAGATTCCCCCTCTGCACGACGCTGAAGATCTTGTCGGGAGAATAGAAGCGGCAAAGAGTTATGCAGCCGCACGGGATTTGCCCTTCCCCATTCTCGTCGATCAAATTCACGACGAAACCGCGCGAAACTATTCTGCTTGGCCAGTCCGGCTTTTCGTCATTGATACCGATGGAACTGTTCTCTACGCTGGCGGGCAGGCCCCCTGGTTTTTCAAACCGTTTCGCAACTACAAACACAAGGCTCCCGTCGACCCAAAATTACAGAGCCTTCCCAATACACCAATGAGTCTGGAAGAGTTTCTTGAGAGATACATCCGCAAGCAGTAGCCGAAAGCTATAGAGCGAGATCGACTTCAGAATCACGCAGCACGCGCAAGACATTGCCCCCAATAATCTTGCGGATATCGTCATCAGAATAACCGCGCTGCACGAGTCCAACTGTAAAAAGTGGCCAGTTTATCCAGGCGACACTGTCAGCCATGTGAGGAGTTGTGACGAAGTCATCCTTCGGCCAGAGTGACCGAAACTCCTCCCGCCTTTTGCGCCCCAGTCCGACAATGGCTGCTTTCTTTCGTTCTTCGGTGCTGTTTCGGGAATTGTAAGCGACGTCAGTTCCGATCGCGACGTGATCGACCCCAAATTTTTTCGCCACGTAGTCGATATGATCAAGCAGGGCCCCGATATCTCCCGCGCCACGCAAGTATCGGGGAATGCAGCAGATCCCAATGAAGCCGCCAGTGTCGGCGATCGCTTTAATCACCTCATCCGGCTTGCTGCGAATATGAGGATAAATCTCTCCGGCAATTGAGTGGCTCGCCACGTAGGGCTTCTCCGAAATTTTTGCCCCCTCGAGACTGGTCTTCCAGCCGGAGTGCGCGCAGTCTGGAATCACTCCTACGCGATTCATTTCTCGGATCACTTCTTCACCGAAGTCACTCAACCCAGCATCCGATTCTTCGCCGCAACCATCTCCGATCATGTTTCGACGCTGATAGGTCAGATGCATCATGCGAATTCCAAGATGATAGAAGACCTTCAAATACCGGAGTTCATCTGGGATCGACACCCACTGCTGCGTAAGCGGAACTCCATTTCCAGTAAAAACGAGACAATGTCGTCCTGCCTTTTTTGCCTCCTCCACACCATTTGCCGTCACTTCCTTGGACACCAGTTCCGGCATCATATCGGTCGCGAAGGTAAAACGGGAAAGCCGCTTGATGAGCCTGAGCGGATCCTGCCCTTCTTCCCCTGCGTTTTGAAAAATGCACGTCACCCCGGATGCAGCCCACGCCGCCTCATATTCGGCCCGTTCTGCCTCGCTAGTTACATAACGCGTCATCGTCATTTCCTCCCGCAAATCCTTGATCTCAATGTCTGAAGCACCCGCCATGGCTGCTCTCTTCATTTTTTCTCCATCAATCGCAGCACGCGGAGAAAAGCCGTAGGAATCAAAAACCACTGAGTCCGTATGAAGTTCGAGACCGTGTTGCAGATCGCTTTCCGATGGTTGAAGAGTCTTCAGGGCCGCGTCCCGACAACGTTGCATTACTGGATTAAGATTTTCGGTCAAATGTTCGAACCCGCCTCCCGAGACGGAGGTTTTCTGCGCTTCCTGCGCTTGCAATGATCCGCCCGCTGCCAATGCCAGCGGTACGCTTCCCCGAAGTAAATCTCGCCTGTCCATACCGAAGGGAATAACACGCGAGGCACTGAATCGGCAATCCCTCGCCCACCAGAATTGCGTCATTCGCGAACCACTCGAAGAAAGCGCCAGAATTTCTACGAAAATTCGCAATCACAAATCTTTCGAGAAGATGCAATAAATCGCGTAGAGTCAACGATCTCCGCAATGGATTCTGCACAACAACAGCTTGCCATACTGCAACAAAACCCAGGAAACTGGCGTGCTCGTGCCGAGCTTGCCCGAATTTGGCGTGAGCAAGGAGTCCAGTTCAGCGACCATGATCTTCTCGGAGGAGCGATCGGAGCTCCGCATAACCGAGGGGAACTCCAAGGTCTCATCGACGCTCTGGGTGCACCACCGACGACGCCTCCCTGGACCGGAATTTTCGAAGAGTATCTTCAGTGGGCACCGGGCTGCCCACTTGGACTCGCCATGCTTGCACACGCCCTCGAAAGCTCGGGAGATCCCAGTGAGGCTCTCGGTCTTTACAACCGCGCAATAGAGATTGACCCGTCCGTAGCCGAACCGCCTCTCGCATGCCTGCGAGAGCCACCCCCCCTGGGGCCAGTGGAAACGGTATCCGACGAGCCAACCCGACTGGTGGAGGACAATCGTTTCATCTCGCTCATGGTCGCGCTCGCAGCACACCTGATTTTGATCCTCGTTTTCTGCTTCTGGGGATTGACCTCCCCGGACATGAGCCCCCCGGCCATCGTGGTGTCGAACCCAGCAGAGACACAAGAAGAAACGAAGAAAGCCCGCCCCAAGCAGAGTGCACTTCCCGCAGACACGAAAACGCAAAATATGCAGATCGTGACAACCGAAGCAGTCAGCAACGTTGCTCTCTCTCTCGATCTCCCGACAATCAGTGACTCGCCTGCTTTTTTCGGAGGTGACGATTTCAACCCCAGCATGAGCTTCGGTGACGATTCCGGAGGCGCGGTTTCCTTTTTCGGATCGAAGGCAAAAACCAAGAACCTAGTCTACGTGGTAGACGTGTCAGGTTCGATGAATACAAGAGGAGAAGAAGGAACTTCGAGAATGGAGCTGATGAAGCATGAACTCAAACGTTCCGTCAGTGCTCTTCCATTTTCGGTTCGCTACCAGATTATCTTCTTTTCCAACACTGCGTGGTTTGCTGGCCAACCACGCGCGAAGGCCGCAGCGAGCTTCAGCGGTTCCACTGATCCTCACGATTTGCCAACACGAACCCTCGTTCGCGCAACGCAGAGTCAGAAAAGAAAGACGATGGGCCATATCGATGAGGCAACAAGCGGCGGAGGAACAAACTGGAGACTACCACTGAAAATGGCAATCAAGCTGAAGCCAGACATGATCTATTTCATGACCGATGGGGAGATTGATTCCGACAACGGTAAAGTCCCTGTAATTGAAGATGTCGTCGACTACAATCGCAAGACGAGCAACTCCCGCATCAACACGATTTGCCTGATGGAACTCAAGGCTTACGAAAAGTTGCAGGACCTCGCCGGCCGAACTCGGGGCACGGTATTCCTCGTCAAAGAGGACGGCACCGTCCTGCGGGGCATGCAACTCGATTCAGAGAAGTAGCCAGCTTTGCGATAAGCAGCACTCGATACGGATGGGAAATCTCCCCTGTTGCAAGCGAAGCTAATTCGACTTCGCGCCGTGAAAAAGACCACGGATGTATCCAAAGGCGAACAGCCTTCCGGGGATCGCATAACCGGGCTCGCCATCATCTTCGCCTTCCAGAGAATTGATCCGAAGAATTCGATCTCGCTCTGCGAGGTATACCCAACCATCTGAACCAAGTTCGAAATCCATCGTGCGATAGGTCTTCCTGTAAAAAATGGTCCGATCCCCTTTGCCGTCAAAAATTATTATCTCATCCAACTCGGGACCTGCGTAGTCCTCGGGCGGCATGTGAGTATGACAAGACACCAACCAGACCCGACCTTTCTCATCTAAATCTCCCCCCCGGTCGGCGTAGCAAGGTCACCATGTTCAGCGATTACTTCGAAGCTCACGCCCGACTGCTGGATGGAAATATCAGGATCACGTTCCGCGGAAAACGAGAGGAAAGCCAAGAGGACAAAAAAGGGAATCAGGAATCTCATAACAACACTTCGCGAATCACGTGACCTTCGACATTGGTTAATCTTCTTTCAATCCCATTGTGAAAATAGGTGAGCCGTTCGTGATCAATTCCCAGCAGGTGCAGAATCGTCGCGTTGAAATCGTAGAGTGGGTGGACATCCTCAATTGCTCTCCGCCCCAAATCATCCGTAACACCGTGACTGACTCCAGGCTTCACCCCGGCACCTGTCAGCCAACAAGTGAAACCGTCTGGATTATGATCTCTGCCTTGCGCGCCTTTCTGGAACATTGGCATTCTTCCGAATTCCGTGCACCACACTACCAAGGTGTCTTCGAGCAATCCTCGCTGCTTCAAATCTCGGATCAAGGCGGCGGCCGGTTGATCGAGAATATTGGCATGAACGTCATATTGCTCTTTCAGCTTGGAGTGTCCATCCCAGTTCAACTTCCCGCCACTTGCGTAGGCTCCATTGAAGAGTTGCACAAAGCGGGTACCTTTCTCGATTAGACGACGCGCGAGAATGCAGTTTTTTGCGAACCCGGCCTTCGTCGGATTCGATTCGTCATCGGCACCATACATTTTGAGAATGTGATCCGGTTCTGTCGATAGATCGCTGATCTCGGGAACACTCAACTGCATACGTGCGGCCAATTCATAACTCGCAATGCGCGCGGCGAGGCTGCCATCCTGCGGATTTTTTTCCAGATGTCGCGCGTTCATTCGCTGGAGCAAAGAACGCGCCGCGTCGTCACTGCTTTTGGAGACTGATTCGGGCGGAGCAAGATGGCGAATCGGATTCTGTGCGTTGAACACAGTGCCTTGAAATTCCGCCGGCAAAAATCCCGGACCCCAGTTGTTGATACTCGCCTGCGGAATTCCTCGCGGATCGAGAAGGGAAACAAAGGCGGGAAGATCCTCGTTCTCGCTTCCCAGCGCATAGCTCAACCAGGCGCCCATACTCGGAAACCCGTCCTGCACGAAGCCCGTCGAGAGAAAATTCTCAGCCGGACCATGGGTATTGGTTTCACTGGTCAGCGAATGAATAAAGGCAATGTCATCTGTCAGTCCCGCCAAATGGGGAACCATATCAGAAACCCATTTTCCCGTCTCACCTCGCTGACGAAATTCATACTGGGGTCGAGCCAGATTCCCGGCGGGGCCCTGAAAGGTAACCGGCGGCCCACCCTTGAGCGGTTTGCCATCCTGCTTGATCAACTCCGGTTTGTAATCCCAGCTCTCCAACTGACTGACGGCGCCAGCGCAAAAGATCACGACAACGTTTTTAGCCTTCGGTGCAAAGTGTGACTTGCGGGCTGCGAAGGGATTTTTCGGATCAATGTCAGGAACAATCGGCTGGTTCGAGGCTAGCAACTGATCCTTTCCCAGCAAACTCGTCAACGCAATCGAACTGAGCGCCATGGCATTGTCGGACAAGAACCTGCGACGCCCGAGCAATCGCTGTCCATTCGGAGAAAGATGTTCCGCATCATTCATGGCAAAAATAGAAATTCATTGGAGTTGAAAACGACCCGACAAAGAATGGGAAGGCCATGCTCCCGAATCGCATTTTCGGCTTCGACCAATTCCGTTTCATCAGGATCGCGCCCGAAAGCGAGTTTCCATGCCCTCTTTGCTTGATTCCGAGCATCGCCCCCTACATCAGCCTCAACTCGCTTAGCGAAGTCGTTAGCCAAATCAATCGTGAACTGACTGTTAAACAAATTCAGTGCCTGAATCGGCGTCGTTGACTGACTTCGACGCGGAGCGCTTTGTCCGGCATCAGGACAATCGAAAGCTCCGAAAACCGCTTCCCGCTCCATGCGCACCTTATACGCATATATCATGCGTCGGCGACCTTCCGGTTTCTGGTGTGATTCGATCGGTCTAAAGCCACCTGTCCCTCCACGCGCATGGAAGAGGTCGTATCCTCGCCCGAACATCTTCGTATCCAGCTGGCCGCTTATCGCGAGAATACTGTCGCGAATCACTTCCGCCTCGACTCGGCGGGAAGGAAAGCGCCAGAGCAGGCGAGCGTCGGTGTCTTTGGCCAGCCCCGCAGAATGCACACTACTGCTCTGTCGATACGCGCCCGATAGAACAATTTTCCGGTGCAAGTCCTTCACCGACCATCCGGACTCAATGAACTTCGATGCAAGCCAATCGAGCAACTCGGGATGGGAAGGGGCGACACCGAGATTGCCGAAATCATTTGGAGTAGACACAAGCCCTGTCCCAAAATGCCACTGCCAGATTCGATTCACAATAACGCGCGCCGTTAGCGGATTGTCAGGATCGGCGATCCAATCGGCAAGCGCCTTCCGCCGTTCTACATCACTGGATGTTTTGGGTAGCTCAACTGAGTTGAGAAATGATAAGGACGCAGGCGTCACTTCTCCTTTTGGCTGTTCCGGGTCTCCACGATTGAGAAGCTGCATTGGCTCCGGCGGATGAGACTGTGCCGCAAATACGAGCTGTTTCCCACCATTATACTGCGTCAGCTCTTTTACCAGAGGTGCCCTCGCTGCGATCAGCTCTTTCGCTCGGACGTGATGCTTTGCGGCGATATCGTCCAACTGATAGAGGTCAGCTTTTGCTTTCTCCTCTTCGAACGAAGAACGATTTGTGGCATCGGCAACCTTTGTCCATTCCCCGGGAGCAGTCTCCACTTCGATCACATATTCCGAAGCCAAACGATCCGGGTAGCGCCCAGTCCGATCCCGGCCCCAGACAATGCGCTGGATCGTTTGTGGCTCGGAAAAAGCCAACTCCAGAGTGCCACCGCCTTTTTGATTCGACTTCCAGCAACTCAGATTTCCGAAAATCCCGTCGACAGCTGCTGCCGGGGTTGATGATGTGGAAGTAGCTTTGGCAGAAAGAGCAACATTGACCCCATGGTTATCGTAAACTTCAAACTCGTCGATGTAGGGCTCCCGAAGATTATCCCTGATCGTTGCCTGCACGGAAAACCGAACCTTGGTGGCTTTGATAGGTGAAAACTTCTCCACGTTCACTCTCGCGCTAACCGGCGCACGCGTCCCCTCCCCAATGGCAGGGATCAGGTAGGTTTCCATTTCAGTTTCCAATGGAGTGAGTCGCTTGCGAATATCAGCAACGATTACGTCCACCTCTGGATTTTCGATTTCACGATCGCCGTATCGGACGCCAGCAAAGAAAGCCTGCATCGAATAGTAATCGCGCGCTGGAATCGGATCGAACTTGTGATCGTGGCAGCGCGCACAGCCGATGCTCAACCCAAGAAATGCCTCGCCAGTATTGATGACAATTTCGCCGAGCTCATCCTGTCTCGCGAGCCGCTTCGACTCTTCGTCTTTTCCAATCTGCCCAGGCAAAAGAGCTGCCGCAGTAACGAGAAAACCGGTCGCCTCCGGTTTACCAAACGCATCCCCCGCAATCTGCTCACGGATGAATTGATCCCAAGGCGCGTTCGAATTGAATGACTCGATCACATAGTCGCGATAGGGCCACGCATACGCTCGTTCCGTGTTTACCTCGAAACCATGGGTGTCGGCGTAGCGCACCACATCGAGCCAATGCTGCGCCCAACGTTCCCCGTATCGAGGTGAAGCAAGTAGTCGATCGACGACCTCGGAATATGCATCCTTCGATTCCTCTTTAAGAAAAGCATCCATTTCCTCCGGGGTCGGCGGTAAACCTGTCAGATCAAATGTCACCCTGCGAAGCCAAGTAGCGCGGTCAGTTTCGGCTGATCGCGCCAGACCATTCTCCTTCAACTTCGCGTCAACGAACGAATCGATTGAATGATCACCCGGCAACACCTGCAGTTGTTTGAATGACCAGTGATCACTCGTGTCTTCCAGTTCCACAAGGTCTACCCCATCCGGCCAAACTGCCCCCTCTCCCACCCAACGCGTCAGCACTGCGATTTCTTCTTTCGTCATCCGCGCCCGCCCCTCCTTCATGGGCGGCATCAGCTCGTCATCCACTTCGGTGGTCAGAAACTGAATCAAAGGACTTTCCAGCGGCTTCCCCGGAACGATGTCGGGACCGTGGTTGTCGCCACCAATAAACGCCGCCTTTTTCACATCCAGCCGCAGACCTGACTTCTGCTTCTTTTCCGAATGGCACTCGTAGCAGTGCTTTTCAAATATCGGACGAACGTCCTTCACGAAATCAATCGCAACGGTAGCAGACGCGCAACTGGTCGAAAGGACCAGATAACAAAACAAAATCCGCTGGGGGAAAATTCGCATCGCTTTTCTTTACCACTTCGGTCAAACTCAAACAACTCACGCAATGGCTTGTCATTTGCGACACGATTCGCCAGCAATTCGGACTTTTCCGGCCGCACTCAACCCTGTTGAATCCGCCCCACCTGTTTTCGCAATTGCCACAACCCTGCCAATTCAGGCAGACTCGGGACCATGAAAGTCGTCATTTTCAGTCTGACCCTGTGGATTACCTCAGCGTCGCTTCAAGCGGACTCCATTCGGATCTCCACTTTCTCCGCCGACGTCACTCCCCCAATCGGTTCCCCCCTTTGCTTCAGCTTCATCAAACCGGCCAAGGAAATTGAAGAGCCCCTCACTGCACGGGGAATCGTCATCCTCGGCCCTGGCAAACCTATCGTCCTTTGCGTCGCGGATTTTGTCGTACTTTCGAATGACAGTCACGATGCGTGGAGAAAAGCTCTCGCTGAAGCTGCAGGAACGAGCCGAGACCGGGTGGCAATGCACGTGATCCACAATCACGATTCACCTGGATACGATCAGGGCGCTTCTCAATTACTCGACGAACAGAATCTTCCGAATGTTCTTTCAAAAAAGGAAGTCCACGACAAAGCGATAGCCGACACAGCAGCGGCTCTCCGCGGATCATTTGAGACCACCTATCCCATTACCAAGATAGGAACCGCATCGGCTGTCGTCGAAAAATTCGCGTCAAACCGCCGCATCATCGGAGAAGATGGAAAACTCGCTATCGCTCGCATGAGCTCCTGCCGAAATGAGGAAGCAATCTCTAAACCGGTCGGAACAATCGATCCCGACCTCGACTTGATTTCTTTTTGGAATGGCGATCAACCAGTTGCCGCCCTGACTTTTTACGCGTCCCATCCACAAAGCTACTACGGCAAAGGTGGTGTCACGCCAGACACGGTCGGTCTTGCCCGAAACAGGCGAACAAAGGAAACCGGCGTTTTTCACATCCACTTTGATGGAGCCGGAGGAAACATCGCGGCAGGAAAATTTAACAATGGTTCCCCGGAGGCCCGGGCCGCTTTGGTCGAACAAATCCACAAGGGAATGAAAACCGCGTGGGAGAATCAATCCAAGTCAGCCATCGAAGCTGCTGACCTCGGCTGGACATCGCTTCCCACTCAGCTCCCCTGGCATGGGCGCTATACCGAAGAGCAATTACACACCGAACTCACGAGTCCTAACACAGACACCAAGACAAGAATCCGAGCCGCACGCGACCTCGTTTACCTGCGGCGTTGGCAGGATGGAGGAAAAATTGACCTGCAATCTCTACGCCTTGGTTCCGCCCATGCTCTCTTTTTCCCGGGGGAACTCTTCGTGGAATACCAACTCGCAGCAAAAGCTTCGCATCCCGATAAATTCGTAACCCTCGCCGCCTACGGCGACGGGGGACCGGGCTACATAGGAACGAAAATTTCCTATTCACAGGGCGGCTACGAAGTGGGTCGTGTTTCACGAACCAGTCCTCGAGTCGAAGTCGTTTTAATGAAAGCTATTGCTCAGCTCGTTAAACCAAACCAATAAGAAAAATGCATCCGATAGCGACACGGAAACAACTCAATCGGGTGCTGATTTTTTCGATCGGGTATTTGACGGTGGCGGCAGGTTTCGTAATCGCAGGGAGGAATTATGAGTTTCTTCTCTATCTCGCCGTCATGTCAGTCATCATCCTGGCGGTCATTGGCGTCTACAAACGCGCAGGTTTGAGCAGCAGCCTTCTCTGGGGGTTTAGCTTCTGGGGTGTGCTGCACATGGTAGGCGGGCTCACACCAATTCCTGATCACTGGCATACTCCTGATACCTCGGGCGTGCTTTACAATTGGCGCATTATCCCGGGATACTTGAAATATGATCAATTTGTCCACGGGTTCGGGGTAGGCCTCGTCACATGGCTCTACTGGGAGGCTCTCGTCGTGAGAGTGAGAGGGCACGACGGCAATACAATTCGACCAACACTCGGGATGCTTTCCATCTGCGCCACCGCAGGAATGGGTTTCGGAGCACTCAATGAAGTCATCGAATTTTTCGCGGTTTTGATTCTACCGAAAACAAACGTCGGAGATTACGAAAACACCGGCTGGGACCTCTTCGCCAATCTCGTTGGCGCGATCGTAACTGCACTGATCATTCGAGGAGTATGGAAGGCCCGGCAATCGAAGCAGGCCCCATCCCATCCTACAACTGACGAATCGTAACCTGTTCCTCGGGAATCATTTTCAGCAAATCCGAAAGATCGTAGTGCCGCAGAGCTCTGTGAATCACATTGTGAAGATGCGGGATAGGGTCACGGGATTCGATCACGGCATCCCATGTCGTGATGCCGCCATCAAGAGTCAGCGAATCAAATAGCGCAGGCTCCAACGCGGCGGCGTGAATTGCGACCGGAACAAATTCGGGTTCAGCATGGAGATGAATCGAGCGCCCCCCTTTCTCGGCTTTCAAGAATTTCGTAATCGCAATGAGATCCTCCGCACGCATTGCGAGATAGCTGGTTCCCAGCATGTAGGAAATCCATTGATCAGCTCCATAGAATCGCCAGTTTTTCGTTTTTGTCAGGCCGCTGTCGCGAAGATTGAGGTAGACCTGACTGTGACTTCCCATCTCTTTGATACAAGGATCTGCGCTCCGGTCTGTCAAAACGATCTCGAGAGTGTCATCGGCAGACTCCAATTGTCTCAAGAGAAACGGGGTCATGATTCCCAACTCACTTTGAAATACACCGTGATCGACTTGCAGTCCCTTTGTCCCGAGCTGCAACCCTTGGATTCGGACGGGATCTGCAACTTGCTTTCGCATACCTGTCACTTCGCGTACAAGTTCGCGTTTTTCATCCAAACGAAGACCTGACCAGATTTCCTCGCGTTCCGCTTTCAAATCCCCCGCTCTCTCTGCATTCAGATCAAACAGCGTCTTAGCCCCTTCGATCGCGATGACCTGCCCTTTCGGGGAACACAACAGATCTTCCTCTTTCTCCACAGCAACTTCTTCCGGCTCGAAAACCTCAATGTTTCGCCCCTGCAACCAACGGGCGAAGAAGCGCAAAGCCCCCTCCCGTAATCTAATAGAGTAGCCATGCTTTTCCGGAGCCTCGACCAGATCGATTCGCTCAGGAAAACCCAGTTGGGTATAGACCCGCTTGGCCTGACGAAAGGCAAGCCAAGTTCCATCAATAGGCACGAAGTCCTCTGTCGCGGAGAGAATTAAGGTTGGCCTCGGAGCGCGGATGATCGCAAAGTCGGGATGATCAAGCCCCTCGCGAATCTGCGCGAAAATATTCTGCTCCGGATCGCCGGGACCGGGCTTTTCGTTTTTCTGACGGGTCGTCGTCATGAAGCATCCCGGAGCCGCCGCGACAATGCGATCATCGAGCGCCATCAAAAATGAAGTCATGTTCCCACCTCCAGAGTTTCCTGTGCAGCCAATGCGCTTCGGGTCGACGTCGGAGCGCGATTCGAGATAGTCGATTGCCCGCATCCCATCCCAGATCATGTAGGAGGACAGCCCGCGCCCAAGCAGAACTGGCGCGACGCCGAGAATGTGATGCTCACCCGTTGCTTTATGCAGTCCCTTCCCGGTTTTCGGATCGATCAATTGCAATCGCTCGCCCTGCCCGATTGGGTCATAACAAAACACCACGAACCCATTCTTCACAAGAAGGAGGTTAGCTTTCTGATACACGTCCGCTGCCTTTCCATTCGACGTATGACCGCAAGGGTGAAGGATCGCAGGAAACGGACCGTCACCAGCCGGGCGATACAGATTCCCAGTGACATGAAATCCGGGAAGAGATTCGAAGATTACTTTCTCAACCGAATACCCGTCGCGCTCCAAGCACCCTGTTGTTTTTGCGTTCAGGGGAGAACGCGCGAAAGAATCCAGATCGACGCTTTCCTCGAAAAAACTCCGAAGCCGACCCTGGTAGGAAGCGATCTGCTCCCCGGTTTGCAGTCCATCCAATTTCTCGAGGCGTGTATCTAGAGCTGCATGAACCCGGGTTCGCAGGTGGTTCCGCATCATCGCATCGTCCTTGAATTCGGTCAGGCTTACCGGATTTGGCGGATCACTGGCTGCCTGCTGCGCAAAAAGTGCGGGAACGAAAATCAAGAAGATGACAAAAAGTGACTTCAGAAAAATTCGGCTCATATCTCAAACTATCCGAATCACAAGGGGGCAAACAAGCGG
>Ga0181568_10000529_pt1 | contig 34487 bp, 31 predicted proteins | sample 101ome_20_FD_133758 | JGI IMG/M metagenome (GOLD analysis project Ga0181568, IMG submission 133758) | Coastal salt marsh microbial communities from the Groves Creek Marsh, Skidaway Island, Georgia - 101404AT metaG (megahit assembly) | ecosystem: Environmental > Aquatic > Marine > Intertidal...
AAATCACTAATCATAGATCCTCTTTCAGCTCCTCCGGTTAAGGTACCAAGCACACCTGCCTCCACAGTACCCATATCTTCTCGGATACCTTGTTCTTTCTTTTGCTCAGCTGTTAGATCTTTTACTTGATTAACACCTTTAAAGGCACCCATTGCAAGTTCTAACGGTGCTAATATTTTTCCTCCAACCGTTTTAAGAATACCAGAAGCTGCTCCGGTAGGAAATTTAAGTTTAGAGAAAACACTAGTCATATTAGGTAACTTAATCTTAGAGAAAATGTTTCCTAAATTAGGTAATTTTATTTTAGAAAAAATACTAGTAAGGTTTGGCATTTTCATTTTAGAAAATATACCAGTTAGATTTGGCATTTTCATTTTAGAGAATATCCTAGTAAGATTTGGCATCTTTATCTTATTAATTCTAGAACTCCAATTTCCTAATACCTTAGATAATTTATTTTTACCGAACATTTTTATAATACCTCTATTCAATGTTCTGGTAAGGTTGCCTAAGAAGTTTCCTTTTTTACCAAAAAGATATTTGAATATTCTAGAACCTCCTTGTGTTGTTAAATCAGATCCTCCACCTGATCCTTCATCTACCACTCTCATTCTACCTAACATGTCATACCTAGGTTTTCCACCACCGAATAGGTTCATACCACCTCCGAATAACTTTAGTAAGCCTTGTCCTGCTTTCATTGTTATGAACAGAGCTCCTCCTCCCACAACTAGTCCACCGAGGAATTTTCCAACAGCACTTCCGCTTTTCCAATCCTCCCAACTCATATCTAAAGCATCCCAAACTGTATCCCAAGCTCCTTTAAAGTCACCGTTTTTAATATCTTCTATTAAATCACCTGCAAAACTACTAGCACCTTGAGATATACCTTCTGTGAATTTATCTATCTTACTAGTTAAAGAAGTTAATTTTTTTACTGAATCTTCAACAGATTTTGCAAGATCTTCTTGAGACATTTTTCTTGCTTTAGCATTAGCTTGTTCTGCAGCTCCAGATTCACCTGTTAATACGGCTAGAGCATCTTGATTATCTCTAATAGCTAAATACTGGTCTTTAGTTATTCCTAAAGTTTTAGCAAAGTTTTCCTGAGCTAGTACGTTATTCCCGATAGCGTCGGCATTTTCCATAACAAGCCTTTTCATTTCTTCGGCTTGTGTTGCTGTGTCTCCGGTTGCTGCTGCTGCTCTTAATCTATCTAAATTAAGATCTTTACCGAGCATCAATTCAGCTTCCATTTCAGCAGCCATAGAGCTTTGAAAGTCTAATGTTGAAGCTGCTGCAGCGTTTATATCATCCATAGACATTCCTAATGATCTTGCTGCGGCGGCTGCTCTAACTATTGCATCTGGGTTTTTACCTAAGTTTCTCAATGTGGCATCAGAAGCTCCTGCTATATCTTCCATTATAGCTCTTGCATTCAATGATACTCCGTTAAGTGCATTGAATTTAGCTATTCCACCGGTAATTGCATCAACAGTTTCACCTAAAGTGTCTCTGTTAATAGCAGATATCTTAAGAAGTTTAGCCGTACTATCCGCAGCTAAACCGTACTTATTAGTTAGCTTTATAGCTTGTTCAGTAGTTTCAGTAGTAAAGTCTAATGCAGTACCTAACCCAGCATTTAATCCTGCTATAGTTTCAGCAGCTTGTTCTAATGGAACAGTAAATTTACCTGCAGCTGCTGCAACTCTTTGTTGCTGAGCTGACATGTCTACCATTGAACCAGCTACACTCTTATTAAGTGTAACTATAACATCTGAACTTCTCTTAAATCCTTTTACAGCAGCGTCGACAAATGCTGCTGCTGCCGATGCTAGTCCAAGTTTGATAAACCCTTCGCCTGCTTTTACTATAGCACTTAAACTGCTTTTACCTTCTGCTTTGAGTTTTTTAAACATGTCAGCTGCTTCTGATATATCCGCGGTGACTCTATTTAAAACTTCACCAACAATAGGTATACTGCCTGCAATATTCGAGAAGTTTTTAAATGCCTGTATAAATGCAGGAGTTGCATTATTGACATCTTCTATTTTTTTAGCTAATTCTTCAGAAGCCTCAACAGTCTGATCTATGGTTACTTTATATGCTTTTGCGTTTTCAAGTACTCCTTCACCTAACTCAATCTGGTCTGCTAGATCGCTATTTATTTTCTCATTAGCTTCTAATATTTCTTGATTTTTATTTACTTGTTCATCTAATTGACCTACTCGATCTGCCATTCTTTGTTTTCTTTGATCGGCGAGATCTAGGTCTAGATATAATTGATCTATTTCTTTTTGTTTGGCGAGAGCAGCGTCACCAGATAATTTATTAAGCGCGATTTCTTCTTTTTCAATCTTATCCATCAAGTCAAGCTCCATTTGCTTGGCCTTGTTGAGACTCATGTTAGCCATGTCTCTTTTGAAATCTTGCTTTTCTAATTCTTTATTTAACGCAGAAATTTTATCTGTTACAGCTTTTTGTTGATTCTTTTTATCTGCAATAGTCTCTTCTAGGGTTATGATATCAGCAGCTACTCTTGCTTGATCTCCTCTAGCATCAGATAATTTTCTTTCAAATTCATTACGTTTTTTAGCGTTTTTAAGATCGTCAATTGTAAACGCTTTTAATTTATCGGCTAATCCTATAGCTTGTCTGAATCCTTTTGTCAATCCGTCAAGCTGTCCTAAAAGTTCTATATCTGTTTTAAGTGCATCAGAAGAGTTAGCTTTAAAATCTTTAAATACAGAATTTAAGCCTTCCATCGTAGCTTTAAACTTAGCTCCTTCTATATTCGCTTGTCTAAGTTCTTCAGCTCTTTGTTTTGATGCTCCTTCGTTTGGATCGTTTACAGCCATGTAGTGTTACTTTTTTATAAATAGTAAAGGCCTCTATTATTTAGAAGCCTTTGTACTATAGGACGGAGAAATATCTGGTCCTTTTGGAATATTGTTACTTTGTTGTGGTTGATCCTGTTGTTTATTCTGTTCCTCGTACCATTCTTCTATGGATTTGAAGGTAAATCTTCTTAACCATATTGGCATATTATACACAGTGTACCAATCATAGCCGCCTTTACCATGAAACACTATCTCGTGTATTTGACGGAACAAGCTACTTCTATACTCAGCAGCTTCCTTAAGCGTCAGGCCAAAAAAAGTTAACCGTTACCGGTACATCGATGTCCTCCCCAACACCATCTTCTCCTACGTGGTAAACTTTAAATTCAACATCAGGTTGTACTCTGGAGTACTCTTCTCTAAGTGCTCTAGCATCTTGAGCTAGTAATCCTTGATCAACAAACTGTCTAACACTAGAAGTTGCTCTATCACCATTAATAGATGTGATAATATGCTTTAATCTAGTAGACATTGAAGTATCATTGTCCTTATTGATCTTTTTAAGACCTTCGATTTCTCTATCGATCGTCTTATCATCTCCATGAGTAAGTAATTTAAAAGTTACTTCATTACCACTTTTAGGTAAAGTAAAAGTATACTCTCCTTGCTCATTAGGAACTGCATCTACTTCTTTTTCTTTAATTTCAGAAAGGTCGACAGTAATTTGTTCACCTTTATACTGGATATCATAGTCCTTACCGTATGAAAGTATACGAGCAGCAACCATGATTGCATTTTTATCACCAATCAATAGATCATTATAGTTAAACTTAGTCACCAGTAATGACTGTAAAAGCTTATCAATAACAATACCTTTAGTAATGTAGTTTTGATTGGTTAAAATGTCTTCTTCTTTAGCAGTCATATACTTCATCTCTACTTTTCCACTGGCCAATGGGTGATCTGAAGGGTATAACTTACCTTTAGAAGGCAAATCTACCGATTCGGTAGGAATTTGAAACTTTGGTTTCTCTTGATTTTCCATAAAAATTATTAATTATAAACTAGTTTACATATAAATATATGAACTTTTAATTTTATATCCAACTAAATATAATAAAAAAGAGGGTTATTTACCCTCTTCTTTCTTTTGTTGTTTTTGTATTTTCTCTAACGCTTTCTGCCATTTGGCTTGCGCTTCTTCTAAGGTAATATCACCTGATTCTAGTTGGGCACGAATCTCGAAGTACTTTGCTTTTTTCAAATATTCGTACTGCTTTTTCTCATTGATTGGATCATTGCTTGCGGCAGATAAAGTGAATGCTGCCAAAAAGAATAGAACAAAAGCAAGGACCAATCGTACTTGTCTAAGTATGTTCATATTAATAAATAGCTAATATTTCTTGAACTTCTCTTAAACTTGCCGTAATATTGCCGTAATATTGGGAAATAAAGCAATAAAAAACCCCTCCTAATATATGTCTAAGGAAGGGGTGTTGTATACCGCGGTAAGGAGATCGTCGGTCGTTTCGGGAGTAATCTGACCGTTGTCTAATAATTGATAAATAATTTTTTCGAGTGTTTTGTGAGAAGATGTAATCATAACCTTAATTTTAAATTTCTATACCTTAATATACGAATTATTTTCCGGAAAAGCAACTATTTGCCAATAAAAAACCCCTCCGGTTAGGGAAGGGTAGTTCAAAATGCGCGTGGCGACTTCGTCGAGAGAGAGACAACCGTCCCCTACTCCCCGTACATCGCTTGCGCATGTCCTTGATTAGGCTCTAAGGCTAATAATAATGATTTATCGTCCATAATGCTTAAGTTTTAAAGTTAAACAAAATGCAACGTTTGTTTCGGATGCGTTCACTCCACCCGCGACTATATTATTAAACCCAGTCCACACGGGTCGCTAATAAATATCAGAGAATTGACCATAAAAAAAAGCCCACAAGGGGCTTTTCTTTGTTATATAATACTTTTAGATCCTAGTAATTAAGTATACAATAATCCATATTGATTGTGATTCCTAAATCTACAACAGCGTCAGAAGTCCAGTCAAACTGTCCAAAGTCACCGTTAGTTACGAATGCACCTTTAATGATCCACTCTCCTACTACATCACCAACAGGTCCAAGTATGTTAAGAGTTAAATCTTTTTTGTAGAAATCTGAATACCCAGCTCTACCAGTTACTGATTCGTATCCTAGTCTTGCCCATTCCATTACGGCTTGTGCTCCACTTGGAGTAATCGGATCGTATAGAGTCATAGTCATTTCTGCCCACTCTCTTTTTCCACGAATCTTTCTATAAGTGTTAATGTGGTCAAGCTTTACTACATTGTCTGTAAACGTAGGAGCTTTTACGTTTTTTATCATGAACGAAGGAATTGAATCGATGTACATGACAAATCTGTTTTGTACTTTCGGCTCGAAAGCTTTAAACATTATTTCGTTAGGATCTAATACTGCCATTTCTTTATTGTTTATTTATAAATATTATAATTTAAAATTATGCGCCAAATGTTGCTCCAGTCGGTTCAATCACGAAGTCTAGTGTAATAAATTCTGCAGTTTTAGCTGGCTGAATAAATACTTGACCAATTAATTGATTTCTATCGATCACATCGGCTGTGTTGTTAGTATCATCCATTACTATTCTGTAAGCATAAAGACCTTGTCTCTGTACTACTGATTCTAAGTAAGGGTTAACTGCTGCTAAGAAGCTATTTCTTGTAGCAATAGTATTTTGTTCGAATACTAAACTCTTTGCTTGATCTCCTAAGAATTTCTTAAGATCGATCAATAATCTTCTCACATTTACTCTATCAAGAGCTGATTTCTTCTTCTGTAATGTCTTCTGACCGAATACTGAAATACCAGATCCTGGGAATGTAGCAATTGGGTTAACGTTTGCTGCATATAAAGTATCTCTTTGAGATCTTGTTAATTTTCTCTCTGCTTGGATAACGTTAGGAATACCTCCTCTAGTTAAACCAGCAGGTGCAAACCAAGGTGCTGCTGCACTATCAGTAAATGCATAAACTCCAGGTATTACTACAGAAGCAGGAGCGAACTCTAATTTACCAGTCGAGCTTGCCATTTGTAACCATGGCCAGTAAGCTGCTGCATATGAGCTATTTACTGTGCTACCATGACCAGCTGCGTTAGATACTGTGCTTCCATAAGGTGATAAATCTACTACTGCGATACAGTCTCCTCTATCTTGTGCTAAAGATATAACACTGTCAAGTTGAGTTTTGTGATCTCCATAGTTGTAAATTAATCCAGGAGCTGATACAATGTTAAATACGTATTCGTCTTGATTCGTTAAAATTGAAATTGAATCTGCATAATCTGATGCTGAAAGACCTTGTGTATTAGCATTAGTAATGTTTGCAAAGTGCTTATTATCTGCACTTCCTTGCCATAAGTTACCAGTAGCTCCGTGGAATGATCCTGATCCTGCAGAAGGTAGTGAAGCAGTGTATGCATTATCTCTTACATTTACTCCGTCGTTTGCTAGGTAATTAAGTGTTTGTCTGTCTACTGAGTTAACATAGATGTATCTAGATCTGTTAACGAATGAACCTACAGTAGAAATATATGTAGATGTTCCGTCAGTAGCTTTTGTTTTATATTGGTCTCCAATAACTCTAGCGATGTAGCCTTCGTTGTTTGGATCTAAACTTAAGTCATTAAATGACTCTAATACTGTTTTCTGTTTTGTACTATCGTCACCTCTACGTACGATTAGTGAAAACGTTCCTAATGTTGAGTCAACATTTGCAATCTCCCATCTAATGTTGTCTTCTGAACCAGATACTAAGGAACCATCACTGTTTAATGCTCCAGCGTCAGATGCTCCAGTTGAGTTATTTAAAAGTGTACCTTTACTAATAGTTTTAATTGAGAAAGGAGCACTTCCACCATCTGCTGCGCCAATAGTAGTGTTACTAGCACCTGAGAAGGAACCGTTTACTACTCTTGTAATCAATGCTGAGTTACCGCCTTGTTCAAAGTAAGACTTAACCGCTAGGGAAGTTAAAAATTCATATTTGTTAGAACCAGATTCAAAAGTAACACCAAATTTTCTTTGGTAATCACCGTATGAAGTAACTACAGTTGGTTCTTCAACTGGTCCTAATACTGTTGGGCCTATAAATGCTGCGCCTGCTTCAAGTGCCGCTGGTGCAATAAAAGACTTATCTTGCTCTGTTGCTAAGACCCCTGGGGAGATTAATGATTCTGCCATTTTATCTTAAATTAGATTATTCGTTCTATTATAAATATCGTCTGTTAATCGAAAACGTTTTTTCAAGTAACTGTTCTATCAACAATAATAAATAGGAAAAGAGGTCCGAAACCTCTTACTATAAAAGAACTAAATCCTGATAAAATTTTTACGCTAAACTATTAAATTCTCCAGTTTCAGTATTTACCGTCCCCTTGCCATATTTGTCTTGAAGTGTCTTAGCTGTTTCCTGTTCGAATTTAAGTAACTCTGCGTAGAAGTTTTCCGCTCTTGCTTTCCTACTCTTAAGGTTAAGTTTCTGTATATAAATATTGCCGAATTCCTCTTTAATGAGCCCGAACTTCTTTTCTATCTCAGAGAGTGTTGTAATTTCTTCTTCTGTTAACTTTGTTGTTTTAGCCATTTTGTTTTAATTTAATACTTTTCAAATTGATTACGTTTATTGTTTGGTAAAATTAAATCTGTGTCTTGTATGATAGGAACTTCGAAATAATCAAACCATTCTTTCCAAAATAAACTGCCTTCATAATCATCACCGTACTTAGCTTTTAATTTAGTATGAATCCTAAACATATCAACCTTTAGGTCTTCTTCTAAGATATTAAATATTTTTCTAAAAGCCAACGGATGTCCACTAAAAAGTCTCTCATCTAATGTCTTATAATAAATAGAACCATACAAACAATCACGATAAGTATAATCATCTAGTAATGGTCTATTGGATATCTGAGCTTTGTGAAAATAATCCTGAACACGTCCTTTATATTTTATAGTCTGAGTATCTAGGTTTGGTTTTAGCTTGATTATCAAATCATACTTATCTATATGTTTTATAGAATTAAATGCTTTCCATGTAGAGTAGAAATATGAATAAATTTTTTCATCAATCAAATTTTCATCAACAGTAACGTATAATTCATTACAATATTTCTTATATCTATTGAGTTTCTTTATCCACCTATCGTTTTCTTTACTAGCCCAAGTATGAACGTAAACATCTGAGTTTTCTATAAATGGTATAATATTATCAGATATATCGTAAAGGTATCCTGATATGACTATGCTTCTATCCATTTCTTAGCAAATTCTAATCTTTCTAAATTTAGTCTTTCTCTCCTGCCTTTACCTTTAGCATTCATCATACGAAACATTCCTGGTATATCAATACTGACTGCGTTAATTACTGGTTGTTCATATAGTTTGTTCCCTCTAGATTTTTCAAACGAATAATCAGGGTCTGTTTGATTATCATATATTTGGTTTACTACATCGTGGGTTTTTTTATCGTAAAGTCTTTCTCCTCCAAGGTTGTAAAGTTTGTCTATATATTGTGCATATTTGTGATGACCTATAACAGTAGGGTGTGTGTCTTCTTGTCGTTCCTTTTGTCCAGAACTTGCAGCGTGAAAACAATATGTTTGTTTCATATCTTCAAGCAGCCATTGGTATTCTTCTACTGATGTGGGAAAATTTAACTTGTCACAAACTTTCTTAAGAGTTTTTTTTGGATACCATCTATTAATGTATTTTAGGTATTTGTTAAATATATCTGTTGACATAGGTTCACCGTAAAACATCCCAGCCCAGGGATCAAACATATTAAGATTTATGTATGTTGCTTTTGACTGAGCTCCTAATGCTGCTATACTTTCTACGTAACCTAAATAATCGTATGCAGATTGAACTATATTAAAGTGATTGTCAACCCATTTATGATCATATTCGTCTTGCCAGTTTAAATTACCAGGAGTTACGTACCCAGTATCATTATTACGTATGAAATCGTAACGGCCAATAGAAGACCATTGTCCAATAACAACATCATTTTCTGTGAGTTCTAATTCTCTAAAAATCCAGCTTAGACAATGAAACACGTACCTATTACCAGCACCTGAAGATCCTAAGTTAAGGTATTTTGAATAATCTACGCCAAGAAAATCTGCGTATGTTGGGAAACAGTAACTTGTATAACTACAGCCTGTTACTATTAGCCTATTTCGGTCTTGTGTTGCCATAATGAATTACATCAATTGAGTCGTCTTTAGCTTGATAAGCTCTCCAAGGATCAACTACTATAGAACCTGCTGGAAAATTATACTCGTGATGTTTACCCATATGACCTAAAAGGTAGACTGCTTTGTAAGGGCTTGGCTGATCGTATTCTGGGACGATCCCTAATTCGGTACAGTAGTGTCCTACTAAAATAGAAGAAGACCCATCTTCATAGTGTACGTCTGGTTTATACGCTTTACCTAGTATGATAATAGGTAATTGAGATTCATTTGCTAACTTAACTAAAGTTTCTGCCATATTTTTAGCTTGTTTTTCTCTAGCATTCATTATAGCATCAAATAAATCATACCCTAAATTTAGCTTTTCAGCCATATATCTTAAAGCAATATTATCTCTTGGGTGACATCCTCCTCCATCTCCCATACCGGCTTTCATATATGCAGGACCTAGTATTCTGTAGGTTGATCTTTCTAATGCTCCAGAGACTACATCAACATTCATATTACCGTTTTTCTCTGCTACATCTTGAATCATATTTACTAAAGATACTTTTGTAGATATAAACGTATTATAAAATATTTTTATTCCTTCTGCTTCATCCCATGTACCTACTTCGTATCTAGTACCTTCTGTGATAAACGTCTCATAAAACTCTAATAAAAGTTTAGCATCTCCGGTGGTAGAGCCATCCTCAGTCCCTATAATAATCATTTCTGGGTTAACCATATCCCATTTTACTGTACCCATAGCGATTAGATATGGATTGTAAATGAACCTACCGTGAGGAATCAAATCTATAAATTCTCTTCTAATAGTTCCTGGGAGTACTGTAGATATAAGAACAACTAATTGATCTTTAGTAACAAACTTATTCACTTCTGTAAGAACATCTTTTACTATCTGATAGCTAAAGTCCTTGTTAGGTAAATGTGCTGTTGGGTATCTCCCATCGTAGTCCGGGTGGTGTGGTGTTGGTACTGCAATGAATATCATTTCTCTATCTTGAACTACTTTTTCGATAGAGTCTACCATTTCAAAATTTTCAGGTTCAACTGGTACTACGTCATAACCTATGACTTCGTGTTTTTCTGCCATTACTTCGGCAGCATCTTTTCCCAATTTACCTACTCCAATAAATCCTATTTTCATTAAAACGTAATTAGTTATTATAACAATATATTAAATAAATATATAAAAAACAACTATAATAAGCTATTTTTTGGTCCAGTTTCAAAATAATTATCAAAAAAACTTAAATTTAAATCAGTCCAAGTTAATTCGTATTTATCTTTCAATTCCCAGATACTTTCTGGTATAAATTTTCTTTCGTTAAAAATATTGATGGCTAAATTTTTGTTATGTTGGGTTCGTTCTCTACATACCTCATAAAGTGCTTGAGGGTTTTCACTATACTCATTTACTAAATGTCTTAAATCATTCATATACCCTTCTACTCTAAGTTCATAATTACCGTCATCTTCTTTACCATAACTTATTACATTATCAAATAGTTCAAAACCAAAAATTTTTAAGTCTCTATTAATATGAGCACCGCCAAAAATTAAAAAAGGTTTTTGAAAGAACATAGCTGAAAAAGTTTTTTCAGTCCAGAACTGATTTTCAAAATGTGATTCCATAATAATGTTGAATGCTGAGGTAAACTGCTCATCGGGTATAGTCTGGTAAGAATCTAAAGTTTGTTGGTAAGGATCAGATAAACCAGATGGGTTAGGTTTCCAGTATTTAAATTTGTATTCTGATCCCATATTCCACTGATCATGCCAAGAGTAGTTAATTATACCATTAGTTTTAACACCGTTAGTTAGTATACCAGATTGGGCAAGTTTATCCATAGCATAACATCTATGTTTGTGTGCTTTATTTACTAAACTAATAAATAAAGTATCTGCATTAACACGTTTTTGTGTCATTTCGGTAAGAGATATTATTTTTAACTTTTTATCTATATTAGTAATATGAGTTTTACTAAAGGCCACCGTTGTGTACAGCCAAAATAACGGCCAGTATATGTAAGTAGCAGAGCCTGGTATTGTCAATTCTGCTCTTGAGTGTGTTACTGGGCCGTTAGTGCCATGTATTACATAAACTTTTATTCCTCTTGAATAAATTAATTGCTCGTATTTAATTTTCCATTCTCGGGAAGGTGTGTCATTGTGGTAAAGTTCCCATTCCCATAGACCGTTTATTATGATTACCTCCCAGTCATTATTGTACAGTTCTTCATACCAGGTTTTGTAATCGGTATTACTGTTTGAATCCCATTGATTATAAACTTTTACTTTGCTTCGCATCTCCAATACCTATTTTTTCTTTGATAATGATATGCCTTATGATAAAACTCTTTGTCTGTCATTTTTGATTTATCATAATGATCTATCGTAATGTTATTTTTATAAATATTTAACGTATGTTCTAATGTATCTGGTTGATAAAATTTTTCAATTGGGTATTTCTTTTTGTTACTATAGCACATATCCATATTTAAATCAATTACATCCATTAGTCCTACTCCTAATTCATTAAGACAAAAATCATACAATTCTGATCTTAATTGATCTCTATTTTGAGAAAACACTATACTAGTCGCTCCTTTGTATTCCCAAAATACGTCATCGTCTCCTAATACTTGCCTACCCCAAAACTTTTGTTCATTAAACACACCCCGTAATGAATCTACTGTAGCATGAAGTTCTGATCCAATTAATGTTTCAGTGCCCATAAAGTAATCTAACATTTTTTCTACAATATCAATATGATTAAAGTCGTATTTAGATTTGAGATACTCCAACAGGTAGTGCCCCCAACCGTAATAATATAGAACTATCAATAGATGAGATAATAAATGACCTCTATACACTTCTTCTGAAGTTGCTGTATTAGTTCCAATAACACCCCACGTTTTTTCAACAATATAGTCTTCTAAGTCCTCTACACTTAAATAAAAAGTATCTAAAGGTACATCTTTAAACTGTAAACCATATTTCTCAATATATTCTGGTTGTCCCATTTCTGCATTAAATGTAAGTACTAATGGATGAACCATTAGAAAATCTTTCTGACCTAAATCAATTAACTGCTGTATACCGTGTTTTAGTGAATCTAAAGTCTCTTCAGGCATCGGCCATATAAGTTCTGAGTATGTAGGTATATTTTCTTTTCTATATTTTTCTAAATACTCAAAAGCTGCATCATACTTGAGATTTAATCTTCTTGATGCATCCAAAGTTTCCTCATGTAATGATTGCATAGCAAATGTTACACCTTTAAATAAACGAGTACCTGCTTCTTTATCGAGCATTGCTATTTCATATATTCTATCTGAGTTAGCTTTAGCCCAAGTTACATCCCAGAATTTAGGGTAACCGGTTTCTAATTTTTTATTAATAACATATTTCGTTATATCTACATCTCTTGGCATCAATCCCCAATTAGAATCGCAAACTGCAACGTATTCTATTTTTCTATCTGCCATCCAATCAATTTCTTTTTCAACTCTAGGGAGATCAAATAATTTTAATTTTTGCCAATACAAATCTCCTATATCACAAAACGAACATCTATATGGACACCCTCTTAACGTTTCATATGTTACCTGCCACATTTGAGGACCGTGTTCAGCTTCTACTCTTTCCATTATCCAATCATAAAATCCTGTTAGGATAGGTGAAGGAATAGTATTTAAGTTTTCAGCTCTTTGAGGTAATGGACATAATTCTCCTCCTTTAGGGAATACATGAGGTATATCATTATATGACTCACCTTTTAAATATCTTTTTAAAAGCTCCTTGGATGCTTGTTCACCTTCGCCCATAACTGCAATATCAAACATTGGATACTTGTCAAAGAATTCCTTATCTCTTTTATCTACATTAGGACCGCCAGTAATAATAAGACAGTCTGGGTATTTATTTTTAATCAGCTTTGCTAATACTTTATTATACTCCCAGTTCCATACATATGAACTGAGCATTATAACGTGTGGTTCTTTTTCTAATGAATCAACATATGTATGAGGATTCTTTTTTTCTATAAGTACATCAGCAACCTCAAAGTTCTCTTTAACTAACTTACTTGTACTGGCAAACATCCATTGATAGCTTATTGCAACCGGTAAAAAGCTATTTGGACCGTATTTATCCGCTACTTGTACAAGGTATAGGTTTTTCATTGGAGCAAATCTTTCCACTCTTCTTTTACCTCCTGTGCTATAGGTAAATGAAGATGGTTACCAGCCTTAATTACAGCTTGTTTAATATAATGTTTTTTATTATGTATTAAAATTTCTTTCATTTCTTCTCTAATACCTTTTAATTTATCGTTAGAATACTCTCTAAATTTATTTACTTCATCAACTATTGCTTGAGTTCTAAGATAAGGGTCAGAAATAGAATCGTATGATTCGTCTATCCATTTGTCGAAAGTTTTATACCCCATTTCTTTTAATTTTGCTAGTGAATTAGGATTACCTAAAATAATAAAAGGATGACCTAAACCAATAGGTTTAAAAATCTTTTCTGAGAAGAATATTGAATTAACGCTAGCGGTTGTTTCAGATACCAGACTTAAAAAGGTAGTTTCATAATGAGATATGTTTATACTTTGAGCAAGATTATTCTTTAAGTCACTGTCAACAAATCTAGAACCACCTCTTTTTAGTATATCAAATTTAGTTTTATTATATAATTTAGGACTTAACTTTTCAAATGTAGTACCCCCTAATTGATAACTAATTTTACCTCTATGAAGAAGTTGACTTTCATTTAATTTTGCTACTAAGTACACTCTATGAAATCTAACATTTCTATTATATGAAAGAAAAAGATTTTTTTTATCATTAGGTTTAAATTCTACAATTTTTTCTGGAGTGTCTATGTAGTCTTGTGGCATAACGAAAAAACCTTCAAAGGTAGAAACGCCATATGCTCTAAGTTTATAATCATTTTTTTCTACTATATCTCTAGCAAGTAAATTGCCGCTCATAACAGTAACACTATAAGGTGGGAGTCCTTCTTTTATCCTCCATCTTTCAATAACTGCAAATTCTGTACCAGGAGTTTCAAAATATTGCCCCTCTGTTGTCATTTCAATAATAATTCTACACTTACCTTCTTTTACATCAACTAATACTTTTGGGGATATAGGACTAAATCCTACATTAAGGTTTTTTCTGAAGAATGAATGACTGGCAACTCTAATAATGTATAGGTGTTTTCTATCACCAATCTCATGAATTTCTACCTTTTCAAATTCATCACCACATGCAAATATATTACAGTCTACAAATTGGTTATTCTCTAAACAATGACGAATTATATCCTCAGTGATAGTAAAAAGAAATTGAGGATGACCTGTCTCTTCATAATACCATGTTCTAGAAGTACCATTAGGTCTATTTGTCCTTAAGATACTATCCCAAGGTTCAACGCTACATAATATTTTATCATTCTTTGTCATAATAGTCTAATGCTATTTTTCTTTTTTAGACCTTCGTATATATCAAATAACTTAAATAATATATAAGCAGGTTTTTCTGTGGTATGTATTCTCCACCTTTCTAGTAATTGTTTATAATGTAGTTTTTTATTAAACTCTAATACTTCTTTCATTTCTTTTCTAATAGTTTTAAGATCTTTTAAAGAGTATTTTTGTAATCTTCTTATCTCATTTACTATTGAATTAATTCTTAATCTATAATCATCTATATTATCATACGATTCATCAAACCATTCACCAAAAGTTTGATAACCTTGACGTCTTAAATAATCTAACGTATCTCTATTACCTAATACGAAAAAAGGATGACCAACTTGAAGGCATTTCCATATTTTCTCTGAAATGAATATAGTGTTTTTGTCTATTAAGGTTTCGGTAACTATAGAACAAAAAGTTTTAGTAAAGTCGTTATGAGTAATATTACATGCTAAATTAAAATGTAAATTTTTATCTAACTCTAAAGGTAAATTTCTATACAACCAGGCCCAATCCCTATCTCTTATACCGATAGAACGCATTGTATTGTTTTCACTTTTCATCCAGCTTGGTTTACCGAAGCTTACAATTCCTTTGTCTAATAAATCTTCTTCTTTTAACTTACCAGCCAGGTATATTCTAGGTGTTCTTGGGTTTCTATTATATGAAAGGTATAGATACTTTTCTTTGTCGGGTTTAAAATCTACTATAGGTTCGTCTACTGTATCTGCGTTCCAGTTATCAAAGGTACTGAATGCGTGAATCACAGTACCACTATCTTTATTATGAGGATGTTTATCACCTAATAAGTTACCAGTAAAAAAATGTACTGATTTAGGTGGAAAGTTTTCTCTTTTTCTCCATTCCTCAACAATTAAAAAGTCTCTATTTTCAACTCCGTCTGTGTCTATCATTCCGGAATAACCTTCCCATGCATAAAAAATTACTATAGCTGCTTTACCGTTTCTAATATCATTTTTAAATTGGTCGTCAATAGCTGAAAAGCCAACTTTTTCGTTTTGAGTGAAGTAATGAGGATTAAATACAGTTATAATATAAAGGTGCTCTTCTCCAGATTCGCTTAATTCATATTTATTTTTAAAGTGACAATGAAAGCGGTCAAATATGTGAGGATGATGCTGCATTTCAAGCATGTCGTTATGAAACCATTTACCTTTTTCATCAAAAAAGTTCCATTCACCTAAACTATAAGGTGGTTGAATATTACCCGATTCTGTTATATACCAGTCTTGAGGAGTACCGTTAGGTCTAGGTCCACCAAGTATAGAATCATATCCTTCCACACTGAGGGTCATCTTAAAATCTTCCCATCTGAATGTGTCTTTTTCTATTGGTAGGTATGTTTTCATTACAGTACGTTATTTTTTAAGTATTCGTAAATTATTTTAGCAAACAATTTATGTCCTTTTATAGTAGGATGAGCACAAGGTGTGAAGTACCCATTAGGGGTACCTTTTTCAAATGTCTTAGCCCAAAAGTAAAATTGATGTTCACCTTTATTTAAATGTAAACTATCTTCACCAGCAAGTAATTCATCTACCATAGCTTTTTTACCATCTTTAAACGGCATTACTTTGTCCCAAGGAAATCTATCTACTAATAATCTAGCCCAAGGTTTGTTTTGAGTAGTTTTAATAAAATGCTCTTTGTTAAAATAATACTCAAAAGAATTAATTAATACTAATTTTGCATCATGTAGTTTACACCAAGTTTCAAGTTCTGATACTAGATGAATAAAGTTCAGAATACCTGTTAAGTCGTCATATATTTCAGTAGCATATCCATTCCACAGATTTTTTTCACCTAAATTATCTGATCCCGGGTCTTCGTGAGGCCATATAGTATGCCACATACCATGACTATCGTATTGTTTATCTATAAAATCGTATCTACAAAATTGTCCTACAAAAAATATTACTATCTTTTCTTTTGGTAAATGAAAATTTAAGTCAGGATAACATGTAGTAAGAGCTTTTACTCCTGCTTTGTTTCCGTTACCTCTAAATCCTAAATTAACAGGAGTCCAATCCTTCATATAGTCTCTACATATTACATGAGGAAATGCATTATTTCTTTCTTCAGTTCTTATAATTATATGTTCTGGGTTAGTGGTTCCATCCATAAAGCTACCAACCTTATTAAACTCTTCTTCAGACCAATCATACTTCTCCCATATTTCTTTTGGTAACGCACCTTGTCCTTCTACAAATGAGTCACCTAACACAAATAATGCTTTATCGTCTTCAGTTAATTTTAAATCTTGTCTATGATAGTGCCACATAATTCATTCAATTTATGAAAACCAACAGGAGGTTTCATCGTACTATTAAATTTAAGTACTAATCTGTTATATTCAATTCTAGGTCTCAACCATTGCCACCATTCAAGGTGGTTCTTAAGGTGTCTATAATCATTTATTATATTTCTTACTGCTTCTAATCTTTCCATGTTGTCCAGCTCATCATATGATTCATCAATCAGACAATCATAAGTATAAAAGCCTAATTTTTTTAATTCTCTTAGAGTATGTTTGTTTCCTAACACTACAAACGGATGACTACAAGCAATAGGTTTAAACAACTTTTCAGAAAGAAAAATTGTACCTTCTGAATCTTCAAATCTTGCTTCACTTACTACTGTAAACCAAGAATTTAACATAGAGACTTCATTTAACCTAGAGATTTTTTCTTGTGCATTGACCATATTATCTTCTCCATTCCATCTCATAGGTGTATACTCTACTGAATGTTCTAACTCTACAGGATCCCCGAACCATCCATCTATATTACATTCATGTGCATACTCCCAAGGGTTCATACTTACCAACCCTCTATCTAAAAGACCGTCGTGAAAAAGTCTATTGAATAATGCAATTCTATGAGCTCTTGGTTTTCTATTTAAAAAATTATAATCTTTTATCAAAGGATAATTTTTCTTTTTATATTCAAAATGATCTTGCCAGGTAGGTATATACTGTCTTCTACCGTTAAAAAAATCGATAATACCATTTATATCGTACTGAAAATGGCTATATCCGAGAACTCTAATGCATTCCTTACCTGTTTCCTTTTCCCATTCTTCAGCTCTTTCTTCAATAATAGAATTACCAGAAACCCAAATGACATTTTTTATAGGTATGTTCAATCTTGTACATTCATCATGAGCATAATCAAAGAACCTATTAGTATGATATCCTTCTAAAGAACTATCAAACATTATATAGGCTCTTCCTTCTTGTAAATGCTGTAAATATGTAGGATTAATTAAATCAAATATAGAACCATTACCTTCTATGCCTGACCAATGCATGGGGGATTCGTGTACTCCAACTGGTATGATATATTTTATTTTATCGGGTAATTCATCTAATTGGTATATGTTTACATTAAAAATTTCATCTCCATATATCATACTATCCTCTATATTGTGGACAGAGAATTGGTTGTCTTTAAAAACTCTCAATCTATTTACATAGGGGCATACACAAATACGGTCTTCACCGCTTGGGATGGTATCTCCTTCTACATAGAGATTTAATATTTTATTTTTATCTTCAAATACCAGGTTCATTCTTCCAGTAACTGTATAGTCCTTTATCTAGTTCGTATTCTTCCCAAAAAAATCTTTTTCTTAATGGTTGTTGTTGTGCCCATTCCCACATTTTTGTTAATCCTTCATGCAAATCTGTTTTAAACTCATATCCTAATATTTCTTGTGATTTAGCCCATGTTGGATATGCGTCTTTTACCTCATGTCTTCCTTCAACATACTCTACTTTATCGTATCCTAATACATCTCTGAGTATGGTATTGGATTCGTTTATAGAATAAAATTTAGTTCCACCTAAATTAATAATCTGTTTAGAAGCTTCAGGTAACAAAGCTGCTTTTATTAACGGTTCTAAACAATCATCTATATAGCTAAATGCTCTTGTTTGTGTTCCGTCACCAAATATAGTCATTGCTTGGTTAGACATATATTGATACATCCATATTCCTAGTACATTTCTATATTTATCCCATATATTTTGTTTTATACCATAAACATTATGTGGTCTGATTATACACCAATCAAGTCCGTGTTGTTCTCCTGCTACTTCAATATCCATTTCACAAGCATATTTAGCAATTCCATATGGATCGATAGGCTTGGGTATATCACTTTCTTCAAAAGGTCTTTTACCCTCCCATCCATGTCCATAAACAGCCATAGATGAAGTAAATACTAACCTTTTAATACCGTATTTTATACAAGCATTAACTATCTTAGCAGTTGATATAGTATTATTTTTATAATTGTACGTTCTAATAAATGGAGATAAACCTTCTGCTGCATATGCTGCAAAATGAAATACATAATCTATATTGTTGTATTCAAATATTCCATTTATATCCTCTTCTGCTAAATCTGTTTGATAAAATATAACTCTAGGATCTATATTCTCAATAAATCCACCGGATAAATTATCTATTCCAACAACTTTTACATCAGGGTATTTTTCTAATATGTAATCTGCTACTCTACTACCTAATAGACCAGCTACTCCTGTTATTAATACATTTCCTTTCATAATTGTTCACGTATTCGATCTATACCGTGTTCGTAAGGTGTAAAACCATCTATAGTTAAAAGTTTTTCTAATGCGTCAAAATTAACTTTATAACTTCTACTATCTTTTGGTGTATAGTACTTAACAGTAAAATCAAATTTATTTTTAGAAACTAAAGTCAATATCAAATCTTGTTTAGTTATGTTTAATTTATTGTATCCTATATTTAATATAGGCCTAAATCTGTTATGCTCCGACAGATCTATTAAAATATTTACTAAATCCTCAATATAAATGTTAGGTCTCCAAGAAAGAGGATCATAAACTTCTAAATACTTACTAAAAGTAATATCCTTTATAAAGTTATTAATAAGTAAATCGTTTCTTGATACATTAGATATTCCGTATAGAGTAGATAATCTAATAATTTTTAATCTATCATCTCCTTTGTATATAAGAGAATTTTCTGAGTCTATTTTAAGTTTAGAGTATAAAGAAGTTACTCTTGTAGGAGAAGTTTCTGATACCTCACCAGGCTGATATCCATAAACTGAACAGCTACTAAAAAATATTAGTTGGGTTTTTTCACCTAAACATTCAACAGTATCTTCCAATCCAGTTAAGTAAGGTAATGGTTGTGGTAAATCGTTAATCTCATTTAATCTAGGAGAGGCCATAAAAAATACATAATCAGCTGATGCTATATCTGCTGCATGATGTTTAATATTTTCTATATCGTCGTTTACTACAGTAATAGTCTTATTAAAAAATGGACTTTGATTGTATGTAAAGTTATCTATAATCGTAACTTCATAACCTTTACGGTCTAGTTTATCAGCTAAATAGCTTCCAATATATCCGGCTCCGCCTATTAAAACAAATTTCATATTATTCTCTTATTGTATCGCAAGTTACACAGTGAAAAGAACCTCCTAATGTTCTAGAGTGTCTTATTTGTGCATCTAATGCTTCTATGTTATACTTTTTTAACTCTTTAATTAACTCTGTTTGTCTGTTATCTACGATAACTGTATTTTCATCAATAGATAGAAGATTTATTCCAACCCATTCTGATGCTCTTAATACTCCTTTATACCCAATATCAACCATAGGAGGAGAATAGATAATATCCCAACCGTCAAATAGCTTAGGCATATTTTTTTCACTTACTCTAGCCGGGTTAACTAATGCTAATCCGTCTCTTAATATAGCAATAGTAGAATCTATATGAGAATACGAGTACATATTTTGTAAAAAATGACATCTATATTCAGGACCTAATAAATTCTGTAGCCATAAAAATCCTGCAAAGTTTCCTGTGTTAGATTCTAGGTATAATATATCCTCGTTATGTCTCAAAATATTAGCAGCATCAAATACTGGTTCTATATTTGTTAATGTAAGATTATCTAGATTATTTCTCTGATATGCATTATCGGTAAGTCTTGGTTTTGGTGCACAAACCCATTTCGCTCCGCCTACCATATAGTGATGAAATAAATCTTTATAAGCATCTGTCTCAAACTGTCTAGATCTTAACGTCATAGGTGCTTCTATAATGGTATTCCCAATAACTGTCATAGTATCTCGAGGGCAGAAAGTATAGTATTGGTCTGTTTCCCAATAACCGTTAGACACGATTTTTGACGTATCTATAGTATCAGGTCTTCGTACAGTAACCCCGCAGTCTTTTAGTATACTGCATAAGTTTTCTAAATCTTCAGCAGTTTCTTCATAAACTTGAGGATCAAATCTACCTAATTCATTTTCCGGAATACTATCTTGATCTGCATAGTTTATACAGTGTAAATCATAACCATGTTTTGGCATGTTTGCATTATCTATAGTACCTACTATTACCTCTTTTAGTTTGCTATATTCGTTATTTACATTAACCATTATTAAATACCTTTAAATTCATTACATCGGGATAATCTTCCCATGACCATTGCTTTGGTTCTCTACTACAGAACTCTGGATCATTTAATTTTCTTAAACCATTATATGCTGTTTCTGGTGTCATATAATAATGATATCCTACTGTATCTATATCTTGTTCAGCCCAAGGAGTATCTTCTGGTGATCTACCATCGTAGGTCATTTTTTTAAGATCAAGCCACGTTTCTACGTTATCAGTTAGTATCATACCACCACGACCTAAATTTAAATGTTTCTTGAACTGAAAGCTTAATACCATAAGGGTGTTTTCAATATATGAATCTTTCTCCCAAAGTACAGCTGCATCTATTATGTTGTGAGTTATACGATAATACTTTTCCCATTTTTCTTGTTTCCACATTCTACCTATATTAAGTTTGTCTGCTAACATAGGTATAGATAAATATGTATTTGTAGGTACAGAGATTCTATCTACTTTTTTATACCTTAGACAAAGCTCAAGTCCATGAGTGCAACAGTCTACTGCAACGCCATAAGGTGCTCCAAAAAACTCAGCTACTCTATCCTCAAATGTTCCTACTATACCAAAACTCATAATAATCCTCTACTTCTTGACATTGCTGTTGCATATGCTTCTAAAATATGGTCTCTTGGTTCATTGATAATTGAACGCGGTACATATCTCATTTTAACAATAGAATCAATCCAACTTGAATGTGGAGCTGCTATTAAAAAATCACAGTAAGAAAGGGTAAACATATCTATTACACTCTCTAATGCTATTTTTCTTTCATCATATTCATCCTCAAAATCTATACCTGTAATAATATCTTCTGGTAATTGTTTTATTATATCTTCTCTGCTTTTTATATTATCACCAAATTTTTCTTTTAAAAAACCGTACTCACCTGTCTGTAAATCACAACTTATATAGAATTTTTGTTTTGGGTTTTGCTGTAATATTTCTTCTATTAGTTTAATATATACATTATTTTTGTAGTATTTGTATATTGTACTGTTGTGCACTGATTGTTGCCATGGGTTTGAACGTACAGACGAAGGTAATTCTTTATTATCAGAAGGTGATTTGAAAACTCCTGCTCCTCTTCTCATATGTATACCAACACAATAAGACCCCATTCCTCTAAGTTTATTAAAAAGGGTTTTATTTTTTACTATTATTCTAGATAAACCTGAGTATTTGTTTTCTTTTTCAGTTTTTAGATACATTTCTCCTACAAAATCCCAATCAAAGCAGGTATAGTATCTAGGTTCACTTAACTTAAACTTACCTTTATCGATAAACTCTCTCATTATATCATCACCTAATGGAGCTAAAGGTGTAATAGTTTGATCTTTTAAATTATAGTCAAACTTAGAAATTAGTTTTTGTAGTTCCTCATTGCGGGAACCAACTTGAAACACTCTTGTACCTGGTAGTTCAATCCATTCTAATTCTCTCCAGTATCTATATTCAAGTTCTAGGAAGTAGTTATAATTGTTCTGCCTATATAACTGATATATAGTATCAAAGTGTAGCAGTCTATTACCTAATCCTGTATCCCAGGGGTTATGTCCTCCACCCCAAGGTTCTAAAACTCTGATATATCTTCTTTTTATAGAATTTTCTGCCATTTGACCTTACTTTGTTTTTTATTTCTTTCTACTATAGCCGGTGGTAAGTCTTTTGGTTTACCAATATCTGGTTCGTATTCACCAGACTCAAAATGAGTAATTCTACCATCATTAACTTCTACATCTGGAATGCTTTGATCTACCTCTATAGCATCATACCACTTAAGTAAGTCAGGGTCAGGAAATGCTTTTCTAAAATCAGAACCTCTTCTTGCATCATGTTGTTCGTAAAACGATTTAAAATCGTGAAAATGTTTCTCTTTATCATCTTCAGTTTTAACATGACCTTGATCTACTACTTCTATATAATCGATTAGCCTTTCTATTTGAGCTTTTTCATGATCCATCATTAGTGGATGATCTTTTTTAATCTCATACCAGTCAGCTAATTTTTTATGCAATTTTTTCTTTTCTGTATCAGGAAGATTTAATGGTGACATAAATGCAGGCCATCTTAATATATTTAAATCTATACCTGGTTTATTCATACCGTATTTTTCTTTAAGTACGAACATATCATCCATAAATTCAGTTATAGAATATAAACATAAAGAATTGATAGTCATCATACAAATAATTTGTCTGAAGTTACCTTCTTCTATCATTCGTACTAAATTATTTCTCCATACATCCCAAACTAATCCATGTCTAATATATTCTGCTTGAATACCAAATGCTTCACAAGAAGTATATAAGTCAAATTCTTTAATGTCTAAAGTGTTAGACATATCGATTAACTTCTGTATTAATTTATCATTTACTCCTAAATTAGAGTTAACTGCTAATCTTAAGTTAGGTGCTGGTACTTCCTGCATTTTATCTAAGAACTTCCAAAAATTAAATGAAGCAGAAGGCTCTCCTCCAGTAACTCTTAACTCTTGTAGTTCAGGAGCAAGTTCTGGCCACCATTCTATAAATGCATCTACTTAAGGATTGTCTTTATTATTCTTACCAAATATATCAGCCCAAGAACCATCGCTATGATAAGCTCCTGCAGAAGTAGTTTTAAATTTCTGGTAAGGACCGTTCTCTTCTATATCTTTAGCCCAAGTTGTTGAGTAACCAGTATTACAGTATGAACAAGCAAAGTTACAAGTTCTATCGAATGAAACCTCTACTGTTTTTAGATTAACATCAGCATCCCAAGGAAGCTCAGCAATCTTTGCAATATCTTCATCTGAGTATATTCTGCTTTTAAATACTCTATCCCCTATAGAGTCAGTTCCTATATCTTCTACTTTCCAACAATAAGAACATTCAGCAGGTCTAGTACCCTCAAGCATCATCTTTCTAATCTTCTTCTTAAACATAGTATTATGTAAAGCTGAAGGATTAGTTTTAATCTCTTCTAAGTCTACTGGGTGAGGTAAAGGTAGATGACAAGAGTTAGTAAATCCATGACCAAGGTGCAAAGATGCATTGTACCATTTTGCAGCACAGAAACTTTTACTAACTGAGTTGAGATGTTTATCTCTCCATTCTACTAATTTTTTATCCGCCATAATTCTTATAATATTTTATCCATTTATCAGCCAAATCTTTTTGTCTTTCAGCTGTTGTATGGAATCTGTAAGGACCTGCAAAAATATCACCATGACCAGTCCAAGGATTCATATCTTCGATACTTCTCAAATCGTTGCTGTTGTTACTATTATCACTATTACCTGTTATATGAAAAGGAACGCCTGAATTGTCTAATAAATTTATTGTCTTTTCTATTATCATCTTACCGTACATAGACTGTATAGCAGGACTCCAAAAAGATGTAAAATAATCTTTATAAACATTATAATAGTATTCGTTAAATAATCTACCCTTATCTTCAAATTTATCAGGCCAATCTATAACATTAACTACAGATGTAGAAATATATCTAGGTTTATCACTCCATTTATCATATCTAAGTTCTGTGGATAGATCAGGGTATTCATGATAATTAAAGTCATATACTGTTACTTCTTTTCCTATTTCGTCACCATCGTGGTGTTGGCCATTTAGTATTTCAACTCTAAGGGAATCAGTAAATCCTACTATTATATAATCAGGGTCATTATTTAACGCTTCTTTTACTTGTAAATAAATTAAAAAATTAGAAGCTCCTCCTCTAGCAAAAGTATCGTATTTGAACCCTAATTCCTTTGCAAAAATTTGAGTAAAGTGTCCTCCTCCAAGACAATCTGTTCTATCAGGTATATCTTGAGTAGCCGACATAAAGGAATCACCACATACTATTAACTTTTTCATTTTATAATTTATTTAAAAAATTACAATTATCAGTAATATCTACTGACTTGTCAAATATAAAGTCTTCAAAAGTATGGTGACAAAGAATGTTATCATTCTGTATAACCTTAAACTCATATAACTCTATATCAGTATAGTTCAAGTTGTAACCATTTTTAGGAAAATTACCTGCACCGAAGATAATGTGAGGATCAGCTTCTGTTGCAAATGCTTTTTCTTTTAGGTCTACCTCATGAACAGGTCTACTATTAATAAATACTGTAAAAGTATTATTTGGAACATGCTTCCATGATATTCTTAAACGTAAATCATCATATACAGGTTGAGGTAAATCCCAGTAGGTTGTTTCTCTATCTTCATTCATCATAGTAAACAATAATCTACCTTCGTATATATCCATTGCAGTATAATGAGGAAGTAAGGTAAATAAAGTACCGATAACATTTTCAGTCTTCTTTAACCTTAGATCAACATAGACTTCAAATTCGCTATCTCCAGTTAATATTTTGTTAGCAGGATTTTCTGGGAAAGTATCACAAATATGACTTGGCCAGAATACCCATGGATTACCCTCTTTTATTTCTAGCATAAAATTCTTTTAGTTCAGGAAACGTTTCTATAAAGTTTGTACCTCTTCTTTTATCTAACTCATCCACAAAGATTATAAAATCGTCTATATTTTTTTGTTTGTCATATGTTACACTATGTCCTTTAGCATAGTCATATATTCTTTTTATTTTTTGGATTTCTACGTTTGTAAATCCGTATGTATTATGAGAAAATTCTCTTTGACCATAGTATAGAGCTTTCTTAGCTGCTTGTAAAATTAACTCTTTATGCTCTTCATCTAATATACGAACTGACATATGGTTTGGCCAACGTAAATATGAAGTATCTAACTGTACTGCCGAAATAGAATATCTTTGACCATTGTGATGTTTCTTTTTCATTTCAAATACCTTGTCTACTAAATCACTATAAGTAAATACAGATAACGCATTGAATGTTGCCATAACATTTACAGTTACTTTAGGTAACTCAGTTAAAATCTTATCAACATTTTTCCAAAACTTTTCATACTTTAAACCAAATCTAGTATATTCTGCTTGTTTACCTTTTGCTTCAACTGATGTAAATACTATTAGTTCTTTAACTTTATCTTGCTCACAAAGTACTTTAGCCTTTTCAATAAACTTATCTATCAAAGCATCTGGTATGCCTAGATTAGAATTTATAGATAATGCTAATTCAGTATTAGGTTCTTCTTGTTCAATTATATAATCTAATACTTTAAAAGTATCTTTAGCAAGTAGAGGTTCTCCACCTGTAATTCTAAAGGTATGCAAATCTCGGTATAGACTTGGCCACCATTCCCAAAATGCATCTAGATAGGGATTATCTTCTGAGTGCTTGTAAGGCATTTCGTTTTTAGCCTTAAGATGTTCGATGCCATTAAACTTGGTTGATGTTGGGTAAGGCCCGTGCTTTTCTATTTCATCAACCCATTTAGATGAAAACTGGGGACCGCAATATGCACATTTAAAATTACAGGTGTTAGAGAACGCTACCTCTACGTACCTAGGATTGAAATCATCTCTCCAATGGGAGTTTACTATATCATCATAACTCTTAATTGACCAAGGTTCTGATGACTTAAATACTCTATCTGAAAATGAATTAGAATTATCTTCTACATTCCAGCAGTAGTTACATTCTTGAGGTCTTTTATCCTCAAGCATTTCTTTTCTTTTAAGTTTTTTAAATTTAGTATTATGAAGCGCAGTTGGATTCCTCTTAATCTCGTTCAACCCTATTTTGTGAGGAGAAGGGTGGTGACAAGAATGAGTCATTCCCATAGATAGGTGCATAGTAACTTGAGTCCATTTAGCAAGACAAAAGCCACATCCAACACCGTCTAATTTATCCTTTACTTCTTGAGATGTCATAATTTTATATTAATCATTTTAGCCCAAGGTGTTAATTTTTCTTCACTAACTAGTTCGTATTTTACTTGTTTGATGCCGTCTTCTTTGTATGCAATTTTTTCTTGCTGCATTTGAAGAACATATCTTCTTTCATTTCTAGCAGTTGTTTCACCTTTAGCAAATTTACCATTTACAATACCTTCGTCTTCATGAGGTAAACATCTAAATTTACCTTCTACTCTATGAGGAAGTATTGAGTTAGGTACTTTAATATCTTCTACTTTATTTATAGTAGCATATTCTTTAAATTCTGATTTTGGATCGTTAAAATCTAAATCTATAATTAACTCATCTTTAGGAATATTATTATGAAGATTTTCTACTTCTTTTTTACCTAAAGGTCTTTTCCATGCAAAAACTTTTGCAATATCACCTTTAAAGTACTTTATAGTACTATCATCTGGTTCTGATGGTGTTGTACCTAAATACCAATCTTCTGAACCATAATTTTTTAATCTACCTGTAAAAGATAATGGAGAGTGAGTACCATAACCTCCTCTAGAATCTACTTCTGAACCGTTTAAGTAAAAATGAGATTTTCTCTCAAAAGTATCAAATACTGCAGTCACCCAAGTCCAGTATTCATCGTATCTTTTTACCCACATGTAATTATGTTGATGAAAAGTATTCCAGTATGTTAGGGTAACAGTTCTCGAATTATTAAAACCAATTCCATAATCATATCCTTTTACTCTTACAACAGGATATTCAACATATTTTCTTTGATTACTACCAATTAAGAATATAGGATTCTTTTCTGGTTGCTGTCTAGCTCTTAAAAGTACAGATAAAGTATGAGATCTGGAGTTTAGTGATCTCATTTTTTTTTGAAAAGGTATCTTAATGAAAGATTTATCACCGTCAAATTGTTTATATCTTTGACTTTTAAGTTCTGTATCTACATAGGTCTGGTTAGTAAGTCCTTCTAGTTGACATCTCCAAAAGAGGTCATCATCTTCCATACCCCAATCCCAATAATCGTTTGAATATCCATTAGTAGCATAAACATGCTCTTTAGAAAATAAAACTGCACCGCCAAAATATTCATGATACTTTAACTGGTAATCCATTTGGGATATCTGTGTTGCAATATGTCTAGGAGCATCTTTAGGAAAGGAATAATCTGCTCCTCCACCTTCTTCAGGTATCATATCAATATCATGCCAAACTATATAATCACATCCATCCTCGAATGCATGTTTTGCTGCTATGTTCTTTGTAGCGCCTCTGTTAAAGAGTTTATCGTCAACTTGGTCACAAAAATACATTTGGAAATCTATACCTTGACCTTTAAGGTATTTACCCACCTTAGGAACAAATTCGTTAAGGTGCATTTCCCTGTTTCTATATGGAACACAAACTCCTAATTTCATAAGTGTACTATCATTTGGGTTACTTTTCTTACATGAGAATGAGACAGCACTCTGTATTTACAGGTGGTAAGCCCATCTTCTTCTGGCATACCATACCCTCTCATAACTTCATTCATAAATTTTAATTGGTTATATCTTGTTGTAATATCTTTCCATCCAGTATTTAAAAATCCTTCATGTTCATGATTTAAAGTTCTATACTTACTTTCTCTTCTGTATGGAACCATTAATCTATTTCTTTTTGGAAGATCATACTCTACTAATTCACAATCATTGATGTCTGCATTTTTACCAGTATCAGACATATCAATCATTTTATACCTTTTAATAAATTTAGCATCATAATACGATGTTAAATTACCTGCTGCTTGATATTTGTTAAAATTATCTGCTAATCCAAAATAGTTATTATTACATACTGCTTCTATTTCTTCGTATGATAACGTTTTATCCCAAGCTGCAAAGCTATTAATTATACCTCTAAAGAAGTTATTATTTTTTTTACGATTAGGATCTGAACAGCCTAAATACATATAATCCTCCTTCATATATAAATAAAGAGATCTTTCAAGTTCTATCTTTTTAATTATATCTGTGTTTTGTAAAAAGTATAACTCGTTTTTTTCATTATTATATGTAACAAACAAATTTACTTTAGATTGAGGGACTATTTGAGTATAAGCATATTGATGATTTTTTCTACTATCAAAAAACTCTACAGCAAATCTTCTGAAGCTTGTGTACATTATGTTAAAGTCAAATCCTGGTATACCAAAAGCTACATACTTATCTTCTCTTTCATCTGGGTTTAAAACTATATCACCCGGTTCTAAAGATATCATAATGCTAAAATCACCTCTGGTTCTTATAGAGTTAGGTATCTTAACATACGAGGATGTACCGTTAAACTTTAATGCTGCAGTGTTAGCACCTGTATCGGTTACAGGTAACGATGAAAGAGGAATACCTTTTAACTTACATCTCCACAATAGGTCATCATCTTCAAATCCCCATCCCCAGTATTTATTAGAAAATCCATTTATTTTTTTGAAATCTTCCATAGGGAACATAGTTATACCTCCAAAGTATTCATCAAAAGGTATAAACTGTGTTGCTAAGTGAACAGGGGTATCTGAATAAGAGTAGTCTACCTTTTGAGGAATCATATCAACGTCGTGAAAACATACGTAATCACAACCGAGCTTCTCTGCTTCAATGAAGCCTACGTTTAAAAGTTTACCTCTATTAAAGTTTGCAGTATCATCTTGCTCAACTATTATGAGTTCGTATGGTATTTTTGCTTCATAGAGTTTAGCTTGTATAGCCATTTTAAACTTTAAGAGATGCTCGTACCTGTCTCTGTAAGGTACAATAACTCCAAGTTTTTTAACCATACTATGAATCTTCTCCCGTTAAGCTTTTATGCCATTCTGCTAGGTAAAACTGGATTCTACTATCCCAATCTTCTTTATCGATTTCTTCGAACCAGACTGTTAATGCATCTAATGACATAGCTATCTTTTCTAATGCTTTGACTTTTCTTTCCTCTACTAATAACTTTTCAGTTTCTAGATTTTCTATTTCTGCTTTTTTTGCACTCATATTTTTACAATTAACTTTTTTAATTCATCCCAATGAGGATAGTCCTTATACTTAATATAAGAACTTTTTTTCATTTCTGCAACTAAATATTCTGGATTTTCTATATCTATTTTCCAGTCAGATCTAGCTATAGCTCTATACATTTTATTATACTCTTTTGAATATGCATATTCTTTTTTGATATCTGCTACTTCTTTTATTCTATCTAAACATGTACTATCCCATTTGAAATGATGTACTTGTGTAAATACACTATGTATAGGGAATCTTCTTACATGTCCTTCACCCCAGCTATTAGTACCGTCTGAAAATAATGCATAATGTTGACCAGGAGTTACTTTTTGATATCCTCTCATTAACGTACATTTGTTAGGACAAGCGCCAGACATCGGATATCTAAAAAATCCTGCTAATGGAAATGCTTCGTTAATATTTGTGTCTCTGTTAACAACCGGAAAAGTACCATCTATACCTACCCTATCTATGAACCCACCGGTAACAAAGTCATAACCCATTCTCTCACATTCTTCTATGATGTCATATACTGAATAAGGATATACTTGAAGTTCGTCATCATCAGATACTATCCACCATTCGTTGGGTTTTGTTTGTTTTATTTCATTGTATATATCAGTAACTTTTTCCCAGTTGTATTTTTCGTGAGTATAGACTCTGAAAGGTTTGATTCCTAATTCTTCTATCTCTTCTAATATACCATCATCTTCTGAATGTCTATAAACTGCAACATGTATATTATCAGGATCTACTAAATCTCTATAATGTTTTAACATATGCGGAAGCATATGAGTATTTTTTCCTACTACTGTAACTAAATTAAGCACGCTTTAAAATTGTGAGTCCTGTAGAACTCGGTTTCGTTTTTACTATTCCATGATTAAAAAAATCAAATCTTTGCCAGACATCTGAAATTTCTTCAATAAATTTAGAAGGACCGTTAGCGAATTCATCATGATGCTGTTGATCAGATACGTCTTTTGTAACTAAGTGTTTTTCAGCGTATCTAACATCAGTATCGTGAATAGATATAATACCATTAGGGCTCAAAATTTTACTGTATAATTTAAAGTCTTGTTTAACATCTTCATAAGAATGGCCAGCATCTATATGTAAGTAATCTATTTTTATATCCTCTTTAACAAAGAAGTTATAATAAGCATTTTTAGTTGTATCGTTAATAATTCTAGGATGAAATATTTTTCTTAAAAAAGAATCTTCTTTTAACCAATCTACTTCACCTCCTACTCCGTTAGCAGCATCTACTATAAAAGTAGCTCCTATATCACCCCAGTTGAAATCGTTATTACCGTCAAATATTTCTTGATCGTATAAATCTAATCTTGCCTGAGTCATAATACGAGGTATAAAACCTCCTCCTGATCCTAAACAAACACATATCTTTGCTCTCATATATTGTATAAAAGAATATATAAGAAGTCCATCACCTAAGTGGTAATCAGTAGCACCATGAGTCCATCTATAACTTACAGGTGCATGATCTATATGTATGTCACCTTTTTCGTCTTGTTTATAAACTTGATTATTACTAATCTTATCGTATACAAAATTTTTATCTACTATACTCATGGTTTTTCTATCTGACTCAGATCTATTAATTTAGGAAAATTTATGCAATTTACCAACATATCGATTTCCTCTTGATAAGGAAAGCCAGGATCATCTTTTTTATACCATTGTTTTAAAGGACCATAATGATTATAAAACTCCCAAGAATCTTCTATAGTCCAGAATCCATCTTTTTCTTTTTTACTCCATTCCCATTGATCACAATCCCATGCTGTAGAGATCATAGAACGATGAGGTATTTTATATTTATCTAACATATGTTTAAGGAGTAATTGTTCTGAGAATATTAAGTATTTAGAGTTAGGGGCTCCCATATCGGTAAACTCTCGCATTAACTTTAAACTAAGTTCAGCATACTCTCTAGTAAAATCAGGATCAGGTAAATGTAAAAAAGCTACATTAACAGAATCTGTTTTCCATCTAGCTTTGTAACTTAACTTTCTAACAAACTCATCTAAACCAGTTGGGTAATATCCTCTACCTAATTCAAAGTTACTTACAATTACTTCTTCTGGTCTAATAAGATCTTTAACTCTTTTAAAAACAAGAGTATCTCCATCCATTATAATAACAGGTTCTGTCTGTCTAGCTAGTACTTCTAATTTAGCACTAGCCCAGAACGATTTTTTATCTAATCCATTATCGAAATCTAATACTTCGACTTTATCGTATATAGAAAGAACTCCTATAGAGTTATAGAAGTTGTACGTTACAGTATCGCAATATAAATAAGTTGTATCTTCTGGATGGTTTCTTTTCCATAAACTTGCAGATGCAAGCATAACCAGAATATTAAATTTACTATATGCAGAGATTTCTCTCTTTATATTTTCATAGACCCAAATTACTTTCAAAACCGTTCATTATTTTTAACTATTATGGACTAACGTGTGTTGTAGTGAAGTAAGCATAGAAGGTTGATACTCCGGTATGGTTACCTGAGTTCAGTGTTATGGTTCCTGTAGTAGTACCTGTACCGGTAGTACTTAATGAAGAACCTCCTCCGCCTGTAGCAGTTCTAAATGAATGGAATGTATAAGGATAAGTTGCATCAGCTTGAATAGTTACAGATGCAATAGAAGCAAAGTTAACGTTTGCTAGAGTAAAGCTTGCTGCTGAAGCTTGTGTATATCCAGAAGTTATTTGGACAGTACCTCCAGTTTCTGCAACTACAGAACCATACAAAAATGCATTACTTCTTATCTCTGATACCTGGTGAGGTGCTCCATCAGCAGGTTCTAGATTATCCATCAGTGTGTTTAAACTGATGTTACTATCACTAGCGAATTGGTTTGACCATGTATCAAAAGAACTAAATGCTATGTTTGTTGTACCGTATGATGCTACTGCCATTGTTTAAATTTTTTCTATTGTTTCTTCTGGAAACAACTCTGTTAATTTATGTTTGACAACATTATATGAATACTCATATAAATTTGTAATAACACTTGGATCGATAACACTTCTTTTTTCCTTATAACTAGACTCGATTTCTCTTTCTAATACTATCTCATCTTTATATTTAGTAACCTCTTCTCCATCGTAATTAAAACTTACATATGGAACTTGAACTAGCTTTTCTACTTCTTTATAAGTATGAAACTCTACTTCTTCTACAACAGCTACGCTGTGTTTAAAAACGTTCGGTATCGATATTTCTTCTCCTTCACTTTCAACATCAGGATAATAAAGCATTTCCGAACCTATTAGACCGACCGCATTTTTCATCGGTTGCTCTAAATATTTTCTATTAAAACTATGAGCTTTTTCAATATCTAACCACGTTGTTGTAGTTAGAATTAACTCACTTGTGACCTTATTGAATCGATAATTATCAATTCTAATGTACGCTTCTTGCGTAGGTCCAGCACTTGTTTCCAAGTCTACATTTAATCTAAAACCCATTAATTTTTTATTTTAACAATTACATTTATTTTCTAACTCATCAACTTTAGCTGATAATTCTTTTACAGCTTCAATTAATACAGCAGTTAATTTAACATAATCTACTGCTTTAGAGTTATTGTAATCTCTTTCGTGTACTAACTCTGGGTAAACTGCTTCAACTTCTTGTGCAATTACTCCAATGTCATGACCTTCGTGAACATCTTGTTTATCATTCCAGTCGAATCTTACACCTCTTATTTGTTTTAATTTATCTAAAGCTCCATCTAACTGCTCTACATTATCCTTAAATTGAGAATCTGAAGAGTAGTAAGCAACGATATCACCAACACATCTAATAGTATTTGCAGTTGCACCAGATGTCTGACCAACCATTAAACCTTCGAAGTGAACGTTGTCGTTATTATCTGTACCTTGGTTAGATGAATAAGTAGTATATCCAGCACCGTTAGTTAACTGGTTGTTATTTGTAATATAGTTTGCATTTGTATCACCTGAATACCCAAGGTCTGCTAAAGTCAATGTTCTAGTAGAAACTGTACCGTTAGCATCAGTAACGTGACCACTTGTATCAGTAGTAACGTTAAAGTCTAAATCGCTAATTACTGTTGCACCTGTTAATGCTCCAGTATCGATTGATATATCATCACCAGCATGAGTAGGGTGAGTATAATTGTTTGCACTTGCAGCAATACCATCTAATTTAGACTTTAATGCGTCAGTAAAGTTATTTTGTGTTAATCCACCATCTCCTACTGAATAAGTAGTGTTAGTATCTGTAGAAGAAATAGTACCGTCTCCTGCAATAGTCACATTAGTACCTGCAGTCAATGCTGCAACTACGTTAGTTGTATCTGTAACATCTGCACCTGCTTCAATACCATCTAATTTAGAATGATCTGCATCTGTAAATACGTTAGAGTCAGAAGCACTTTCTACTAATGTTCTAATTTCAGCTGCTGTTTGATCTGCTGTTGCTCCAGATTCAATACCGTCTAATTTAGACCCATCTGATGCTACATCTCTTACGTCTACTGTTCCTGATAATGTTAAGTTACCTCCTACATTT
>Ga0181568_10000532_pt1 | contig 34399 bp, 28 predicted proteins | sample 101ome_20_FD_133758 | JGI IMG/M metagenome (GOLD analysis project Ga0181568, IMG submission 133758) | Coastal salt marsh microbial communities from the Groves Creek Marsh, Skidaway Island, Georgia - 101404AT metaG (megahit assembly) | ecosystem: Environmental > Aquatic > Marine > Intertidal...
AGTATTTAGTAGTGATGATAAAGAAAAAAGAACTATTCTTGCAAGAACATTACGTAGTGGAATAATACCTTATACAAACTTAACAGCTGAAGAAGTTGGTATACCAGAAATCAAAAACACGCTAGCGAAACTCAGTGAAGAAAATGGATATACAAAATTTAGAATAGAAGATATAGCTCGCAAAAATGGTTTTGATGAAGAAACAACACCAGAAAGTTTTAATGAGTACGTAAGCACTTTAATGTCTTGGAATGTTGATAACAACTTAGATCTCAAAACTATAAACAAACTAGCAACATTTACCAAAAAAAATTCCTATGAACTTGAATCTATGCAAGTTTATGCAGATGCCTATCATATTGGTTTAGATTCAAAATATATAGCATCACTAATGGAATTAGAATCTCGAGAAGACTTTGATGTATTTGGTGCAGAGAGAGACGCAACTATTAATAACTATATTTCAATATACACAAATGAAAATACATCTGAACTTAATTTGAAGAAAGCGGAATTTTTATATAGAAGTATTAAATCAAATAAAATTTTCTATCTCGAAGATAACGAACAAATACTAAACACAGATAACCTAAATAATTTTTTAGATGGTATTGAAAGCGCTGATGATGCACTAAACATAGAAAGTGACCACTGGGCAAGAACTTTAGATATTGAAAATCCTAGTCTAAGGTATGATGATTTCAAAACAAAAATTGTTGATTTAAAAAACACAGGACTTGACACTCAAAGCATAAGCAGTTCATTACGTTTTCTAAAAAATAATAAAGATATACAAATCAATGATTTTGAAAAGCTCGCTCTTAGTCTTCATGAGAATCAAAACAACTATAAAGCCTTACAGAGAATATACCAATTTAGCCAAAGCAACGACTATAATATTTCACACAAATTAGATGACTTCATAAGAATAATTGAAAATAAACCATTAGCGGGAGAAGATGCTGAAAGTGTTGAAAGAGAAAAAACAATTTTAAACCAAATTCTACGAAGTGAAGAGATTGAATTAACTGGAAAAGCTTTAAACTCAGTTAACCTCGAAGACGCACTTGCAATTGCACGTAATGAAGAAAATTACAACAATGCTGAAATAGCAAAATTAGCAAGAGATTTAGGCTATAAAAATAGCACAACACAATATGATAAATTTGAAGAATTTTTTCAAAGAAATTATACAAACAGAAACAAAAACGCAGCTAACATAGCAGGTAAAGTAAATTCTAAAACACTAAGACAATTAGCATATTTATATGGCCAAGCAGCAATCGCCTATGACGATACAGACACTAACTCACCATTTGAAAAACTCACTGAACTTGTAATCAATCATGATTTAGATAAAAAAACAGTAAGGAATTTCAATAAATTTGTTGCCAATTATGGCTTAAGTTACTCTCAGCAACAAAGATACTTAGATATAATGTTAGGTAATATAGGTACGGATGCACAAAAAGAATTTTTACTAGATAGCTTTGCTGACAACCGCATTCCATTACTCGGAGTAAGATTATTTTAAAACTCTAAAAACTCTTTAGTATGCAATTTAAAGCTGGCTTTGTTTGCAATCAGATATGCAGAACAATCTAAAAAACTTTCCAGCTCTTCCAAATTATTTTCTTCAAGAGTCTTACCGCTTGCAACTAAATCCACTATCACATCACTAAGTTCTGTTAAAGGACCCAATTCAACAGAGCCATAGAGATTTATAATTTCAGAATTTATTGATTTAAGATCAAAAAATTCTTTTGCCAGATTTGGAAATGTTGTCGCAACACGAACTTGCTTTGGTAAGTCTTTTAGCTTGCCATAGAGAGATTTTTTTGCACAAACACTTAAACGGCAGTGACCATAATCTAAATCTTGCAAGAGCGCACAAGATACTTTAGAATCTAAAACAACATCAAGACCAACTATCCCCAAGTCAGCTGCACCATGCTCAACATAGATAGGCACGTCATGCCCGCGCACCAATAAAATTTCAACATGATCAAAAGGAGCATTAAGCTTTGAAGATACATTTAAAATTAGTTTTCTTCCATGATCTTCTGCAAAGTTAAATGATTTTTCTTGCAAAATTTCTTGTGCTTTTTCAAATAAACCACCTTTAGCAATTGCTATCTTCAAGACCTTTTTTTCAGTTGCATTAGTTTTTAACTCACTCAGCTCTTTTATATAAAAAGCAAAACCTATAGCAGATATCTCTTCTCCAAACTGCTTACATAAATTATCATAGCGACCACCGAGAGCTAACATAGAACCCGATCCATGTGCATAAAGCGCAAAATGTAAACCTGTATAAAGCTTCAAATCAGGACATTGCAAAGGATCAAAATGAATATTTGTAGCCAAAGATTCAACATTTTTTAAATCAGAAAGATCAAGAGCAAGTATTTTTTCAAAATCACTTATAGAATTTGACTTTGAAAAAATTTCTAGATCTTTATGTCCTTGACAAAGTCTTTTGAAATCAACAATATTATTTTCTAACAATGCCTTATAAAGCTGTGCCGCCAAACTCAAGGTATGATTTTTCACCAACACCGACTTAAAACTTTTATCAGTCATCAAAGCACTTAATTCTTGTTCAAAACTTAGTAATGGATCACCGTAAATCTCAAAAATCTTATGCCAAATTTTTGCATCCGTAATAGTGATTTTTGAATTTTTTATTTTCAAATGCTCAACAGTATCAACAAGTAGTTGCAAGACCTCTCTATCAGAGGCAACAGTCTCTTCACCAAAAATTTCAACACCAACTTGTTTTAACTCTTTAGAAAAATCTGTCGAAGAACCTTTGAAGCGAAAAACATTTGCATCATAAAAATAGCGCACAGGAAAATTGATCTTTGAACTATAACCGGCAACCATTTTTGCCAAAGGTTGAGTTATTTCGGTTCTTAATGCCATAGTTTTACCAGTTTCATCAAAAACTTTAAAAACATTTTGAGAAAATTTCGAATTAGCTTTTTCTACCAAACTCAAATCAACTATTGTTGGCACATCAACTTCTTCAAATGATCTATCAATAAAAAAGTTTGTAATTTGACGCGATAGTTTTTGCTGAGCCAAAATATCCTCAGGTGCAAAATTTGATAAAGATGATCCAGAACCAAACATCTTACTGCATAATTTTATCAAGATTTATAAAACTATTGCCCTGTAAACCACTGACAACAGGGATATTTCTTTCAGATTTTTCAATTTCTTCTAGGTATTCTAACTCAGCAACCAAAGGATTTCTTTGAATTGCACGACCTTTTATATCAACAACCTTAGCTTGAGCCTCACCCTTTATAATTTCAATCTGCTTTTCTTTAATAGCTATATCTTTTCTAATTTGAGCAAGCTGTGCTTTTTGCAAGGCGATTTGTTTTCTTTCAATTGCTTGAATATATTCTTTTGAAAAATTTATTCTACGCAAAAATACATCTTTCAAACTAAATCCAGAAGTATCAAAAGAAGTAGATAAACTTTCAAAAATTTCTTGGCTAACGATTCTTCTAGTTTCAGAAGTGTAAAGTGCATCAGCAACGTGCCTTGCAATAACTTCTTGTGTTGTTTTAGAAATTTTTGCTTTTAATACTGGTTCATAATCTGTTCTAAGTTTTTGAAAAACCTCTGAGGCTCTTTGTTTGATCATTTGACTAACAATAGAAAGTTCAATTGCAACAATTTGCCCGTCTTTTGTTTTTGCCACCAGCGGATCACCTAATCTTTTGGGGTCATTAAAACTATTGTTCTTAGATGAAAAAGAATATGTCACAATTCTTGTGTCATAGACAATTAGTTCAGTAACAAATGGCATAACAAAATTTAAGCCCTCTTGTAACTCCCTTAAATTTCCATTGACTCTATTAAAAAGCACTCCAGTTCTACCGACTGGCACTATTTTTACTATTTGTGAATATACAATTGCAATTAATGCAACTATTACTAAACCAACTTGACCTTTTAACTTAAACATAAAATTTTATTTCCTTTCTTAAAGACTTCCGTTACTAAAAATCATCTTAGTTCTCTTACCTAAGATTTGAGCTCTTCTATACTTAACAAAGCTTGGGTTTGCAGTCAATGAATTAACACGTAAATTAATTGCTTCAGCCTCACCTTGAGCTTTAGTAATTACAGCATCTTTTTTGTTCATTTCTTCAATAATAATATTGTCTTTTGTATCTAGCTCAATACGAGCTTTTTGTTTTTCTTCAATTGCATTTTGAAATGCATCAGAAAAATTCACTTCATCCAACAAAAACTCTGTAAGCACAATTTTGTATTTTGCTAAAACATCATCAAGATTTTTTGAAATATGATCCGCAACAACTCTTCTATCTTCACTATAGATTGCAGACACAGTATATCCAGCAATTACTTCACGCACAATACTACGCACAACAGGAGTGATAATTTTTTCTACATAGTTTTCATAAGTATCATTACCAAGATTTTGATGTAACCACCATAAATCTTCAAAGCTCGGTCTTGCTCTCACTGTCACCTCTACAGAAATATTTTGTCCATCAGAAGTTAAAGTATTGATTGCACCACCCATAATAAAAGCTCCCCTTTTACTACGCTCTGGTTTATCAGAAAAAATATAACTAATTTCTCTTACATTATAGATTGTAGGGTCTTGAATAAAAGGAATTATAAACTGTGCCCCACCATTTAAAACACGTTTTTCCATGCCGGTGATTCTATTAAAGACCACTCCTCTTTGCCCAGCGCCAACAAGAATAATGAGATTAGGCAAGACAAAAAATATTACAACAACAGCAATAATTAGCATCTTGTATTTTGACAAAAATTTGTCAGGGTCAAAGTCTTTTCCACCCTTTGGGTTAATAAAAAAATCTGGGATATCTGGTCTTTCCATAACTTTGATAATAACATTTAATTCAAGGCAATAAGAAAAGTCAAAGAAACACGTTAAATGAATAATTTATGAATATATGTATAGCAGTGATCATCAATTATTTACAAAAAATAACGCTTATGAAAAAAAATACTTTTATTGCTATAATCTTGTGCATGTCTAAAATTAAAGTTGGTATAAATGGTTTTGGTAGAATTGGCAGAAATGTCTTTCGTACCTTAAATGAGAATTTCTCAGATAAAATTGATGTGGTCACTATTAATGACCCTGTCTCTGACCCGAAAATCTCAGCTCACTTGATTAAGTATGATAGTGTGCTTGGTCAATATAAAGGTTCTGTAAGTGCTACTGAAGATAGCATTACTGTTGACGGTAGAACTACTAAGTTTTTAAAAGAATTTAACCCTGCAGATATCGCATGGGATAAGCAAGGTGTAGATATTGTTCTTGAGTGTTCTGGTGTATTCACAGATGGTACTAAAGCAAAAGCTCATCTTGATGCCGGTGCAAAGAAAGTTTTAATTTCAGCTCCTGCTAAAAATGAAGATATAACAATTGTTATGGGTGTTAATGATAATGAATACGATCCAGCTAAACACAATATTATTTCTAATGCTAGTTGCACTACAAATTGTTTAGCACCTGTAACTAAAGTACTAGATGAAAAGTTTGGTATTGAAACTGGTTTAATGACAACTATTCACTCTTACACTTCTGACCAAAGATTATTAGATAACGCACACAGTGATCCAAGAAGATCAAGAGCTGCTGCTTCATCTATGATCCCTACGACAACTGGTGCGGCAAAAGCAATTGGTTTAGTTTTACCTCATTTGAATGGTAAATTAAATGGTTTTGCAATTCGTGTACCAACCCCAAATGTTTCTGTTACTGACGTTGTTTTTCAATTCAAAAACAAAGTTGATAAAGATACTATCAATGCCGTTTTGAAAGAAGCTGCAGAAGGTGAGTTAAAAGGCATCTTAGCTTATACTGAAGAGCCTTTAGTAAGTATTGATTTCACTTCTAACCCTAACTCATCAATCGTTGATGCTTCTATGACCACTGTTGTTGGTGATAATCAAGCTAAATTACTTGCTTGGTATGATAACGAATATGGTTACTCAAACAGACTTTGTGAGCTTGCAATAAAAGTTGCAGCTTCACTACCTGTGGCAGCATAGTTGAATCAACAAAAAAACAATTTTAAAACCTCACTTATTTCAAGTGAGGTTTTTTTATTTTGCAATATTTACAGATCAATCACTTTGCTTATCAAGGTGACTAGGCTCAAAAGCTTCTACAATATGGATTCTATCAATTTTTTTAGTAACAAAGTTGTTATCAACTTCTATTGCTAATTCAATATCTAAATCTTTGTCTATTTGGCTTTCATCAAGATCAATAAAAGCACTAATAATTTTGTCATCAAAAATTTTAGCAGGGCTATTATTAATACGTGCCTCTGTAATCTTGCCACTTAATTCAAAACCATAAGTTTCAATATCACCAATACTGACTCGCATTTTTTTTGCAAATATTCTTTCTTTTGGTCCCAAAATTCGTGCCTTGGAAATTCCATGAAAAGGTAAAACCTTATCATCGGTATCAGCAATAATTAAAGCTTTAATAGAATCTTCAGCAATAGTTTTATTAAAGTCAGCGATAAATTTTTTATTTTTTATAATAATATCAACAGCTCCAGAATAATTATTACGAGTGTATTTGCCCACAATATAAACCCTATCTTGGTTCAGTAATTCTTTAAAAAAGATTTTAAAAGAAGTATTAATTGGACTAAAAAATTTAAACAGAGTCATATCACTTGTCCAAATCTTTTTTTCCTTTGTCTTTGGATCAACTGTAATAATCAGAAATTCCTCTAAAAAATTAATGCTGTTTTTAGGGCTAACATTTAATTTCAAATCAATAACAGCTAGTTTTTTCAAGTCCTCTCCTTCCAGAAGAACAGTAAAATTATCTGCGCGAACTTTTTGCTGAGCAACAAAAGCTATTAACAAAACAATTAAACAACGAATAAAGATCAAGACAGAACTTCCTTGATTTTCTTTGCCATCCTAGAATTCAATTCGTGACCGGCTTTGACACTTGTAATTTTTGCTTTTAGTGCTAAAGGGTTAAAACCAGACAAATACAAATCACCAATTAAATCTAAAAGTTTATGACGAGCAGGTTCATTATCAAAAAACAAATCTTGTTTAAAGCCATTATCATCAAATCCTAAAACCCAATTCTCTAAACCTAAAATTTGATTTTCACTATAAGAACTAAAAGTTCGAGCTCTCAGTAAATCTGAACAAGGTAGATTTTGATTCCAAGTATAGCTCTGAGTTTTCAAATAATTATGATTAGAAATCAATTGATAACTCGCAGAAAACTCTTGAGCAGGTTGAAGCAATATGTACCTAGAAGCATCACTTTCATCAATGATTTTTATTTCTTCTTTAAAGACAAAAGTTTTTAATGGAGAACTATGAAAATGCTCAGTAAAAAAATCAAACCAAAACATAGCTGAACCATCAGCAAAAGGAAGCTCTTCGGCATCCAAAAAAACATCAACATTGGTTAAATTAGCACAAGCTGCTGCTGCCATAAAATGTTCTGTAAGACAAATACAATTATTATTTTTAGCAAGGACTGTATTTCTTTGGGTACTAAAAATATTTGCAACATCAGCTTCTATAATCTCTCCACATGGGTGAATAAACCTAATACCTAGAGTTTTATTGGCTTCAATCCTTGATTGAACAGGTTTGCGTGAAATTAAGCCATAAGCTGTTAAAATATTTTTACTAGTAGAAATATCAAACAATATAGCTATATTATAGACAAAAGCAAAAAAAAAAGTTAGAAATAGTGGTTTTCAACTAGGTTAAAAATATAAAACACTTGCAAAGTAGCTTTACGTATTGATACAATATTGTTTGATAATGTCAATTATAGATATTAGCAAAAAAATATTTTTTGGCGCTGGAAAGTTAGTAAAAAAACTTCCAGGCGTCAATAAATTAATTGGCAAAAAAAATCAAGAATTAGAGAATGTGAATAGGGATAAACATATTCAACTAACAGAAGATCTCGTTAACACTGCACAAAATAATGAACTAGCATCATACGGACTAGCAGATGAGTTAAGTGGCATCTTAGAACTAACAAAAATTGAAGATCCTTACATCAACGACGGTATCGATTTTTTTGAACAAATTACGCAAAAACATATAAAGCAAAGAGGTAAGAAAATAGAAATATCTGACAAGGTCTTAAGTGATAGCTGTATAAGATTTATAGATTCACGTGAAGAAATATTTAAACAAAGAATACTATCTCTAAACCAAAAACAAACCAATAGCAAATTAATAAACTACCAAGACTATGACAAAATTTTCAATGATTTTTTTCAAGAGACATTAATTTTAATCTATAACTTTAATAACTTTGTATTTTCAAGGTTAACAAAAACTGATTTAGAAACTTCAAACATTGACTTAATGCAAGCTTTGAAGATGACTAAGAATATTACTGCAAATCTATGCTCTAGGTTTATAAATGATTTTGAATTATTACTAAATCACTTACCTAAAGATGAAGACAATAAAACACAAGAATATCAAAACACAATAAAAACAAAATACAAAGATACACTCGTAAGGCTTTTAAAAGGTTCTAGATTTGGCATTATCTCTCATAATATTTTTTCAGGTATTGAAAAGTTTTATTTAGCTAAGAAAAAATTATCATTAAATAATTTACAATCTTTAAAAGAGTTTCACCAAGCAGTTTCAGGAGCAATACTTTTATCAGCTAGCACCGAGAATATTCAAGAGACGGGGCAAATAAATAAAAGATTTATAACAGAAGGTCTTGAAAGGTTATCAAATTCGATAGTAGAGCAAAGTCTTTTAAATAAAAATCCAAATACAACTAATCAACAAAATGAACTAGAAAATTCCATAGCAGATATGCAAAAGTTTTTAGCCGACATTGGCTCTCAAGAAAATGCAATGAGTGAAAAACTACTTGAATTAAAAGAACTAGTAGCTAGCAAACAACTTAGTTTAGGATTATCACAAGATGACGCAAAAGCAATAATAAATGATTATCAATCAGTAAGAAATGCTATAAGAGATGAACTCGGTGAATTCCCAGAAGAAAAAATACGCAGCATAACACTGGAGGCTCAATCGGTAATAAATACATTAATAGGTTCTAAAAGAAATGTAGAAGCAAATGATTTTTCAATATATTTTAAAAGAAATATTTTAGAAACATCTCTAAAAGCTGCATATTGGGTACTATCCCAATATATGGATAAAGAAAATTTGTCTGCAAAACTTGAAGAAGATATCCAACCAAAATGGCTCAAAAATTTTTTTGATAGAGAAATACTACGCTTCCAAAAAATCATAGAGCAAGATCCTTCACCAAGAAAAACTATCAATTTAGCCTTTGCAATGTGTGATATTGCAAAAGCATTAAACCAACCAGATATAAGATATTTTAGTCATTCAAATTTCATTAGCAGACACAAACTTACTAAAATAGCAGAATCTGCACTAAAAAGAGTAAGTGGCTTTACTGATGTGAACTATACACCAATTGCATTAAAAGTTTATAGCGAATTATTTTCTAACTTAGATACTGATGCACAAAAAGCAAATTTGAATCCCACTGAAATCAAATGGTTGCATCAGCATATTGATCGTTTAATGCAACTATTTACAATTATAGACCCTCAAGATGGCAAAGCAAAATTTGGTTTGGGTCACGAAAATAAATATGAGTTAAAGAAATTTCACGAGATACAAGACCTCTTTAAAAAACAAGGTTATGTTTCTCAAAACTTAGATTTAGTAATAAAATATTTTCAAAATGCCGTAAATAATGCAAGTTTACGTAAACAAACAAATAGTAAATATTCAGACTTAGACTCAAGAAACATTTTACTTTCAACTGCTTTACTTTATCAGTACATAAAATTTATCCCTGAAGAACAAACAAATTTAGAAGAACTAAGAAATGTAGAAAAAATAATTGAATTATTTTTTGATGAAGATCGTAAAATTAGATCAAATTTACCAAAAGAACAAAAGCCCAAAGTTCTTGACGAATTATGTGGTACTGAATCTGATCCAGAAAGCAAAATACCTATTTCTAAAGCAAAATATGAGCGAAATGGATTTTTAAGATCTTATGCGCTGGGACTTGAAGAAAAATTAGATTTTTATATTGCAGGAAAAACAATTGATGCAATAGATTTAAATTCCTTACTAAACTTTTACTACAGACTTGAAGAAAATAAAAATCGAAGTCTTGAAAGACAAGCACAAAGAGAAGCCAGTTCTGAGTATAGAGAGAAATTATCAGAAGCAGAACGCTGGAATAGTATGGGAACTTGGACAAGACAAGTTGAGGTGCACAACAAATTTTATGACGGCAAAAACAAAGAACTGCTACCTCCATTAGAAGATAAATTAGTTCAACTTTTAGACACAAACCAAGAAGCCGTGATTAAATTTGTAAACAGTATTAGTAACAAAACAGTAAAAGAAAAATTCTCTGTAAGGATTGCCCAAGAGCTTTTCAAAAAAGCCAGTGAAAAAGCAAAGATCATTAATCAAAGAATTTACAAAGGTCACCTAGAAGTAAAAGATACCAATGTCGCACTCATTAATAATTTGGTCGATATCCTAACAAAATTAGGTTATTGTGCTCAACTCTCAAATACAGAAATGAGCTCTCAACTTTTAGTCTCAAGTAATTCAATACTTGGAGAACAAGATAGATCTGCATTTGAAGAAAACTTTAATCAAATAAATCAACTTATGTCATCTAGATTTTTATTAAGTAAAGAGATAAATAGTGTCAGTCAAAATATAAAAGACTTAAAAGAGAAATGTTTATACCTGCTGAAGCAGTTTAAAATAAGACCAACGCTGGGTAATATCTTAGAATGGATACCAGAAGAAAAACTAAACAAACAAGTTTCATACAAAACTTCTAAAACTGAAACTCATACTCTAACTCAAGCAGCTTAAGAAAAAATTTAAAGATTTTGTTTTATCTTGCATTTGCAGGCTTATCGTGGCATGATTTAAATCTTGAACTTTGTCTTCAAAGTTTTTGGCTGGGTAGCTCAGTTGGTAAGAGCGGTGGATTCATAACCCACAGGCCGGCAGTTCAAATCTGCCCCCAGCTACCATTTTTTGTTTGGTTATAATAGTGACGTGAGAAAAAAAACTTTAATTGTTTTAGCTATCTTTAGTTCTATATTGGTAATCTTTACTACCAGCTATATTTTATTTAAAGATCAATTCAAAGAAAAATTAATCCCAGAAATCCAAAAACAAGTCAAACTAAACACACAACTTGATTTTGAATTTTCTGATTTTTCTCTAAGCCTAAAAGACCTAATACTACTAAAACCAAGCCTAAAAATAAAAGAGGCAAAGATAGAAAATGTTTTTTTTGCAAAGAGCATAAAGATTCAAGTTTCCCTAAAAGAACTTTTTCACAAAAAAATCGTTATAAAAAAACTTATTGTTGATCAAGCCAATATAGAACTTGAAGAAAACCAAAAAGGTGAAATTCAAATCAAAACATCATCTAATTTACAAGCACTTAGTCAAACAAATAATAACTCTAATAGCAATCCAGAATTACAAGAGCTGGAACTTAATGACTTACAAATTAAAAATAGCCTAGCTCAAATAAAATTACAAAATCTTACTGAAAAAATAATTATTAGTGATATTAATTTCAAAGTTTATAACCTAAAACTAAATGAAAAAGGTCAAATAGCTTGCGATATAAACCTCAAAGCTAACTTATTTGAATCAGCAAACTCTAAAATAAATTTAAATGGTAGGATTGGACCAATTTCTCAAGACTACAAAAAAATACCTGTAAACCTTAAACACAACTCTGTTATTAGCCTTAATAGTCTTCCTGAAAAATTATTAAAAGAAATATTTGCGGGATTTTTACAAAATAAAAACACTCAAATTATTATTGACTCTAAAATGCAAGGAGATTTATTGTCGATTACTAAAGGTCAAGGACAGCTGAGCGTTGATAACCTTAAGCTTGGTAAATCAGCTAAAGAATTTATTCATTCGAATATCAATATTCCAATATCACTCGAATTTAATAACAAAATTTCTCCGACACTTTTACTAGAAACTAAAGATGCAAAAATAAAAATTGAAAGTGATGAAAAAGATTCCGGAATTTTAATGCTAAATGCACAAATAGGATTAAATCTTAAAACCGGATTTATACAAGGTAATTCGAGTGGGGAATTAACAGGTCTTGAGGTCAAAAACTTACTTGATGCCTTTAGTGAATTTGGTAATTATATTTCTGGACAATTATTTCTTACAAATTACAAACTTAATTTTCAAGCAACTGACTTTACAAAAATTGCTAATAAGACTGTCGCTACAGCCAATCTGGAACTGAAAAATGGAAGCATTTATATTTTAGAATCAATTACAAAATACAAAGAATTTGCCAAACAAATTTTAAATTCTTTGGGTTCAAATATAAAAACAGAAAAACTCAAAGGTAAATTTACTGCGTGTAAAGCAAAATTAAGTTTACAAAAAAGAACTTTAAAATCAGATGAGATCATGATCAAAGTAGATGATCAGATTTCAATTAACGGTTCGGGAGAATTGCGTAAATTTAAATGGCTTGTTTACAATATCAATTTAGATATTCCTAAACTAAGAACAATTCCAATAAAAATTAGAGGTGAATTAGAAAACCCTAAAATATATCCCGATATAAAAAAACTAACTCAAAATGAACAAAGCCAAGCAATTAATAGTCTCTTACAAACTGGATTAAAAGATTTATTAAAGAGTAAATAAAAAACTAAACTTCGTTATAACCTTCTGCAATCATCAAGACACGAAGTTTTTTTGTCGCTTCTCTAATCATGTGAGAAACACGTGAAGGTGAGACTCCAAGCTTCTCGGCAACTTCATTACCACTAGCATTTTTATAAAACCTAAGTTCAATTACTTTTTTCAAATTATCAGGAAGTTTAGAAACAGACTTTTTTAAACTCTTTTTCATTGCTAAAAGCTCTAAGCGATCTGACTCATCAACTCCATTAGGATCACTAATACTAAAACCAGTATCTTCAGCCATTGAATCAACGGACATGATTACTTCATAAACAGCAGCACGAGCATCTTCAGCAGTTTTAATCTCTGAAGAGACTTCAGCAGTTTGTTCTTTTGCTTGTGCGCCTTTAGCGTCAATAGAATCTTTGTCTAAAGCAACAACTTTTTTTACACCATACCAGCTTTGTCTTGAGCGCAATTCATCTTTCATTGCCCACTTTACAGACTGTGCTATATAACTTGAATTATATTCAACAGATTCTGAGTTTCTAGCTGTATCAATTAACTTATTTACAGCAATTAATCCAGTGTTCACGAGTTCGTCGTAACTTAAAATTTTTCCAGTTTTACTGCCATATTCTTTTTTTGCAATCATTTCAACAATAGGCATAAACTCGGCAAGATCCTTACCTTTATTTAAAGTCTTAGAAGTGATTTTTAGAGATTTTATTTTATCTTCTTGAGTCATCTGGTCTTATTTAGAATTTGCCCCTATTACTAATATTTTATACCACTTTTTTTCAATTAAAATTTAGTATCAATCAAAAAAATTTTCTTATCTAATCTACAAAGTATAGTTTTTTAATTCTTTTATCAAAAAAATTGGCTTTTTAAAAATATATATGAAAAAATCTATAACATGAAAGCTATTATCTTTGCGGCTGGGCTATCGTCTCGACTTGGTGAACTTACAAAAGAACTGCCAAAATCATGTTTAGCAATTACAAAAAATCAAAATATGATTGAAAGAAATCTATTTTTGTTAATTAAAAATGGATTCACAGATATAACGATTATTACCGGTCACGCAAAAGAAGCTTTTGCAGAAATTATTGCCAAACAAAAGATCAAAATCAATACTATCTATAACGAACTTTACAAAGAAAGAAACAATATTTATACAGCTTACCTTTGCAAAGATATTTTAGATGAAGATACCTTGATTTTAAATTCTGATTTAGTTTTAGAAGAAGAAATAATCAAAATTGCTCAAAAACAAATGCAAAGCTCAAAAGAAAGTTTTATGCTTATCGATGATTTCAATCAAGTTGATGAAGAATCAATGAAAGTTTATGTGGATGAAAATCAAAAAATCACACGCGTTAATAAAGCCCTTAATCTAGAACAAAGTCTGGGAGAGTATATCGGGGTCTTGCGGATATCCAATGAAGACAAGCCATGCTTTATTGAATCAATGCAAAGCATTTTAGACAAACAAGAATTTAATCTTTACTATGAAGATGCTATAGATAGAGCAAGTGCTAAAATGAATGTTCATGCAATTAGTACACAAGGTAAATTGTGGACAGAAATTGATACCTTAGAAGATTTAGCAAAAGCTAGAGAACTAGCAAAAAATTTAGAAGCAGAGTTAAAAGTTTAATGCAATCAATCGACATTCCAAACAAAATAAAAATTTGTGAAAACGCACAAGAACTTGAAGTCTATTTGAACAGTTTTTTTAGCAGTCATGAAAACGAAAATTTTTTATTTCAATATAGTGACTTTGGCAAAAGCATATTTGAAAAACAAATTAAGCCACTACTAAAAAATATAAAATTTAAAGAAATCAATTCTAGAGAAGGAGTTGAGCTTGATGAAAATATTGATTGGCTATTTAGTGTTGGTGCAGGTAGGACTTTAGACATCAGTAAAATGTCTGCCTATAAATCAAAAGCAAAATTAGCATGTTTACCAACTATGATTGCTCATGATGGAATTTGTTCACCTGTTGCAGTTATAGACAACAAAAGCTCAGGCGCAATTGTACCTTCAGCACTTTTTATTGATCTAAGTATCATAAAAAATTCTCCTATCGAGCAAATTTATGCTGGTGTGGGAGATTTGGTCGCAAACCTTTCTGCAATTGAAGATTGGTATTTAGCAAAAGAATTCAAAGCCGAAGAACTAGATGACTTCGCAATTATTCTCTCAAGAAGGGCAGCTCAAAGTATCATTGCCAAACTAGAAATAAATTTAGAAAACCAAGAACAAGATAGAAAAAGTTTTTTGACTAGCTCTGAATTTTTACATTCATATATCGAAAGCTTGGTATTGTCAGGAATTTCAATGAGTATCGCAGGAAGCTCTAGACCCTGTTCAGGAGCTGAGCATTTAATTTCACACGCTATTGATGAAATCTATGGGGCAAATCAAAAAGCCTTACACGGTATTCAAGTTTTAGTTGCAACACTTTATTTAGAAAAACTAAGAGCAAAAGATTTATTGCTACAAACTACAATCACAGACCAAGAATCAAAATTAACTAATATTTTAAAAGCCTACAATATGCCTTCTAGTTTTGCAGATATTGATATTGAAGAACAAGCTTTAGAAAAAATCCTTGAAAAAGCACCCTCAACAAGACAAAATCGCTATACAGTTTTAGACCAACTCAATCAAAAAAAAGTTTTTTGACCCCTTACTTTTCAAAATAAATTTGCCACTATAAAGAGCATGCTCGGATATAGTGAAGAAAAAAGTATATATTTTTCTATACAAAACCATACTGGCTATGCCAAATTAAAACATCCATTTGAATTTATTGATTTACAGAATTTTAGTCACCATGAGTTAGAGTCTTGTATTGAAACAGGATGCTTTACGGGAATTCCTCAGTTTAAATTTATTGATTTCAAAAAAGGATTTAGTTTTGAACATAAACAATGTCATGCCGCTGAACACAAGACCTATAAGGCCTTTAAAAAAAATATTAGAAACTTAAAAAGCAAAACCCAATATGAAGATTTTAAATATTATATTCCAAGCCTTGAAGAAATAAAAAACACTAATAGCTTTTCTATATTCTGCGGTACTAGTTTCATCATTAGCTCCACACTCGCTACATTAACAATGGCTTTGCCAAATATATTGAAATATAAAAATCACGATATTTATTTTATGAGTTTTTGGATTTTATTTTCATTATGTGAGTTTTACTTCTGCTCAAAAATTATTCAAAAAAAATATCTTAGCGAACCAAATCATATTCAAATTCTACTTGCACAAAAAGCTTTAAAGGAGGCACTAAATGGAAACAACAATAAACCAAATACTTGCAATTAGCATCACAATCACACAAATATTAGTCATTATTATGGCAATCACACTACCAATATGGGCGTATAAAATCATTGACAAATGTTTTATCAATAAACATGAAGCACTAAAAACGCAATACACACATACAAATACCCATACACAAATTATTGCATCACTAGGAACAACAACAGCAGGCGTATTTATAATTCAAATTTTGCCGTTAATTTTTAGCATTATCGGTGAAGTCGGGGGGGATTTTGGTATGTCATCTATTTACGGAGAATTCACTCCGGGAGCAATAGGCATTAGTAATTATGCTGATAATTTTTATGCTCTTACAGCTCAGCTAAGTGATATGCTGCAACAAGTTGCTCCAATGGCTGCAGTAGGGTTGGGAGGGTTTAATTTAATCAATAAACTCTCAAGAGGATTACCTGCATAAATGATTAAAGTCTATAAGCACTTTAATACTCCACTTGAACTCTTTTGGGGATTGAGCTTCAGTAAAATAATACGGATAATATTATTATCTACGGGGATAATATTATTATTTAATTACTGTAAGCTTAGTCCCCAAAACCCTTTATCACTATTTATATTTATTCCGGCGGTAGTCATTTTAGCTATTATTATCAAATCAGAAGATGACTTTTACACAAATTTAGTTTTACATCCATTTCAAGATCATATTTTTTTACTAAATAAAAAATCAAAATTATATTCAAATATCAAAACTAGTATAAATAAAATTAAAGACTGTACTCTTTATAAAAATGATAAAAGCATATGCCAAATAATTAAAATCGATTATGGCATTAGCATTCAAAACCTAAACAATGAAGAACAAAAAAGTATTTTAGATTTATGGTCAAGCTTACTAAGTGAGTATAATAAAATAACTAATTACGATGATTACTTTGCCAATATCTTACTCAAAGAGGAACTCACCTTGCATACAAGTATTAAGCAGGGCTCTAATGAAACCATTTACTACATTGGCATTCATCAAGATGCTTTAAATGAAGATAAATCAATTATAGAAAGATTTATTGATCTAGTAAAAAACAAATTAGCATTAACAGACGCACAAGACTATAATCATAAAAAAGAATTACTATTACTTAAAGAAAAAGTTGATTTTTGCAAGAGTTACTTAAATAAAATGCAAATCAACTGTAAATCACTTGATGAAGATGAAATTAAAAAACTTATTGAAAATCAAGTTGGTTTTTTTTCAAAAAAAGGCTTACTGATTGATAAAGGAAATCATTTAGAACTCAAAGAGAATGGCAAAAAAACATTTTTAAAAAATTATTGTCTTGAAACTATCCCTGATAGTGGAGATTTGAATTTTTGGCTACAAGATTTTTTCTTAAGATTCAAGACAAACACTTTTATTACAATTAAATTTGAATATCGAGATGCCTATAAAGACATTAAAAAGGTAGAACAAAAAGCTAAATACCTAAATGAATTTAAAAAAAACGAAAAGGCAATCAATAAAAGTATCATCCAAGAAAGCCAAAGCCTTTCAAAGACTTTAATAGAAAGACCATATTCATTTAACTTAAGTATAGACCTGACAATAAAATGCCATACTATTGATGACTTAAAAGAAATTGATCGATTAATAACACGTCCGCATAAAAATGCAGTATGGAACAAACAAAGCCGTAAACAAATAAAAGGGCTCAAAGCAAATTTACTAGGCTCTAGAATTAATGAGTCACACAAAAAACACTATAGCGACTTAGCTTTAGCACAAGCATGTTTTTGTTTTTATGCCAATAACTTTCCCACAGATAGTCTTTTTAAGATCGGTAAATCTCTCACTGACAATAATGATATTTTTTTTAATGAAGCAAACAAAAAACTACACAAAACAAGATCAATAAACTTTATTGGCGATTCCGGATCAGGTAAATCAATGGCAGCAAAATTTATGATTAGCCAAAGACTAAAACACAGTATTCACAATCATTTTGTAATTATTGACAATAGTTCAGATGGCTGGACAGACTTTTGTCGTATTCACCAAGGTGAAATTATTGACCTTAATCAAGCTTTAGAACATAGGGTATATTTCAATCCATTACAAATTAACACTGAACTTGAACAACAAGTAAAAAACTTGAAAATACAAGAACTTTTATTATTTTTTAGAGCACTTAGCAATAATGACGAACTTACTTTAGCAGAAATTGATTTTTTAACAAAAAGTTTAAATGCATTTTTTGATAAACAAAAGAACGCAAAACTTTCTGATTTATATTTGTTTTGGTCAACATGGCACGATAAAGAGCTGACACAAAAATGGCAAATCTTAATTTCACCATATTGCAAGATCACAAATGGAGCATATGCATATCTTTTAGACGGAAGCCCTAGTAAATTTGACAAACAACTAACATTATTTCAATTTAGTAAAATCAATCAAGATTCTAATTTCTCTGATCTATGTATGTATCTTATTAACCAAGAGCTACAAGTTAAAGCACAAGATCTTAATAAGAAAATCACTTTAGTTATTGATGAAGCCTGGAAAATTTTCCAAAGTAAAAAATCAAAAGATTTTTTTTCTTACTATGCAAGAGCAGGTCGAGCTCTTGAATGTGCATTATGGACCATTAGCCAAAAACCTACAGACTTAGGACCTGAAATATATTCAAACGCTAGTAATAATATAAGTTTTCATTTAAAAGAAAAAAAAGATCAAGAACAACTCAAAGCTATTGCTGGTTTTGCAGAACATGAATTAAAACTTTTTACAAATAGCTTATTAAAAACAACAGGTTGCTGCCTTATAAAATCAAACTTTGGTACTGATTTAGTAGAAGTACAAGTAGCAAAAGAAGATTTATTAATATGTTCATCAGACAAAGATTGTTTAATGCAAAAAAAAGGACTTTGAAATGTTGAATAGGTGGTTAGTTCAGCCTGGAAAAGTAAAAAAACTACAAAGCTTGTTGGCTTTAAGTTTAATAACCAATTTATTTTTAATTGCACAAAGCTTCAAGCAAACTCATAAAGAAAAACTAATTCAAAACAGCATTCAGCAAAAAGATACAACAAAAATTAACAACCAGGAGATTTTAAATTTCACAAAGCAATATTTAAATTATTTTTTTGATACCGGATTAATCGCAGAAGAATTTTTAATCAAACATACTAACCAAGACTTGTTTAGACAACAAATAAAGCCTCAAATCATGATTAGAAACTCTAAAAACTACAAAAGTATATTTGATATAAACGATTCATACATAGAGGTTCTTGATCAAGAAAAGTACAGAGTGATTTTAATAGGTACAGAAAATTTCAAAGACAAAAAATTTATTACACGTGAAATAACGATAGTAATCGAGATACTCTACTCAAAAGAAAACTTTGAAGTGATTTCAATACCAAGATTTGAGGTTACAACATGAACTTTTGTTTACTAGCCTTAATATTTTTGATCAGCAATTTTCATAGTGTAAATGCTTTCTTTTTTGATAACAACAAAGAGTACATTGAAGATACAGCAAAATTTCAAAATATAAATTTAAATACAAAAACCTCTCCCCTAAGTGATCTTAGAGTTGAATCTAATAAAATTCTTTTTTGGGATGACTTAGAAAAGCAACATGAACAAATAGCCTTGAGTAACGAAGAAGCCTTTAAAAACTTTTCTTATAACAAAATAACTGGAATGTCTAATGGACTAATTGATGTCACATTTCAAGTACGCAAAGGAGTCAAATTAGCTATTGAAGAAACCTTTGGAGGCTATGCCGAATACCAAAAACGTAAAAGTGCTGAAGAGATTGTTAATTCAAGTTTTGAAAATAGGAAGAAACTCAATAAAACTTTATTTTTTAAAGAAGAAGAATTTGGCGAAAAAAATATCTTTGATCTATTTAACATTTTTTCCAATAACATCAATAAAAAAACATCTAGTTACAAAATCATTAACTCCATAATAAATACAACAATTATTGACAAGCTAAGAAAAACAACAAGATACTTTGCAATGCTTTTACTGAGTGCATTTCTTATCATTAAGGTTTTACAACAAATCAAAAAAAATGTAAGTGTTGAAAATATATTTAGTCAAAACATTCTTCAAGTCATATCAATCATAATTTTCATAAAGTTTTCTAGCGTTTTTTTTGATATACATCTAAATCTTTTTAATAACGCAAGCCTAACTTTTTTGAGTTATTTAGAAGAATATAATCTAATAAATAATATGCACACAAGCGCAGTCTGGAATGAATTTAGTAAGCAGGCAGGATATTTTCCCAGCTTAGCAATTGCTATATTAGACTTAATCTCACAAATTTTCATTGGCTTATTTTATTTGATTTTAATTGCCTATGTGAGTTTTAGCATTGTTCTTTTTCCTTTTTGGGTGCTTCCCACTATTTTTTCTAGTTTGAAAAATCATTTTTCAAATAACTATTTAAAATGGATACAAGCAAACTTAGCTCTTATAGCAAGTCCAATACTTATCATTATTTTTGATATACTCGCTCAACAGCTTCAAGGTTATTCTTTATTTTTGTGTTTACTAGCAAAAACCCTGAGTTTTTATGGCTGTCCCTTGGTTATGCTTTTTATTTTTTTTAAAATAAACAACAAATCTAATGGCGATTGTGAGAAAATCAATGAAAACAACCTTTTAATAGATGAATTAAAAGATCTTATTGCAAATAAACAATGATCATAAATGGCAATATACTAGATTTAATTTTAGTAGCTTTAATTAGTTTTATAGCTAGCTTTATTTTGCACAATTATTTATTTGAAAAAGAAAAAAAACACTTTGTCGAAAAACACAAAAAACTAATTGAAAATTTTTTAGCAATAAATATTAGTCACCTTCATGATGCGGCAAACTTATTCAATCTCATCAAAAACAATGCAGAAGAACAAAAAATCATAAATTTTGCAACTGGCGCAGCCTATCACTACAGATCAATTTTCAACTCACTCAAAAAAACTTTTTTTGTTATACAAAATCAGAATTTTAAAAATTTAAACGAAGATACAATCTCTCAATTGATTGCCAAAGAAGAAATTGACCTAAAGGACTTAATTAATATAGAGCTTTTTCAACTTGGAAATTTCTCAGAGATAGAAATAGAAGATCATACTAAATCTAACTATGCCTTTATATATGGTAATTTTGATTTATTAACAAAGGTTGTTTTAAACCTTGTTGAAAATGCTTTAAAATACTCAAATACAAAAATCAAAATCATTCTCACCGAAATAAATAATCGATATATTCTAAAGATTATGTCTTTTGGAAAATCAATTTCAGAAGAAATAAAAACAAAAATCAACAATCAAATCTACAAAGATCTTGAAGGACATGGCTTAAGTAGTTTGGTAGAAATCATGAATTACCATAATGCAAATATTGAAATTTCATCAATTCAAGATGAGGCGAGCTCAATAAATTTAGAATTTGAAAAATTTATTGCCACCAGCAAAAAACCAATAATAAAAAAAGCTTTCAACAACAAAAAAAATAAACAATTTGTTTGGCTACCAATAGTTGGTTTAATAGCATTAATATTTTTTCTTAAAGCAAATCATCTCGATTTTACAAAAACTAATCAAAATACCATAAGTCAAAATCGAGATTTTCTCAGACTTGAGCAAATGATTGATAAAGAAACAGAAAACTTAAATTTAAAACTTGATTTATAGCTACTGTAAAAAAACAGTATTTGAGCTATTTAACCTAGTCAAAGTTGTGTTATCTTAAATAAATTAAATCTTTTACTTGTTATACCTAAATCAAAGAAGGGATAAAAATTAAAGCCTAAAGGCAGGAAAAAGAAAAAAATGAAGATTTTTGAAGATGTTATAGATTTCACACTTTTTGGCATAGTCACATTTGTGATTTCAGTATCATTGCTAAACCTTTAATTTTCCAATCTCCTTTAACATTGTCTCTAAGACTTCATCTTTAGTTTTATCATCAGTAATAATTTCAATAGCATCATCTGCTTTTTTTAAAGGAGCAATTTCTCTATTTGAATCTTCTTGGTCTCTTTTTTCAATTTCATTAATCAAAATTTCAAGGACAGGATCTTCACCTAAAGCTTTTAAATCTAAGATTCTTCTTTGTGCTCTTGTTTTTGCAGAAGCTAGCAAAAAAAATTTAATTTCTGCATCAGGAAAAACAACAGTTCCAATATCGCGTCCATCCATAACAACATCATGTGCTTGAGCAAGTTTTCTTTGTTGATGCAATAAAAAATCACGTACATTTTTAAAACTAGCAATATAACTTACATGCTGACTAACAACCGATTTTCTGATTTGATCATCGAGTCTTTCACCATTTAAATGTATAGAATTACCATTATCAGAAAATTGCAAATTGAAATTTTCTAAAATACTATCTAACAAACTTTCATCATTATCAGATTTAAGACCCGCAGTTTTTTCAAGCCATTTTAAAGTAACAACTCTAAACATTGCACCACTATCAATATAAACAAAGCCTAATTTATTAGCAATCAATTTTGCTGTTGTACTTTTGCCACTTGCCGCTGGACCATCAATTGCTATTTTCATTAGATACTTGCTTCTTTTGCATCAACTATATCTTCATTCATTTGCGGGTTTAATTTAGCACTTTCTCTTTTTTCAAAATAACGATTTGTAGCATTTAAATAAGCTTGAGCAGATGCCAACAAAATATCCGTATTTGCAGCATGACCGCTATAAATAGCCCCACTTTCATCATCTTTAACTCTGATAATAACCTCACCAAGTGAATCTATACCTTCAGTTACAGACTTAACCGAAAACTCTATTAAAGTACAACTCGCTTTTGTCAATTTACGTATACATTTACAAATTGCATCAACAGGACCAGTTCCAAGCTCAGCACCCCTTAAGACATTTGTTTTATCTCTTTGATCTTGAAGCATAACACTTGCAGTAGGCAGCCCAGAACTACCGCAGGTTACTTGTGCGTGCAAAAGCTCAAATGTTGCTTGCAATTCACTAGTAAGAGCACTATCAGTTGTAAGGCTAATTAAATCTCTATCATCAACACGTTTTTTCTTGTCAGCAAGTAAAATAAATTTTTGATACAACTCTTCAAGTGTTTCATCATTAATATGTTTAAAACCTAATTGTTCAATTCTTGATTTCAAAGCATGTTTGCCAGAACGTGGGCCTAGTGGAATTTGTGTAGAAAGTAAACCAATTTCTTCCGGGTTTATAATCTCATAGGTTTTTTGGTTTTTCAGCATGCCATCTTGGTGAATACCAGATTCATGCGCAAAAGCATTAGCACCAACAATAGCTTTATTTGGTTGCACAAAAATACCTGTTACATTTGAAACTAATTTTGAAGTTCTCATAATTTGAGTTGAATCTATATTAGTTTCTAAACCCAAATCTTTGCGAGTCTTTAAAATCATGACAATTTCTTCTAAGCTGGCATTACCAGCTCGCTCGCCAATACCATTGATAGTACATTCTATTTGCCTTGCTCCATTTGTAATGGCGGCAAGAGAATTGCCAGTTGCCAAACCTAAATCATTATGACAATGCACTGAAATAATCGCTTTATCAATATTTTTTACATTTGCTTTTATATCAGCAATCAAATTACCAAACTCCATTGGAGTCGTATAGCCAACTGTATCTGGGATATTAATTGAGGTAGCACCACTTTCGATAGCGGCTGTAATTATTTCATACAAAAAACTTTTTTCACTACGACCAGCATCCTCAGGAGAAAACTCAACTTCATCCACAAATGATCTAGCGTAAGCAACCATTTCTTGAGCTCTTTTTAAAACTTCATCTGCATTCATCTTTAGCTTATATTCCATATGAATTGCTGAAGTCGCAATAAAGGTATGTAACCTTTTACTATAAGCTTGCTCTAATGCTTTTGCCGCAGTCTCAATATCTTTAGGCAAAGCTCTTGCCAGCGCACAAATTGTAGGACCTCCCTTGATACCAACTTCTTTTGCGATATTAGCAACAGCATTAAAATCTCCAGAACTAGAAATCGGAAAACCCGCCTCGATTACATCAACTTTTAAAGCAGCAAGCTGTTTTGCGATTGCTAATTTTTCATCAGCATTCATAGCAGCCCCGGGACTTTGTTCGCCATCTCTTAATGTGGTATCAAATATAAAAACTCTGTTATCTTCAGACATATTGCTTTTGCAATTATACTATTTTACTTGTCTTACTGCAAAACTTAAATGATGACTTTGGGTCACTAGAATAAAGGTAGCTAGGTTAAATTATTGAATGATGAGACAAAATGAACACGGTCCGAAGTGTCTCAGTTATCGAGACTTGTAGACAGTACCTCGTCTTTTGCAAAATAGGAAATCAATAATATAATACTTACTGCGTACAAATTTTCAGGGAAAACTACAGCATAAAAAAAATAATACTAAACCGAATTGCAAGTATTTGCCTAATATTTTTATTAGCTATTTTTTTCAACTTAAAAACAAATGCCCAAGAAGCAAGTAAAGTTCTAAACAACCTTGAATTAGAAAAATATTTCGGCAAAGCCATAATTTCAGAAGTTTCCATCAAGGGAAACCGGCTCATAAAAGACTCTGAAATCAAAAAAGAAATATTCTCTATGCCCGGTAGCTTACTACAAAAAGAAAATATTCTTGCTGATTTACAAAAAATCTATCAGCTTGGTTATTTTGAGGGAGATAGCCTAAAAGCAACACCTTACTTAAAAGATGATCAAAGTATTTTACTTGAATACAGTCTTGTAGAAGCACCACCCATAAACGATTTGGTGATTTATGGCAATAACAATAGTGAAATCAATGCCTATGATATTTTTGTCGACTTGATTGCTAAACCAGAAAATGCAAAATTAATCAAAGAAAAAATCCAAGAACTTGAAAGTGAGTATTTGAAAAAAGGTTTTATTGTTGCCAAAGTTGCAGACATTAATATTACTCAAGCCGGTGGCTTAGAAGTCTTTGTTGATGAAGGTTATATCAATAAAATTGTTTTTAAAGGTAATGAAAAAACCAAAGAAAGTTACTTGAAAAATGTTGTCAGCAATCAAAAAACAAATTCCGCATATAATGAATTTGAATTTTCTAAAGATTATAAAAGATTACAAGGCACAAATTTTTTCTCTAGTATTACACGAACAGTAAGACCTAGTGAAAACTCATCTGGCTATGACTTAGTTATAGAAATGACCGAAAAAAGAACAGCCTCTGCAAGTATCGGTGGTGGTATAAACTCAACAGCTGGAGTTTTTGCAAATGCTAATTTAAACATTGCAAATATTCGCGGCAAGGGCGAAAACCTCAATATCACTGCGATTATAGGTAGTGGTTATGGTGCTACACAATCTTTTAGAAACAATAGTGACTTTGTAAGACGAGGTAATTTAACACAAATCTCTACAAGCTATAGCATTCCTTATTTTAGAGATACCGATATGACTTTTAATACCTTTGCTAATTTTACACAAGGTGTTAATTACAATGTTGACCTTGCTGACCAAACTTCATACGGTGTTGGTGCAGGTATATCAAAAGTTTACGATGGCAAACATGTGTTTAGACTTTCTGGAACAGCAAACTATATTGATTTGAAAGATCGAGATCGAAAAACTTTTATTAATGAATTAACTAAAAACATAATAAAAGAAGACGCATTAACCCAAGAAGATATTCTCAAGAAAAAAGGAGATGATTTTCTCGGTGGCAAAGACAAAATTGCACGAGATGAAGCAAAAGCAATTCGTGATTCTCAAATTGTTTCTGGAATGTATTTTGGTTTAAGACCTTCTTATAGTTTTAGTGATCTTGATGACCCTCAGAACCCTCGTGATGGTTGGCTTACAAAAATTAATGCAGAACCTACTTTAGGTTTTGGTGGTGTTTCTAGTTTTACCAAACTTAGTGCTAGTGCAACCAAATACTTGCCGCTAGGTGAAGAGTCTTCTTTTTTACTTAATATGCGCGGTGGTAGTACTGTATTTGGAGAACTTCCTCAGTTTGCAAGTTACCGACTTGGCTCTGCTTCAGGTGTAAGAGGTTATCGTCAATTTGCAGAACTAGGTTACGGATCAGACTTAGCAATAACCACAGCTGAATTCAGAACGCCTATTTATAAAGTAATCAGTCCTTTAAAAAGATACAAGTTCAGCAAAAATGTAGATTTTGCTCTTTTTGCTGATGCCGGTTTAGTTGCAAATTCAGTACGCTATAACAGAATCACAGATCGTTTATCACAAGCCGCAGCTATAGGTTTTGGCATTCGGGTTAAATTACCTTTAGTCGGTGCTTTAAGGTTCGATATGGGTTTTCCACTAATAAAAGCAATCAGTCCTGATCAAAAACTCTTTAGGTTTAATTTTGGACCTGCAAATATGTTCTAAAATCTTTTCTAGTTTTAATTAATGATTGTAAAAAAATAAAATAGATATTATAAAAAGGGGCTTTCTTTAAGTTTAATATAATATATTTACCTGTTATACGTGGTAATATATTCACAGATGTAAAATCAAGAAGAAATATTAGATATAAATGATGCAATTAAAGAAGAAACTCAAGAAGATGAAATTGTTGAATTGAGTGATGAGGCTCGTGTCGCTTTTGCTTTGTATTTGGATGTAATGAAAAACGGTAAAGTAACAAAATATGGTACAAAAATTCCTCCATTAAATACAGCAAAAATCTCAAGACTAGCTGAGGTAAACCCTAAACAAGTATCTAAAAGTTTTGATCGTTTAAGAACTAAGGGCTTTATTTCTAACGATGATAATGGTGAGCTATTTATTCCTGATGTACTAGAATTTGAAGATTGGTTAAAAACCGAAGGCGCAGCAGTTTAACTGAAAACACCTAATTTTAAGAAAAATAATTTTTATTTTTTAAGTACTTAACAGATCCTTAACTTGCATTTAGTAATTAAGATCTATGGCAGTTTACGAATTTATTCCGTATATTAATTCAGCAGAAAGATTAGCTGATTCAGAATCATTGATCGCGCAAACACAAGCAGACAATGCTTTTGCAGAACAATTATTGCAACAAGCAATTGCCGGAGTCGGCAATGTTCAAGCGGCAAGACACTTGCAAGCAACAGTTAGACAATTACTTGGTAACGCAAGAGTGAATCAACAATTTTGGATGGAAGTTGCTAAGGGTGATAAAGACCAATACAAAAAAGCAGTAGAGTTAATTAAAGTAAGCTAATAGGGGAAAATATGTTTCATTCAAGTTCAACAGCACCAGAACCAAGTTATATCAATTGGGATTTACAACAAGATTATATAACTCGTACCACAACACAGTTATCAGCAAGTAACTTTCAAGATATTTTTAATATGACCAAAAGAGTTGGTGAAATCGAAGTTAAAATGAGTGATTTAAAATTCAGAGCTGGCGGCATCGGGGGTATGCTGGGTATCGCAGCTGGTGCACTCGGCGGACCGATTGGCAGTGTGATTGGTTTTGGAGTAGGTAGATCACTTGGAAACTTTGTAGGTTCAGCACTCGCAAATAAATATTACGGCGAAGAAAAAAATACTATCAATCAACATTTACACAACGCGCAAATGAGAGATACTCAACTTAAATATCAAGTTGGTCAATTAAACGCTCTTGGACAAATGATTACAACTTTAAGACAAAATAGAATTAATGATGATAAAAAAATCATCCAAGATATGCTGGTCCTATAATTTAAATTCGAAATTAATTAAAAGTATCTAGTTTTTCATTAATGAAACTGGTTGATTCAATTCATCTATTGGACCAATATAATCTCTTCTGAGAGGATATCCTTGCCAGTTATCAGGATTTAAGATTCTTACTAAATTTGGATGATCTTCAAATATAATTCCAAGCATATCAAAAGCTTCTCTTTCTAACCAATTAGCTGTCGGGAATACAGAAGTCAAGCTTGGAATACTTGGACTATTTTTATCAGTGTTGACTTTCAAAACAACAGAACTATGAGTGTTAGGATCTTCAAGATGATAAATAGCTTGATAAGCATCTTTAACTTCAACAGCTGTTAAATAATTAAGCAAAGTCATTTTCTTAGATCTCATTAAATCTTTTGTAATCGCAAGTAAATCATTTTTATCAACTAAAATCATCTCAAAACCTGATGCATTTTCACCAAGTGATTCTACATTAAATTTTTTGTCAGTTAAATATTTAACAAACTCTAATTCTTTTACAACTGCACTATTTTCTTCTGTCATTTACTTCACCAATAAACCTGTTTCTTCATCAACGTTTTTTGTTGCATCTCTATGAGATTGAGCAATCGCAGCTCTTTGAGATAATTTTTCTCTTCTAATTTTTCTTTGCAAAGTAAATAAACCATGCAATAAACCTTCAGGACGCGGCGGGCAACCCGGCACATAGACATCAACTGGAATAATTCTATCTACTCCTTGTACAACCGAATAGCTATCATGAAACATGCCGCCTGTAATAGTACATGCGCCCATGGCAATAACATATTTTGGCTCTGGTAACTGTTCATAAAGTCTAATTAAAGCAGGAGCCATTTTTCTTGTGATTGTACCTGCGGTAATAATCATATCTGCCTGACGCGGCGTTGCACGAAAAACCTCAGATCCAAAACGTGAAATATCAAAACGTGACATACCAACTGACATCATCTCAATGGCACAACAAGATGTACCATAAGTCAAAGGCCATACGCTATTAGATCTCGCCCAATTGTAAATACTATCCAAAAAACTACCCACTGTGGTAACTAACAAATTATCTTGCAGACCTTCAGGGATTTCAATATCTTTTTTTTGGGGTAATTTAACTTGACTTTGAGAATAAAGTTCTTCGATTTTATTTGCCATACCTATATAAATTATAACAATAAATGCAGTTTGACAAGTTTCACCCACCTTAAAGGGACGGGTTTGGAAGCACGCCCTTAATGTCTTAACAGTTTTTGCACAGGTTAAAATATCAATATGTCTGTGCAAACAAAAGAAAAAGATACTTTATTACTAATTGACGGAAGCAATTTAGCTTTTAGAATGTTTTTTGCACTAGAAATGAGTAACATGAGAGATGCTCAAGGCAACCCCACATGGGCTGTGTACGGAACCCTCAAAGCTTTATTTGATGTTATCGAACAAACTAAACCAAGCAGTATTGCTGTTGCTTTTGATTTGCCGCATCCAACTTATCGTCACGAATTATTTGAAGACTACAAAGCAAACAGACCTGATGAAATGCCTGATGAAATGAAACCACAATGGAACCTTATCAAAGAATGTTTTCGCAAACTTCATGTACCGGTTTTAGAAGAAGCTGGCTTTGAGGCTGATGATTTAATTGGCATTATGACTCAAAAAGCAAGCAAAGAAAATATGAAAGTCGTTATTCTTTCTGGAGACAAAGATTTATTTCAACTAGTAGATGAGTCAACAAGTATCGCTATGCCAAGACGAGGTGGAGGCTTAGACTTTTATGATCCAGAAAAAGTAATAGAAAAAATGGGCGTTACTCCTCGCCAAGTTCCAGACTACAAAGGCATTGCTGGAGATAGTTCTGACAACATTCCGGGCATCAAAGGCTTAGGTCCTAAAGCCGCTATAAAATTACTTGGTGATTATCAAAATCTTGAAGGTATATATGAAAACATTGACAATGTTACTCCACCAAAAACAAAAGAAAAACTTATAGAGCAAGAAGACAAAGCCAGATTATCAAAACATTTAGCAACTATTATTGTTGAAGAAGAAGGTGTATCACCAGAAAATCTTGATTTAGAAAAATGCAAATTAAACCTTCCTGATACAGATGCATTAATTAGTTTTTTGAAGAGTCTACAATTTAACTCAATTCTCAAAAGACTGCCAATAGTTCTCAAACCTTTTAATCAAGGTGAATTAGTAAAAGTAGACGTTGGTGAACTTAACGAAACAAATACTCAAATTAATCGACAAAAAAATACTGAAAGATGGGGCAATATTGACCAAAGCCTCAAAAATATAGACACAGACAAGAATTTCAAAGCCAACTTGATAAAAAATGCAGCCGAATTAGATTTATTAATCAAAGAATTAGAAGAACAAAATTTAATTGCAGTTGACTTAGAAACCACTGGCTTAAATACTTTGAATTGTGAAATTGTCGGCTGGGCATTTGCTTACAAAAAGCAAAAAGAAATTAAATCATTTTATATTCCTTGCAAACACAATCAAGCAAAAGAACAAATTGAACCAAGTCTGATTCTTGAAAAACTTAAGCCAATACTTGAAGATGAATCAAAAAAACTTTTAATGCAAAATGCAAAGTTTGAATTGAAAATATTTGAGAGACTTGGAATAAAAATCCATAATAATTTTTTTGATACCATGCTTGCAAGCTACATATATAATCCAGCAAACAAGCATGGTCTAAAACAACAAGCCAAAAGAATCTTTGCTTTACAAATGACAGAGATTGAAGATATTTTAGGCAGTGGCAAAAAACAAATCAATATGGCAGATGCCAACTTGGAACAAGTGACTCAATACGCTTGTGCTGATGCTTATATAACCTATAAACTATTTGATTTTTACCAAGACAAGCTAGATGCTCGAGAAATAAAAATACTTGAAGAAATCGAATTTCCACTAGTGAATATTTTAAAAAACATCGAAAACCAAGGAGTAAGTCTTGATGTAGCTTTTTTAGAGACACTTTCAAAAACAATCCATGCAGAAATTGCAGTTATTGAAAAAAGAGTATTTGAACTAGCTCAAGAAGAATTCAACATTGCCTCACCTAAACAGCTGGGAGTGATTATGTTTGAAAAACTAGAACTGCCAACAGTTAGCAAAAAGAAAAAGACAGGTTCTTATTCAACTGACATGGGTACTTTAGAAACCCTTCTCAATGACTATGAATTAGACCCATCTCATGAAGAATTTATCAAACTTATAATTGAATTTAGAACTTTATCTAAGCTCGCTTCAACTTACATTGATAATTTACCATTTTTAATTGCAAAAGAAGATAACCGTTTACATTCGGATTTCAATCAAGTAGCAACAACAACTGGTCGCTTGAGTTCATCAAATCCAAATTTGCAAAATATTCCAATTAAATCTGCTTACGGAAAAGAAATCCGCAAAGCATTTAAAGCCAAAGAAAATAAAACTTTAATTAGCGCAGATTATTCACAAATCGAATTAAGAGTTTTAGCACACCTTGCAGACGAACAAGCTCTAATAGAAGCTTTTCAAAATGATCAAGATATTCATGCGAGAACAGCTATGGAGATTTTTGACCTTAAAGAAAATGAAGTCAGTGAAGAGCAAAGAAGAATCGGTAAGACTTTAAACTTTGCTTTGATTTACATGCAAGGCCCTTTTGCAACCGCAAAACAACTTGGCATTTCTATGTCAGAAGCCAAAAACTTTACTAATACTTACTTCAAAGTTTTTCCAAAAATCAAACCCTTCATGGATAAAACATTAAACGATGCTAGACAAAATGAATTCACTGAAACACTTTTTGGTAGAAGAAGATTTTTTAGAAACTTAAATTCAGGAAATAAAATCCTACAAAAAGAAGAAGAAAGACAAGCTTTTAACGCAGGTATTCAAGGTACAGCCGCTGATATTATGAAAATAGCCATGATTAATATTGCAAAAAGGCTAGAAAATTATCCGCAAGCAAGTTTAATTTTACAAGTACACGATGAAATTATTGTAGAAACAGATCTTGAAATCAAAGATGAAATAAAAGCAATTATTGAAGAAGAAATGTCACAAGCAACTGCACTTAAAGTTCCACTAAAAGTAGAGGCAGGCGAAGGCGCAAATTGGCTTCTAGCTCATTAATAATTCGCCAAAAAACGAATTATTAAGAACTAAGGACTGCAAACAAAAATTATTCTTTATCTTTGTCTTGACTATGCCTGTCAAGATTAAAGTCAGATGCTTTTACATCTCTTAAAAACTCTTTAAATTCTTTTCTTGCTTCTGGGTCAGCAATTGGATCAATATCTTCTGGGCTATCAGAAAGAAACTCAACTTTTGAAGCAACTTCTTCTAAAATCTTTTCTGAAACCATTATAGGCGCGTCTAATCTAATTGCCAGTGCAATACTGTCAGAAGGTCTTGAGTCGATTGCAAAAACATTTTCTTCACTATCAAGCAAAATTAAAGAAGCAAAAAAAGTAGAATCTTCATAAGAATTAATTTCTATAGAATCAATTGATGCTTCTAAAGTATCAAGCATATCAACCATCAAATCATGAGTCATAGGTCTTTCAGTTTCAGACTCACTTAAACCTCTTGCAATTGCCTGCGCTTCAGCTTGGCCAATCCAAATTGGCAAAGTATAGTTTTTTTCTTTGTCGTTTAATATCACAAGCGGGATATTCGTACGAATATCGAGAGCAACACCTGTGACAAACATCTCGATCATAAGCTTATTATTCCTTGTTATAAATAAAGCTATGCATCCATCAAAGCACCTAGATCAAAAAAATTAGGTGTAAAAAGCTATAAACAAAGGGGTTTTAAAGCTTTTCCGCAAGTAAAACCACATCAATAAGAGCATTTGCCTTATTAAACGTTTCTTGCCATTCACTCTCCGGGACACTATCAGCAACAACACCTGCGCCAGCTTGTATTGTTATCTTAGTGTTTTCTATAAGCATCGTTCGAATCATAATTGCAGTATCACAAGTACCATCAAGACCAAAATAACCAATTGCGCCACCATAATAATTTCGAGGATCTTTTTCTAAAGACAATAATTGTTTAATTGCTTCAATTTTTGGAGCACCACTTAAAGTACCTGCCGGAAAACTAGCTTTGATCAACTCAACAACAGATTCTGCCTTTGTCATTTTTCTCAAAATGCCAACTACATGGGAAACAATATGCATTACATGCGAATAAGTTTCCACGAAAATTTTTTGTGGCACAGATACACTATCACAAACTCTTGATAAATCATTTCTAGCTAAATCAATCAGCATAACGTGTTCAGCAATTTCTTTTTTATCATTTAAAAGTTTTTCTTTTAATTCCTCGTCTTTTTTTAAATCATGAGTTCTTCTATAAGTCCCAGCAATAGGATTAATTTGTGCTTGAATACCATCTGCTGTTTTAGTAGATTTAACCATCATTTCTGGTGAAGAGCCTACTAAAGTTTTAGGACTTTCATCAAAATAATTAAAGAAAAATTGGTATGGAGAAGGATTTACCGTTCTTAAAATTCGATAAATTAGAAATGGATCAGGACTTGAATCAGCAAAATCCTTTATAAATTTATGAGAAACGACCATTTGAAAAACTTTACCCTCATAAATAGCATTTTTTGCTTTCTCAACATATGACAAAAATTCTTGTTCACCAGTATTAGAATAAAAGCCAGTTTTTGCAAATTCATTAACAGTAGATTGCTGTACATCAAAATCAACTCTAAGCAAATGTTGATTTTCATCTATTAATTTTTTTATGTCTTTTAAGTTTGACTTTTGCGTATCATCTAAAACATTTTCAATCAAAAACAATTTATTTTGTACATGATCAAATACAATTAAATTACCAACTAAATACAAAAAAGCTTTATCATGGTTTTGAACTTTAATACTTGGCTCAATTTCAGTAAATGTTTCAAAAGGTAAAAAACCGACAAAGCCCTTATAAAAAAACGGTAAAACCTCGTGCTCATCATCATCTGCCAGATTTTCAATCTCGGCTTGCAAACTTTGAAGAATCTGAGTATTGGATATGGTTTTTAAAGCATTAAAACCAATAAAAGAATAACGTCCCACTTGCTGAGCTTTAATCACAGACTCAAATAAAAAACAATCTTGATATTTTGACTTGATTTTACTAAAAATACTTATTGGAGTATCTACATCATTGACTAACTCTAAATATCTAGTGTGTATTTTTTTCATTTATGCATTTATTGGTTTTGAATCATCTTTTTCAACAACTTGAGAGTGAAATAACAAAACAACAGTATGTCTTTTGATATCTTCTAACAAATCATCAAACATATCAAAACTTTCTTTTTTATATTCGATTAAAGGATCTTTTTGACCATAACTTTGCAAATGAATACCTTCTTTTAAACTATCCATTGAATGTAAGTGATTAATCCATTTTGAATCTATTACATGAAGCATTATTTGCCTTTCTGCTTCAGCTAAAACTTCATGCCCCAAGCTTTCTTCTTTAGCATTAAATAAATTAAAAACTGCTGTCTTTAATTGATGTAACATTGCTGAAAAATCTTTAGTTCTAAAACTTTCTATATCTTCAACATCATGCAAAACCTCAGCCCCAAAA